>Ga0114996_10006979_pt1 | contig 12910 bp, 9 predicted proteins | sample ArcticOcean_MG_C_4_FD_87039 | JGI IMG/M metagenome (GOLD analysis project Ga0114996, IMG submission 87039) | Marine microbial communities from western Arctic Ocean - ArcticOcean_MG_CB4_134 | ecosystem: Environmental > Aquatic > Marine > Oceanic | place: Arctic Ocean: Canada Basin | collected... | reverse complement strand
TCCTCGCTGATGGCCGAGATGGAAATGGAACATCTCCTGTCCCTAATCAGTGAAACATAGGGTAGCGAATGAGTCAAAGTGAGCTTATCTTCAGGAGCCTTGGCTCTGGCATGCCCTTCATCGCTTCGTCAATTGCCTCGACTTCCATGTGAGCTCCTGCCATTGTGGTTACGAATGGTATGTTGAGTTCGACCGCGAGCCTTCGCATCATGTTCCCGTCGAGTACCGCCCCTCCAGTCGAGCGCGGTGTGTTGATGACGAGGTGAATCTTGCCTTGGCGCATCAGATCTAGGGCGTCTGGGCTACGGCGCTCGGCGATTCTGTAGCAGGTTTGGATGTCTAGCCCGCCGACGTCTCGCAAAACGTGAGCGGTGCCACGTGTTGCATAGAGCGTGAAGCCCATCCCCTGTAGTCTGCGGGCCTCGTCAATAATGGCTAACTTATCTCCATCCTTGACGGTGATGTAGACCCCTCCCTCAACAGGTACAGGCAACTCGGTGGCGAGCCTTGCCTTGAGGTAGGCCGCAGCGGGCCTTGCGTGAGAGCCCATCACCTCGCCTGTGGACTTCATCTCTGGACCAGGTGCGGGGTCGAGACCTCGCAGTTTGATGAATGGGAAGACAGGTGCCTTGACGCAGACCGCCTCGGTCTGCGGCTCAGGCACGTTGAGTTCACTGAGCTTCTCGCCCAGTGCGAGCCTCGCTGCTATCCGGGCCAGTGGCACGCCAGTGGCCTTGGCAACGAACGGGAAGGTGCGCGAGCCCCTCGGGTTGACCTCGAGTACGTGAAGCACCTCGTCGCGAATGGCGAACTGTATGTTGTAGCAGCCCCTGATGCCGAGTTCTACCCCAATTATTCTTGTCCATTCCTCGACCTCGGCCAGCATGTGCGCAGGGATGTTTTGAGGAGGGATGAAGCAGGTAGAATCGCCTGAATGGATACCTGCCTCTTCTAAATGCTCCATTATAGCACCTATCAGCACTTCCTCGCCATCGCACACCGCATCTACATCAAGCTCGATAGCGTTGCCTAGGTACTCGTCAATTAACAGTGGACGATCGGGAGCGAGATATGCCTCTTCCATGTAGGCCTCTAGTTGCTTGTCGTTCGAGAGTATCTCCATCCCTCTGCCGCCAAGGACGTAGGAAGGGCGTATCAGCACAGGATAACCGATTTCGTGAGCCGCCTGCCTGACTCCCTCTGGTGTGCTCGCAGTCGAACCTCTTGGCATCCTCAAACCGTTTCGGACTGCGAAGGCCTCGAAGCGTTCGCGGTCGCTGGCCTCGTCGACCGCGTCGGGCGTAGTCCCCTCCATCATCAGGTGGAGTCCGAGCGTGGAAAGGTACGTGAGGTTGTCTGCAAGGGGCAGTGCGAGGTTGATGGCGGTCTGTCCGCCGAACTGTAGAAGGATGCCGTGAGCCCTTTCCCTGAGAAGTATCTCGGAGACAGCTTCCAACGTCAGCGGGTCGAAGTACAGCCTATCGCTCGTGTCGAAATCAGTAGATACAGTCTCCGGATTGTTGTTGATGATGATGGCCTCGTGACCAAGATCTCGTATCGCACCAACGGCATGGACGCAGCCGTAGTCGAATTCGATGCCCTGGCCTATGCGAATAGGACCTGACCCGATGACCACTATCCTCTGTTTCAACGACTCTTCTAGCCCGGGCACGTAGTCGATGCCTAGGGGAGTCGAACCGCCCTCGTAGGTGGTGTAGTAATACGGAGTGACAGCAGCGAACTCAGCTGCGCACGAGTCGACCATCCTGAACACGGGGTGCACGCTCAGTTGGTGACGCCTTCGAGTGACTGCGAACTCGTCGGCCCCCTCGGGGAGGAGTTTGAAGCCACTGGCAGGGAATCCAGCCAGTGCGTCGGCGATGTGCAAGTCAGTGAAGCCGGCCCCCTTCCACAGCCTCATCTCGGCCTCGGGCACCTCTGCTGGAGGGAGGCCGATCTCGCCAGCCGCGCGAATCTCCGTCTCGATAGCGGCCATGTTCTCGAAACGGTGCAAGAACCATCGTGTGATTCCCCCTGACATATCGCGTACATCATCTATTGAATAGCCACGACGGAAGGCTTCGAACAGGGCACCCATGCGCCTGTCGGTGGGCACCCTAATCCAATCCTCGAGCAGAGCCTCGGGAAGCGGTTCGAAGGCTCGCTCGTCCATTGATTCGCCGCCTGATGCATCTGCCATCGTCAGCGGCCTCGGGTGGGGTTGGCCATACTCCAAGCTCGCCCACGCCTTGAGGAAGGCTTCCTCAAAGCAGCGCCCTATGGCCATCACCTCCCCGGTGGATTTCATCGAAGTGCCTATGGTGCGATCGGCGGTGCGGAACTTGTCGAAGGGCCAGCGTGGTATCTTGACCACGCAGTAGTCGAGAGTGGGCTCAAAGGCAGCCGTGGTCCCCTCACCAGTGATTGGGTTCGGAAGTTCGTCGAGCGTATAGCCGACAGCGATGAGCGCTGCCATCCTAGCTATCGGATACCCGGTCGCCTTGGATGCGAGGGCTGAGGAGCGAGAGACGCGGGGGTTGACCTCAATGACGCGATACTCGCCAGTGGACTGATTCAATGCGAACTGCACGTTGCACCCTCCCTTGATGTTCAGCCTCCTGATTAGCTTGAGCGCTGCGTTGCGCAGGACCTGGTGGTCCCTGTCTGAGAGAGTTTGTTGGGGGGCGACCACGACGGACTCACCGGTGTGGATGCCCATTGGGTCGATGTTTTCCATGGTGCACACTATGATGGCATTGTCAGCGCCATCGCGCATCACCTCATACTCATGTTCCTGCCAACCGAGGATACTCACCTCGATGAGTACCTGCCCTATCGCCGAGTGCAGGATGCCCTGACTCGCTATCTCGACCAGTTCGCCTGTATTGTAAGCAGTGCCACCCCCTAGCCCACCTAGGGTGAATGCCGGCCTGATGAGCAGAGGGTAGCCACCAAGCTGGTCAACGGACTCAAGGACCTGTTCGATTGAGTCACAGGCTATCGCCTTGCAAACAGGCAAATCAATCTCCTCGCACACTTTCTTGAACAGGTCTCGATCCTCGGCCTCATCAATCGCCGTGAGGTTGCAGCCGATGAGTTCGACGCCCAACTCATCGAGCGAGCCGTCGTGGGCCAGCGCTGCGGCGATGTTGAGAGCGGTCTGCCCACCCATTCCTGCTAGGAGAGCATCGGGCTCCTCGATCTCCATGATACGCTTGACGACCTCTGGGAGCAATGGCTCGATGTAAATGCGGTCAGCCATTTCAGGGTCATTCTGTATGGTTGCAGGATTGGAGTTGATTAGCACGATCTCGTACCCTTCCGCTCGTAGTGCCCTGCAGGCCTGCGAGCCGGAGAAGTCGAATTCCGCTGCTTGACCGATGCGAATCGGTCCGCTTCCGAGGATGACTACCTTGCTGATGTCTTCGCGTCGCGGCATCAGCGGCCACCCCCTTTGACTACGGCCCTCTGGTCACCTACCAAGTAATCAGCTACCATCTCAGAGAAGCGGTCGAACAATGGAGAGGCGTCGTGAGGACCGGGGCAGGCCTCAGGGTGGAACTGGATGGTAAATGCCGGCTTTCCGACGAGATCGAGCCCTTCGACAGTGCGGTCGTTGGCGTTGATGTGGCGTACTTCAAAGTCCGCCTCCAAAGTATTCTCGCCGACCTCGGAGCGTGCCCCACTTGGATGCGGGGCGAGCATGCCCTTGTTGGGATCCTCTACTGCGAAGCCGTGGTTCTGGCTGGTGATGTATACTCTGCCACTTTGCAGGTCGACCACGGGCTGATTTGCACCCCTGTGGCCGTAGCGCAGCTTGTAGGTGTGCAGACCGGCCGCCAACCCCATCAACTGGTGGCCGAGGCAGATTCCCATCACCGGCATGTCAGCGCGCACAGCAGCGGCTAGGGATTCTCGCGCCGAGGTAGCATCACCGGGATGAGCGGGGTCGCCCGGTCCGTTGGATGCAAACAGGGCATCTGGGTGCCATTCGGAAACGATGGTGTCGAAATCCATCGAGGCGGGGCACCAGACGACCTCAAAACGCTGGCACAACTCACGCAGGATGTTGTGCTTGATGCCGCAGTCCAGAGCAGCGAGTCGCGGGAGGGAGTTTTCATCGTCGTCCTGCGCTCCCGGGTTGAGCAATACCGCATCGGCCCTAGTCACTGAGGCCACTAGATCGTCGGCATCGGGAGGCGTCATTTCAGTAAGGATCTTCTTCATCTCGGTGGCGCATTCCGTGGGGCCGAAGACGCACAGCAAGGTGCCGTGCTCGCGAACCCTGCGCGTCAACGCGCGTGTGTCTACTCCCTCGATTCCGGGCACGCCGTGCGCGGCGAGAAACTCATGCACGCTGCCAACTGAGTCTCGGTGATCAGGGGTCTTCATCAGCTGCTTGCAGACTACCCCACGTGGGTGCACGCCCGAGGATTCGGAGATTCCCGGGAGGATGCCGTAGTTGCCTAAGAGTGGCCACGTGAAGGTCAAGACCTGTCCGGCGAAGGACGGGTCGGTCAGACTCTCTTGGTAGCCGCACATCCCAGTGGTGAATACCAGTTCTCCCTGTGCGATGCCTTCGGACCCGAACAGCCTACCTTCGTACCTAGTACCGTCGGCGAGTAACAGTAGTCCCGCCGCGCCACTTGCCTGCTGACGCTCTGCTGGTTCAAGAAGCAAATCGGCTGCATCAGCAAAGGAAGGAGGGTCAAGCACCCCCGATACACCGGCGCCGGGGACAAAGCCCCGGGACGGTGTCGTACCCGACATCAGCAATACTGCTAGAGTACCCCTCTTAATCCTTGAGAAGGAATCGGGCGAGAAGCATACTGGGAGATTCACTAATCAGTGCTGTTCCGGATTCTCTTCGCGCGCTCACTAGGGATTACCTCGATCTCGCCACCGACGAACCTAGTCGGCTCGTCAAGTGTGCCCACCCATGACTCTAGGAAGACCGCTAGAGCGGCGACCTCGGAGTGAGGTTGGTTACCGATTGACACGTTGTGATCTGCTATCTTGAACAGTTCTCCGGGGACCTTGGTGCCCCCAACGACGACTACTGTAGGGGCATCTCGGGAGATGTTCTGGACTGCCTCCCTCCAGGGCTCGCCGTACATCGTCAGATGGATTATCGTGCCACTCTTGGAGAAGCGTCGCAGCCATCCCATCGGCTTGGCCTCATAACGGCACTCGAAGTTACCACCAAACCTCTCGGTCACGGAGTTCCATGTCTCTAGGGTGGAGGGATCCTCCTCTCCTGACAGAATCACCTCGTCCGCACCGAAGGCCCGGGCCGTCAGTCCGAGGTGCGAGGTGATTCTCTTGTCTCGCTCACGCCTATGACCAAGTCTGAGCACGGAAAGCCTGGTACTGGAGCTGTCTGTCACGGGCTCAGACGAGAGGGGGTGCCTCATCAGCATGACCCTCTATTACTGAATCCTGTCTCTCGGTAGGCAGGACATCGATATCCATACTCATCATCGAACCCCTGACCCACTCGAGGAGTATGGAATCGACCATCATCTTGGTCGCCAAATGAATAAGTGTGGCAATAATTGCCAGACGTCCTGAGGCCGTCAGTGCGGTCTGGGTATCCAAGTCTCCCAACAGAGTCATCCTACCAAGGGGCTCTAGAACTAGGAACAGCGCCAGCACAGCCAGCACGCCTCCAGCGTTGGATGTGAGCGACTGTCCCTTCTCCCTGCCCATGGTCAACAGAATGGTGGCGACGAGTGCAAGTGCAGGTACAACCAAGGTGAGCCTGTAATAATTTAAATCGCCAATCATAGAAGCGGGAAGATCAGAGTCACCTAGCGATTCGCCGCCCATGTGAACGGCCACCCACCAGAATAGAAAACAGGCGATACCGAGGGCTCCGGACATCCTCCCTCTCTCGGAAATCATGTCGCGGATTTGATGCCTATCCTCGGGGCGCAGGCGCTGCACGATGGACTCCATCATCTCGACGTTGTAGGCCGATGGTGCGTCGTCGATTTCCGCTGCTTTAGCAGCGAGCACGTTAGCGGAAGGTGCTTCTTCGAGCGAGTCATCTCCCAATACCATCGTGGGATTGCCCCTCCGTCACATCATAAAGCATGCGTCGGATGGGAGTGCGAAGATGGCCGACTGGCGACCTATGCTGAACCGCCGAAACGGGGGAATACCTCGGATTATGGGCATTCTAAACATCACCCCGGACTCATTCCACGCGGCCTCTAGAGTGGTTTCGCGCGAGTCGGCTATCGCTAGGGCCTGCAAAATGGCAGATGATGGCGCGGATTGGATAGATATTGGCGCCGAGTCGACCCGTCCGGGCGCCTCTCCAGTCAGCCCTGAAGAAGAGAAGCGCAGGGCGATACCCGTGGTCGAGGCCGTAAGGCGGGAACTTCCAGACATATGCATCTCTATCGACACCCGCAGGGCGAGTATTGCACGGGTTGCGCTTGACGCTGGTGCCGACATGGTCAACGACGTCTCCGCACTCTCAGACCCGCAGATGGCTGACTTGGTAGCTCAACGAGGATGTCCGGTCTGCATCATGCACATGCAGGGCCTTCCGGAGAACATGCAGGACGACCCTGCATACGGAGATGTAGTGGCTGAGGTCAGAGGTTCTCTGGAGAATGCTGCGACTAGCCTGTTCGAGGTAGGAGTGGATCCAAGTGTAGTTATTGCTGACCCGGGAATCGGCTTCGGCAAGATGTTGGAGCACAACCTCGCACTGCTCTCCGCGGGGCGCTCAGTAGTGCCCGATGAACGAATGCCTCTACTCTGGGGTGTCAGCCGTAAGTCGATGTTTCACCGCCTGATCGGCAGGGAGGATACCTCCGACCGCTTGGCCGGAAGCCTCGGTATCGCTGCTAAGGCAATTGATCTCGGTGTGGACATCATCAGGGTCCATGATGTCGCTGAGCACTCAGATTTATTCTCGGCGATTAATGCATTGGAGGCCGACTGAATGGAAGGGGATCAGAAGAACATAGTCGATATCGATGACAGCCTGAGGCTGGTCGGAACTGCCCACATCAGCAGTGCCTCAGTCGAGTTGGTGTGCCAACAAATCGAGGAGTGGAAACCAGATCTAGTCGCAATCGAACTGTGCGAGTCTCGCAAAGCTTCGTTGCTCGAGCCGGACGCACTGGACAACGAAGATCTGTTGAAGATTCTAAACGAAGGTAGGTCGCACATGATACTCTTGCAGTCGGCGTTGGCCGCAGAACAGCGCCGGATGGGAATTGTATCGGGTGAAAAACCAGGTGCCGAGCTACTCGCTGCGATAGAGGCCGCGGACAAGGCGGGGGTCCCTGTGGAGCTAATCGATAGGGACGTCGTGATAACCCTCAGGAGGGCATGGTCAAAGATGGGATTCAGAGAGAAGTTTCGAGTGTTAGACGCCCTGTTGTGGCAGGATGACGACGAAGAGGATGCCTCTGTCGAGGAACTTCTAGAGGACTCCGACTTACTCAGCAACCTGATGGAAGAGGCCCGCGAAGTCGCCCCGGCAGCCGGCTCGGTCCTGATAGACGAGAGAGATGCTTTTCTCGCTGGTAGGCTTCAGCAAATCAGAGGTAAGGGCAGAGTTCTCGCGGTAGTGGGCGCGGGTCACCTCAGCGGAGTGCAGCGCCAGTTAGGAGAGCCAGCGATGGAGGTGGCATCGAGGCTAGCTGAGTTGAACGAGACCCCATCGAAGTCGTTCTGGCCAAAGGCAGTGGTATGGGGGATACCCGTGTTATTCATCTCGGGACTGGCATGGCTCTCTTACCACGGAATGATGGATGAAATAATAGAGTCAGGGAAGATTTGGTTGGCCATCAACGCGAGTCTGACGGGGCTTGGCGTGTTATTGGCCAGAGGACATCCACTCTCTATTCTGGTGGGCGCTCTGGCATCTCCCCTCACATCACTCAATCCGACTGTGGCGGCAGGTTGGGTAGCTGGATACACCCAACTGAGGGTAGACCCCCCTACAGGAAAGGATGCTAGCGACTTCCTATCGATGGACAAGTACTCCTTATTGTGGAGGAATCGTGTCGGAAAGGTGCTCCTAGTGACTGCGTTAGGCAACCTAGGATCGGTAGCCGGAACCTGGATTGCAGCAGCCGGCATCGCCGGCATCATACTGTGACGAGGCCGGGAAGACTCATTTGCCCCGATGGGGTGTCCGCCCTCAGAGAGGGCGGACTATGGTCAACTACGGCTTTGTGATAGACAACAGGAAGTGCATCGGCTGCCATGCCTGCACGGTCGCCTGCAAGTCTGAGCACGACGTTCCCATCGGAGTGAATCGGACTCATGTCAAGTACATCGAGAAGGGCACCTACCCAGATGTCACCAGAGAGTTCAGTGTCCATCGCTGCAACCACTGCGAGGACTCTCCGTGTACGACAATCTGCCCTACGACGGCACTGTTCACGCGCGACGACGGTATCGTAGACTTCGACGACGAGCGTTGCATCGGCTGCAAGTCATGCATGCAGGCCTGTCCGTATGATGCCCTCTACATTGACCCAAACAAAGGAACTGCGGCGAAGTGCAACTACTGCGCCCACCGCATTGAGCACTCATACGAGCCGTCCTGCGTCATTGTCTGCCCGACCGAGGCCATTATCTCCGGTGACCTCGATGATCCCAACTCGTCTATCTCTGGCTATCTGACCGAACACGAAACCACAGTGCGTAAACCCGAGTCGGGTGCAAAGCCGAACGTGTTCTACGTCGATACTAGTGAAGATATTCTGGACCCTCACGCCACTGAGCGCACTGGCGAATACCTGTGGACTGACCAAGCGGCCGGAGTGGGTCACTTCGCTAAGTATGCCGACAAGAGGACAGGGGCTGCAGACACTCAGTCAATGATTATCCAACTGGCTCTGGAGAAAAAGGCTCGAAAGGCGGCTCCTCGGGACCAAGCCATCATACGCGATGTCATGTCCAAGTTAGAGGAGGATGCTGGCAAGCCGAAGCGTTCGTACGATCAGCCATCCAAGGGGGTGCTTTGGGGTTGGGAAGTCTCTGCCTATATCATGACCAAGGCCATCGCCTCGGGAACCTACCTCGTAGCGATGGCGATGATGCTCTCGGGTATGCTGGAAATGACCGATGAGATGTGGTGGCAGTTGATCATCGGCTGCACAGCCTTCCTTGGAATCACAGGAGTTCTTCTCGTCATGGACCTCGACCGTCCTGAGCGTTTTCTCTACGTAATGCTGCGACCAAACTGGGACTCTTGGCTGGTCAAGGGAGCTTACATTCTCGCAGGATTTGGCGGAATCCTAGCCTGCAGTGGCGCAGTTTTGCTCTTCGATATGGACCGTGTCTATCTCGAGTACCTCGCATACGCAGGAGTTCCCCTAGCTGTCCTAACCGGAGTCTACACAGCTTGGCTATTGGGACAGGCGCGCGGCCGCTCGTGGTCTGAAGACAAGTTCCTAACGGCCAAAATGCTGATTGAAATGCTTATTGCTGGGGTCGCGGGTCTTATCCTCTTGGCATCATCAGGCATCCTCTCTATGGTCATCGCCGTAGTGATGCTGGCAGTAGTATCCAAACATGCCCATAATACTGTCATTAAGCCGCAACTGGAGACCTTGCATTGAGGTGAGACGCATGAAGAAGACACTTATCGAGGACATCGCGCAGAAACTGCGAATCATCCCTGACCTCGATCGCGAGCACTCCTCCTCAGAGTCAGTCAACCTCCGCAAGTTCCCTGACTCAAAGGACTGGCACGACCATGTCGAGCTCGACGCAAACGAGTGGCCCAAGCGCGTCGAGCGACGCTACTCCCTAGTGCCGACTACCTGCTTCAACTGCGAGTCGGCCTGTGGGATGCTGGCCTACGTCGACAAGGAATCAGGGCAGGTCGCCAAGTTTGAGGGGAACCCGCACCACCCCGGAAGCCGTGGCAGGACCTGCGCCAAGGGCCCGGCTACAATCAATCAGATTAACGATACCGAGAGGATTCTGTACCCTATGAAGAGAGTCGGCAAGCGTGGCGAAGGCGGCTGGGAGAGGATCTACTGGGACCAGGCGCTCGACGAGATTGCTGCGAAGATTCGGACTTCGTTGAAGACTGGAGCCAAGGACCGTGTCGTCTATCACGTCGGTAGGCCCGGGAACGAGGGCTACGTCGAGAGGGTGCTGAAGGCTTGGGGCGTCGATGGTCACAACAGTCACACCAACATCTGCTCTGCGGGTGCTCGCACCGGATACAGTCTGTGGCATAAACACGACAGGCCCTCGCCGGATCACTCCAACGCCAAGGTCATCCTGCTGACCTCCTCGCACCTTGAGACGGGACACTACTTCAATCCGCACGCTCAGAGAATTCTCGAGGGGATGATGGATGGTGCAAAGCTCATCGTCATCGATCCTCGACTATCCAACACTGCATCTATGGCAGACCACTGGCTACCAACCTGGCCGGGATCAGAGACAGCTCTCTTCTTGGCCTGGGCTAAGATGATACTTGAACGCGATCTGTATGATCGTGAATTCGTCGAGAATTGGGTCAACTGGGAGGCATGGCTCGAGGCTGACTACCCTGACGAACCATCCACCTTCGAGCGTTTCATCGAACTGTTACTAGAGGAATACGCCGAGTACACTCCCGAATTTGCCGCTGCAGAGTGCCGCATCCCGGTTGAGCAAGTCATCGAGGCCGGGGAGGCTGTGGCCAACGCCGGCAGTCGCCTGTCAACGCACGTCTGGCGCTCAGCGGCAATAGGCAATCTTGGAGGCTGGCAAGTGGCACGAACACTACACCTGCTCAATGTTCTAACCGGTAGCGTTGGCACCAAAGGAGGAACATCGCCCAACTCATGGTCAAAATTCAGTCCGGAGTTGTTCGACGAACCTCCTGCTCCGGACGGCTGGAACGAGTTGCACTTCCCGCTTGAGTACACGCTGTCGCACTACGAGATGAGTCACATCCTCCCGCATATGGTGAAGGACGGGCGCGGCACCATGGACGTCTACTTCACCCGCGTCTTCAATCCAGTATGGACCTACCCAGATGGCTTCTCGTGGATTGGGATGCTGGAGGACGAGGAGTCCGTCGGCTGCCACGTGGCACTCACCCCGACGTGGAATGAGACGGCATTCTTCGCTGACTACGTGCTGCCCATGGGTCACGCCTCAGAGCGCCACGACATCAATTCCTATGCCACCTCGGCAGGAAAGTGGGTGGCCTTCAGGCAACCGGTTTTGCGCGAGTACGCCCGTAGAGAAGGTCGCGAGGTCGAGTTCACGCGCGAGGTCAATCCTGGAGAGGTCTGGGAGGAGGATGAGTTCTGGAACGAGTTATCGTGGCGCATCGATGATGGCACCATGGGCATCCGCGAGCACTTCATGAGTCCGTACCGCGAGGGCGAGCGGATAACTGTCGACGAGTACTACCAGTACACCTTCGAGCGCGTACCCGGTCTACCCGAGGCAGCTGCCGCTGAGGGTTTGGATGCACTTGGTTACATGCGCAAGCACGGAGCCTTCTTGATCGAGGAAGCCACCTACTCCAAGCACGAGCAGGAGGGCTGGCCAACGCCGAGTGGCAAGCAGGAGCTGTACTCTCCGACGATGGTCGAGTTCGGCTACCCCGAGCACGCAATTCCGCACTACCGCATCCGCAGTCACGTCCACCCTGACAACTTGCAAGGCGAAGACGAGTACTGCCTGCTGCCAAACTTTCGCCTACCACAGCACATACACTCACGCTCGGCCAACGCCAAATGGCTAGTCGAAATCGGACATCGCAACCCGATATGGATACATCCTAAAGACGCTGCGAAGCTCGGTGTAGCAGAAGGTGACCTGCTCAAGATAGAGACCGAAATCGGTTGGTTTGTCGACAAGGTATGGGTCACTGAGGGCATCAAGCCGGGGGTAATCGGCTGCTCGCACCACATCGGACGCTGGAGACGCGCCCAAGATCAAGGCAACCGCTTCCTCAGCAACGAGGTCTCGATTGAGGACATTGGGGGCGGCAAGAAGCGCATGCGGACCGTCTCTGGAGTCGGACCGTGGGAGTCAGATGACCCCGATACCAACAGGGTCTGGTGGAGAGACGGAGGGGTCCACCAGAATATCACCCACGCAGTGCAGCCGGACCCGATTAGCGGTGCCCACTGCTGGCTCCAGAAAGTAAGGCTGAGTAGGCCATCTGCTGACGAGAAGTACGGCGATGTCGAGGTCGACACAGAGAAATCGTTCGAGTACTACAAGCGCTGGAACCAGATGGCTAAGCAACGTGAAACTCATCCTCGCGGAGAGCGGCGCCCATTGTGGATGAAAAGACCGCTCTCACCGAAGAAGGAACACTGGTTCATCCCCGAGTGAACATTGGAGTTCAGGGTTTGCGTGCCCGCTGCGCCAAAGCACCTCTCGGCCGACCCGAAGAACCTGATGACACATCCTTAACTGAAAGTTCCGGGAAATCATCTGAGACCTTCCCCCATTCAATCGACGTCGTCCAGAATCGCTCATAGAAGTAATACATGAATAGTTTGAGAGGGATGCCTATTGCCGCAGCCGTCAATCCCAACGTCAAATTTCCCGACAATGCAAACACAACAACTACTGTTGTGCCACTCGCAATGAATCTCCACAGGAGAGTCTTAACGATGGTGCGTTCTTGTGAATCCATCCCAATCCCCCCGTCGAGCCTATTGGCCCATGAACAACAGCACGGGACATAACGCCTTCACGAAGCTCCTAGAGCGAGTCTCCCCCATGCTAACGGGGAGGAGCGGCATTGGCATCCCAATTAACCTGAACGGTCACCCGACCAAGAGAATGACATTTTCCGTACGCTCGGACTGTAGCGGGGATTTCTTCCGACTCAATACCCCGCCCAGTGGGCTCCATCAGGAAGCGCTCTCTGGGCATCTCAATGAACGGGGCGAAGTTCCAGGGA
>Ga0114996_10006975_pt1 | contig 12918 bp, 11 predicted proteins | sample ArcticOcean_MG_C_4_FD_87039 | JGI IMG/M metagenome (GOLD analysis project Ga0114996, IMG submission 87039) | Marine microbial communities from western Arctic Ocean - ArcticOcean_MG_CB4_134 | ecosystem: Environmental > Aquatic > Marine > Oceanic | place: Arctic Ocean: Canada Basin | collected... | reverse complement strand
CGAGTTGCCTCGATAACAAGCCTGGAGAGAAGTGAATTCATCACGTCCCGCGTCCTCCGGAGCCATGGTTGGAATAGAGGCATCTGACCGGATCATGTCCGTTGGCAGCCTAGCATAACTAGGCATCCAAAGCAACACAAAATTCCGTCCTTACAGAGGTTGCCAGAACGGACTCTGACGCTAGTTTTACACTAGTTATGGCAACTAGCAAGCCCTTTGAGTGTCAGGTGAAAGAGAGGTTCAGGGTTGAGAGGTAAGGACGAGTTTTTGGTAACGGCCCATGGCCCAGAGGGGGAAGTAGTTCCGGTACAGATGGTAGTTAATCATGAAGGCCGCGCCCAACTCCTCCCCCTGCCAGGTGGGGTCACCGGCATTCCTGTACTGGTCAGGCTGATCACCAACTCCATAGCCTGGAAAGCCACAGCCCGTGAATTGAGGCTCATCCCATGTGCCGTCTTCACGCTGAGCAGATACCAGATAGGCAATGCCACGATGAGTAGCCGGGTGGTTATCTTCTCCGGCGGCCAGCAGCGCTATCAGCGCCCATGACGTCTGCGATGCTGTGCTCTCACCCTGACCTCGTAGTGACGGCATGGCATATGAGGCGCAAGACTCTCCCCAACCACCGTCTTTGTTCTGGTGGGCTGTTAGCCACTCCACCGCACGCCGTACGTAGGCTTGCGACATATCTTCACCAACGGCTTGAAGAGCAGGGAGCACCGCCCCTGTCCCGTAGATATAGTTGACACCCCAGCGACCAAACCAGCAGCCGTCTTTTTCCTGCTCAACTTTGATATAGTCCAGAGCGCGCTGCACAGCCGGGTGCTCTGTGGTCCAGCCTAGCCGTCCTAACATTTCCAGTAGGTGTGCGGTCACGTCCACGCTTGGTGGGTCCAACACTTCACCAAAGTCCGAGAATGGAATCTTGGCGACGAGCTTGTCTGTATTGTCTTTGTCGAACGCGGCCCACCCACCGTTGGAGGACTGCATGCCCAGAAGCCAGGCGACTGCGCGGCCTATGACTTGCTGGCGCTCATTGTCCTTTACCGAGTCATTGAAGCGCACATGGTTCAGGACCATCACAATGATGGATGAGTCATCGATATCCGGGTACATGTCGTTTTCAAATTCGAACGCCCAGCCACTTGGTTGCAATCCTGGCGCCTTCACTGCCCAGCCTCCCTTGACTCGTATCTCTTCCTTGATGAGCCAATCCGCCGCTTTCTGTAGCACTGGATGATCTGCTGGAAGTCCGGAGTCCAAGAGGCCAAGCATGGCCAGGCACGTATCCCAAACTGGTGACAGGCACGCCTGCACCCGCATGGACTCTTTGTCGTCACTCATCAGACTCCACTTATCGCGAAATCCCTGTAGGCCATTGGCTATCACCGGGTGGTCGTTAGCGTATCCAAGCCAATTCAACGCTATGAGGGAGTAGACCCAAGGAGGTTGGATTCCTCCCCATGAGCCATCAGCCTCCTGGTGAGCCACAATCCACTCCTCTGCCTTGCGCAGCGCCCTTTTCCTGAAGGGCTTCCACGGTAGACGCTCATACCAACGAAGGGCGTGATCAGCAACCCAGAACAGCCCTTCAAGACTGACCACGTTACGGTTTCGCAGGGGCAGACTGTACCCTGTTCGACTCCTGGTCTTCGGGTAGAGCTCATCAATCGCAAGCACATGAGGGATGAACTTGGTTGGGTGCTGCGTGAGAACAATGCATAGAGGCATGATGGTTGCCCGTGCCCAGGAGGAGAAGCGGTAGAGATTGAAGGGCACCCACGTGGGGAATAAAACAATCTCCGGCGGCATGATGGGTGTGCCGCGCCAGTCCCATTGGCCAAAGAGCGCCAGCCATACCTTGGTAAATACTCGAACCTTGGGTAGGCCACCCTGGCTCAAAATGAACTCACGAGCGCGCATCATGGCGGATTCATCTGGTGAAACGCCCATGAGCTTCAGTGCAAAATAGCACTCAACTGACGTACTTATGTCTCCTGGCGCGCCGTAATACGTGCCCCAGGAGCCATCTTCTCGCTGTCTCCGCTGGATGTCTTTGACAACGAGGGGCAATCGCTCTCCCTCATCCGAACCGAGGTAGTACGTCAACAGAAGATACTCGGCCTCCATCGTGGGGTTGGATTCCAACTCGCCCCACCAGTAACCGCCAGAGTGCTGAGTAGAAAGGAAATATGCCTGAGTTCGACGTAGCGCCTCGGCAACTTTGTCCTCAAGAGCGGAGGCAGGCATCATAGACTCTGTGTTCCCGGACATACCTTGCTCCACGACCAATGCTTGGAATTTTTAATTACTGCCAAACGCCAAGAATGATACCTGCTACGGCCAGTGCGGTCACAGGGTAACCCTTATCAATCATAAAGAGCCTTAATGATTTGACCTCAAAGCTAAAATGCGGAACCTGTGACGCTGCCAACAGCCCTATACCCATAATAAGCCCAAGCCATAGACCATCCACAACACCGTTCGCGCGAGTAAGCTGGACAAGCATGGATAGGGCTAGCGCAGCAATGAGCCAACTCACGCCCACAGCCACGTAACCCCGGGCGCCAACGGCAGCCCTTTCGGAGGCCATCTCCGGCGTCATGCCCATCTCCTCCATCCAAGGCTTCGCAAACAAGCCGTACCAACCCGTCCCCAACGCCAAGCTCGCCATTGCTGCGACGATGACGGCTAGATAATTTATATCGCCAAAATCGACACTCATGGGTATCCTCCTTTGCGCTAATTAAGCTGTCGGTTGTAAGAATTTCCCACGTAGCCTGTGGAAATATACCACTCAACCGCTTCACGGAGAGCGTCCTTGACAGGACTTTGTGGCAGCCCAAGCTCCGTAATGGCTTTGGACGGGTCTATCCACATCACCTTGCGTGCGTGCTTTGTACCTTCTAGTGGTATACGCGGCTGGCGGCCCAACAGCATTCCCTCGATGAAGTGGTCCACATATGCGGCGGTGAGAGCCAACCACCATGGGGCACGCCGATTTGGCGTAGGCAGGCCAGTAATCTCAGAGAGAATGCCTAGGAACTCACGCAGGGTCATGTTGCCGTGGGCGCTGCCCAGTAAATATCGTTGTCCGGGCGTGCCATGCTCCAGGGCGAGTACGTGACCCTTTGCGACGTCTCTGACATCCACAACGTTGATGCCGGTGTCCACGAAAGCGGGGAAGGCCCGCCGTAGGAAGTCCACTATTGTTTGTCCGGTGGGAGACGGTTTCATGTCACGCGGGCCTACCGGAAATGTTGGGTTCACAATCACGATAGGGGCTCCTTCACTGGCGTAGCGGCGAGCTTCCATTTCAGCTTGAAATTTGGAGCGCTTGTAGTGGCCTGCAAGGTCAGAGGGCTCCGCGTCCAGCGTTTCGTCAGCGAGCCGTCCGTTCGAGTACAGTTTCACTGTCGACACTGTACTGGTGTACACGATACGCTCCACGCCACATCGTATCGCCGCATCCAGCACGGTACGCGTTCCACTTACGTTGACGTCGTACATCAACTTTGGTCGTGGCGTCCAAAAAGTGTAGAGAGCTGCTGAATGAATGACAGCGTCGCATCCTTCAATGGCTTTTGCTACTGAATCCGCGTCCAAAATATCACCAGAGACAGTTTCGAGCGCAGGATTGATGAACGGTAGAGTGGAGCCTGCCCTGACCCAAGCCCGTACCTCATACCCGGAATCGAGAAGCGCGGCGGCCACATGGCTTCCGATGAAGCCGGAGGCTCCGGTAAGCATGACTCGCTTCATACGCCCTGGCCCGATTGGCCAGAGAGATAACTCCCTATGCCGGGCCAAGTATCGATAAGGGCTTGGGTGAGGTTTTTTTGGGCGCGCCTAGCGAGAAGGGCAAGGCTTATGACCTGGGGCGCCAGGTAGGGCCGCTTGGCCAGCGCGCTCAATGAGTGTCGCCACTCGTTGCGGCCCCCGTCGGCGAGGATGTCAGCGACGAACGATGGTAGGCGACAGTCCATAGCGTCAAGCACCGCTCGCAACCCCAAGAACGCCACGCCATGTTCTTGCGCTACTTTGGCCATGCCATAGCCTTCCATGTCTATAACGATGGCATCTGCTTGAGTGCCAGCCATGAACTTTTCTCCAGGCGTGAGCAGGGGAGTGGGCACGGTGAGCAGCGTGCCTTCCAGTGCGTTGGGCATCAGGCCCTTTGCTATGCCAGCAATTTTAACGTTGGCTTCAATGGGGACGTCGGCATCGTTTGTAACAGAGACGAAGCTTGTGCAGACGACTATCGATCCACTAAGGACTCCTCCTGCGACGGCCCCGGCAAACCCCAGAGAAATGACTAATTGCGGGAGCCCCTGGGCTAAGAGCTCTGTGAACGCGGCGACGGCGGTATGGCCTACGCCTACCTCCGCCACCTGGGTAAATCCCATTCTGCCGGACTGTAGACCGCCTAATTCTCGCCATGTTGGCGCGACGACCAGCAGCGCTGGTGGTTCCAGGCTCTGGCTGGCGGGTTGGGTCACGGTTGAGCTCCGTTGAGGAAGGGTGCTGTACGGATGAGGTTACTGGTCAGAACCAGCGTTTGGCGCTTGCTCTTTTTGCTTGCGGTCTTGATAGGCGGCGTAGGACTTACCCGCAGCTGTATCCCTACCGGTAAACTTAATGTTGACGATATCTGCATATGGTATGGACAAGGGCTGCTCCACGCCGCCGGGAGTCATCAGGCTGATGGATGGCGTTGCACCGTTGGCGTTTCTGTTGAACATGTAGCCAACCGCCACAGAGCCATCGTGCTTAATGACAGTCACGTCTCCACGATAGTCAACCGCAAGGTCGATAACGTGAGCAAGGGATAGCTCCTCACTCAACTCAGGGACCCAATTTTGCAGATCTTGATCTTCGTTCATGGGTAGAAACTACAACTTGCCGGAGATGGTTGCGATCACAGTGTCCTTGAAGCCGCTCAGGGAGTCGAATGTTGCGTTAACGGCGGTAGGTTCATAACCGGAGTGGACCATGCAGTCCTGGCACTTGGGGTTGCCGCTGGCGTGGCCGTACTCTTCCCACGGCGTCTCCTCCATAAGCTCCTTGAAGGATGCAGCGTAACCCTCTTGCATGAGATAGCACGGACGCTGCCAGCCAAAGAGATTGTACAGCGGGTTGCCCCACGGAGTGCACTCAAAGTCTCTCTTGCCCATCAGGAACTGCATAAACAGAGGTGAATGGTTGAACTTCCAGCCCTTCTTCTTGTTGGAGAGAATCTGAGAGAAAAGTCGAATGGTCTTCTCCCTCCCCAGGAAATGCTGCTGCTCCGGAGCCTTCTCATAGCTATACCCCGGAGAGATCATCATGCCCTCAACGTTCAGATCCATCATCGCATCAAAGAACTCCCGCACACGCAGGGGCTCCACGCTGTCAAAGACCGTGGTGTTTGTGGTCACGCGATACCCAAGACGTACGGCTTCTCGTATTCCTTCCACAGCCTGGTCATAGACGCCGCTCTGGCAGACAGACTCATCATGCTCTTCACGCAGGCCGTCCATATGGACACTGAAGGTCAGATACTTGGATGGAGTGAAGTACCCGGAGTCCAGCTTTTCTTTTAGCAAAATGGCGTTGGTACAGAGGTAAATGTACTTCTTGCGCTTGACTAGCTCTTCAACCAGTTCAGCGATGTGAGGGTACATGAGCGGCTCACCACCAGGAATGCTGACCACAGGTGCGCCACACTCCTCAGTAGCCGCCAAGCATTTCTCGACAGAGAGATTGTGCTTGAGAATATGGGCAGGGTATTGAATTTTCCCACAACCAGCGCACGCTAGGTTGCAGCGTAGAAGCGGCTCAAGCATGAGCACCAGTGGGTACTGTTTTCTGCGGAGCAGCTTTTGTTTGAGCACGTATCGCGTGACGGCCCAAGCCTGGGACGCTGGCACTGACATATCAGGCAACTCCTATAACGGAGGTTACGTGCACCTTTACCGGCGGTCACATTGAGGACGTTAGGCTTGAGGCTCAGCCCTCGCCAACCATAGTACCCTGTTTTTCTTCGTGGGTCATACTTCGTACTGAAGCTATGCCGCGTCGCTATTTCTCGCGAGAGACGAAATATTCCCCAAGCGCGCGCAGTGTGCTACGAGCCGCGGAGGTAAGCGTCAGCCCTTCCGTGGCAGCGTTAGCCTGGCGACTTTGGCCTTCAGCCATCTGCTGGCAGTAATGCTTTGCTCCAACCCGCTCCATGATTTTCAAGACCTTGCTTACGTCTGCGTCATTCATTTCATAGTCGGCACCGTACAAGTTCTGAAGCCACTTTTTATCAGTGCCTTTCGCTTTTTGGAGAAGATAAACTACCGGAAGCGACTTCTTCCTCCTGCGGATGTCCGCGCCAATGGCTTTGCCAGTCTCCACCGGATTTCCCCATATGCCAAGGATGTCGTCACGAATTTGGAAGGCTAAGCCAAGCCTGCGCCCTGACCAACCAAAGGCCTCTGCCTGAGCGACATCTTGCGTGGCTATAAGTGCACCCAGATACATGGACGCATCTATCAAGGCCCCTGTCTTCCGACCAACCATTTCCAGATACTGCTCAGGGGTTACGTCGTCCGCATTCTCAAAAGAAATGTCCTGGTACTGGCCTTCAATCATTTCCAAATATCGCTCAGTCAATACCAGCGACGCACCAACGAGATAAGCTTCAGGCAAATTTGCTTTGGCCAACATGGCTAGGGTGCGGTCTGCCACCACACGCATCGCGTTGCCGGCGGTCATTGCCTTGGGGATACCCCATAGGCTCCAGACGGTGGAGCGGTGCCTTCGCTCTATGTCGCCATCCTGGATGTCGTCATGAACAAGAGAGAAATTGTGGATGAGCTCCAGGGACGCGGCAGCGGCCAAGGCTTGATGCCAGTCACCCCCCGCCACTTCAGCGGCAGTCAAGCATAGCACCGGGCGCAGCGCCTTGCCGCCTCCGTCCTCACGGACAGCACCGTCTGCCTCCTCCCAGCCTAAGTGGTAACGGAGCAGGGGATAGAGCCCGTCCAGCTCATGGGGAATGACAGAATGCAACTCAGAACTAACAGCGGCCAAGTACTTACGCTGAAGCTCCGTGACCTCTCGCTCAGCGGCCACATGCGCCATGGTCTTTACTCACCGATACCTGGTTCTACGATGCGGCGGAGCGTAGCAGCAGCCCCGAGGAGTGTCAAGGCGATAGCGGGCTTGGTCACAGGTCTTATGCCTTACCTAACACCCTAGACGTGGGCTTGCTTCCCGAACTGCGCCAACACCTCTGCGGTGTGCAGCATCCCCATGCGGAAGTAATCACGACGGATGTTTTCATTGGGCGCGTGCATTCGATTGCCAGGATAGTCGACCCCACAGGAAGCGACGGGCACCGACAGCAACTCTTGGATGGGGTATTGCGGCCCCGTGCCCGTCATGTTTGGCTGGAGATAGGGGGCTACGACGTATACGGACTGCGCCGCATTCCCCACCAGCTTTACCCATGAGTGGTCAATAGAAGTCCGCGCTGGATGCTCTGAACCCATGATTTTAATGCTGATGTCGCTGAAGCCTCGCTCATCCAGGTGGGTGCGCAAACTGGCCGCCACCTCATCCGGGGACTGGTCTGGCACCAGACGGAAGTCGATTTTCATTTTGGCCACGGCGGGCAACACTGTCTTTGAACCTCCTCCTGTGTACCCGGAGTCAATGCCGGCAATGTTGCAGGTCGGATCCATGAGCAGCTTACGTCGAAATTCGTACCCGGATGCCTCTCCCAGGAACATCTCCACGCCAAAGTATTCCTTGAACCGGTCAACCTCATCAGGCAATCCCTTGAGCGCCTCCACCTCATTCTCCAGAGCGGGGCGGACGCGGTCATAAAAACCACGAAGCATGACGTTTTCGCTAGCATCCTTCAGTGTGTTGAGCGCCCACACCAGCCGCCACGCGGGGTTGGAGACCACTGGCGCATAGGATGAGTGGGAGTCAGATCCGGCGGCAACGCATTCAAGCTCAACATATAGCAACCCCTTCACACCCAAGGTCAGCATGGGCCGTCCGTCCCAACTCACTCCGCCGCCTTCCCATATGCACACGTCCGCCTTGAACTTGTCGGTGTTCTTAGCCACAAAGTCGTGGAACCCGGGGCTACCTATTTCTTCAGCCCCTTCCACAATGAACTTTATGTTGCAGGGCAGTTCTCCTTGAGTGGCCATGATGGACTTGATGGTGGAGATGCGTGCCGTCAGGTGGCCTTTGTCGTCAGCTATGCCGCGGCCAAACAGGTATTCGCCTCGTTGGCCGGGCTCGAAGGGCGGTGAGTCCCACAGGTCCAGAGGCTCCGCTGGCTGTACGTCGAAATGATTATAGAAAAGAAGGGTGTTGTTGGAAGTTCCCTTGGCCTCAGCGTAGACCGAAGGGTAGCGTGAGTCTCCCGTGGACATAATCTCAGCCTTGAGGCCCGCCTTTGTCAGCTCTTCCGCCACCATGGCCGCACATTCGTAGAGACCCCACTCTTGAGCGCTTACACTGGGCTGCGCGGTAAGGGTCAGCAGATCTTTCAGAGTGTCGTCTAGGTGACTGTCTATGTGTTCTTGCGTTGTTCGATCCACGAATACGCCTCCGTGCTAGTGATGATTGGTGTCAGATATGATGTTGATGCAGCTTCGGGCGCGTCAAGGCCTGCCTAGTTGCTGGTCTACCCGCCGCCGCTTGCACCTTCCACTATCCCAGGCTCGGTCATCCGCACGGGGTCCAACAACTCGTTAAGTTGTTCGTCAGTCAGGTTGGTCTTTACCTTGGCGACCTCTCGCAGGGTCTGACCAGTAGCGGCGGCCTCCTTGGCAATCACGGCGGCTAGGTCATAGCCAATGGCCGGGGTGAGTCCAGTTGCCAGCATCAGTCCGCGTTCCACCATCTCCGGCCCCTTGTTGGTGGCTTGCAGCCCCCTTATGCACTGGGTCTCGAAGTTTGCCGTGGCGGATGCCAGGAGGGCTGTGGCTTCATGTAAATTGTAGAAAGCAACCGGCCAGAATGTGTTGAGCTCCAGGAAGCCGCCCTGGGCAGCGGCGCTCATGGTGGCGTCATTGCCAATGATGTGCGCCACGACCTGCAACAGCGACTCCGTGATGACGGGGTTCACCTTGCCAGGCATGATGGACGAGCCGGGCTGGACAACGGGCAGGTCAAGTTCACCGAGACCCGCTCGCGGACCGGAACCTAACCACCGGATGTCATTGGCTATTTTCTGCATAGACACCGCCGCGCTCCGGATTGCGCCGCTTGCAGAAAGCATGGCGTCCAGTGCGGACTGCGCTTGGAAGTGATGCGCCGTTTCCACCACCAGGAAGCCGAGGTCCTTTGTAAGGAGCGCACACGCCAGCTTCGAAAACTCAGGGTGGGCATTGACGCCGGTACCGACGGCCGTTCCGCCCAAGGCCACCTGGCCCAGTGAAGCAACGTGGGATACCACGCGCCCGTGGGCAAGCAGAGCCTGGTCTGCGTAACCCTGAAACTCCTGCCCCAAGCGTATGGGTGTGGCGTCTTGGAGATGGGTGCGACCAGTCTTGATAGTACCCCACCACTGCTCAGCCTTGGTCTGAAGTGCAAGCCTGAGCTGCTCCAAAGAGGGCATCAATTCTTCCTTGATGGCTCTGGCAATGGTGAGCTGGCTAGCTGTGGGGACGACATCATTTGACGACTGTCCCATATTCACGTGATCGTTGGGGTGGACGCCGTGGCCATTTATATCGCCCATGATTTCATTGGCGCGCCGTGCAATAACCTCGTTGGCGTTAGTGTTGCTGGACGTGCCTGAGCCAGTCTGAAATATGTCGATGACAAACTGATCATCAAACTTACCTTCCACCACCTCCGTGGCCGCCTTCACAATGACATCGCCAATTGCTGCATCAAGGCGACCGGTTTCTACGTTGGCTTTGGCTGCGGCCCGCTTGACCATGCCCAGTACATGAATGAATGCAGGCGGGTAGCGAAGGTTGCTCACGGGGAAATTGAGCACCGCTCTTTGGGTGGATGCGCCGTAGTAGGCTTCAGCAGGCACTTCCATTGGGCCCATGCTGTCTTTTTCTGTCCTGGTGGCCTTGGTCTCCGTCATGATTGGATTTCCTCATTGCCCGCAAATTTGCAGAGAAGGGTGTATTGAGAAGCAGACCTATGTTACCTGTCACACGGGACACCGCCAAGGGCGGCTGTTGCTAACGTGCACTGTTCCCATCGTTCAACACATGCTCGAAATTAGCATTGTAAGCGCCTTCAGTCACATATGCCCTCTGTGCTATCATGCCGCAAATTCCCGAAGGTTCACCTTTCACTAAACCCTATGACAAACAGATTTGGATCACGGATAGGCGGCATCCTCTTTACAGTGCTAACTGCCACCGGGGTGTTGCTGGTTGCCGTAATCGTAGGCTGGCTTGCCTTTCGCCTTGACGGCGCTTTGGGCCATGGCCCCTTGCCCAGTGACAGGTCAGACAGGGAGGTCTATATCCTCACTAGCGTGACGGCGTCCCTTGGCATTGCGGCAGGTGGAGCTGCGGTCGTTGGTATAGCGCTGGTTCGGGAGACCGTAAGTCGGTATGTCTGGCTTTTCTACGCTATGGTGGGAATTCTGGTGCTTTTACTACTGCTGGCGCCGCTGCGGCCCTATGGTAATGACTCATGGGCTGGACTCCCCGAATTCATAGTAACGGTGCCGGCCAAGCTTGTCTTTGGTGTGATGCTAGGGGCGCTTTTACTCACCAGCGGTAGTGTACCGCGGCAGATTTCGCGGTTGGTGCACTTCCGTCGCAAAATTGATATGCCGGGGCCAAGCGCGCCCGTGACCAGCACTGCGACGCGAGGCCTACCCGGGCAGTTCACTCCCGCCGCCTGGCGCTCGCTGTGGCATATGCAAGAGGAGGCACGGCGCTTTGAGCATGCCTTTGTTGGCACGGAACATTTGCTGCTGGCTATCATCCGGGACCCGCGCTCCGTGGCTGCGATGACGCTGACTAGTGCAGGCTTGGGCTTGGACAGCGTACGGAGCCAGGCTGAGTCCATCCTTGGGCGGAAAGGCTCCCTTGTTACCGGGACCGGGGGACTCACTAGGCGGTGCCAGCGTGTGATCGAACAAGCGGCACGAATTGCCCGGGAGTCCAACAACCGACGGGTCAGTACCGGCCATCTACTCCAGAGCTTGGTATCCCAAGTGGAGGATGCGGCCGCCCAGATTCTGATATCGGGAGGGCTGACGCCAGAGCAGGTGGAGGCTGAAGTAAAGCGGATTGGTCCCGATGCTGAAGAGATCAGCCAGCCGTCCTCTTCCTAGACGCCTGCCGTTAGCCTGCCTCGCTCTCGACTTTCCTGTGCCCATAGCGCAAAATTATGTACGTACCGTGCGTCTATGGGGGCCCGTAGCTCAGTGGTTAGAGCGGTCGGCTCATAACCGATTGGTCGCAGGTTCGATCCCTGCCGGGCCCACCAACGTGCTCATTATTGCCAAGGTACTCGCGGCGGTATTGCTGATGCGATGTACCCTATTCCTGCGGACGCGGCTACTTTGACCGCGTGACCCGAAAGGCGTAGCACAGCCCCAGCACAAGTGCCGGGGCTGTGGAAGTCGTTATACAAATGCTGCGTCAAATCTACCCTTAGATCATGTAACCGCCACCGGTTACGCTGAGCATCTGCCCAGTAATGTACGAGGCCTCCGGAGATGCAAAAAAGGCAACCGCCGCGGCAACCTCAGTTGGGTGTGCGGGCCTGCCCATGGGGGCCCCGCCTGTCATGGGCGGGTAAATCTTCTTCTCTTCATCAGTAGGGTTGAATTCAGCCTCACGGCCGCCCGCCTTGGAGTCGGTTGTACCGTCGGCCCGTACCTCCATGTTTGAGGGTGATACGCAATTCAAAGTGATGCCGTGGGTCACAAGCTCTCCCGCCAGGGTGGTGGTCAATCCAACGATGCCCCCCTTGCCTGCGCCGGCCAGAAATGAATGATAGGGGTTGCCACGTTCGAAAGCGGACCCGCCTATGTTCACAATGCGCCCGTATTGCTGCTCCATCATTGCAGGTATGACTGCCTTGCACGCACGTAGCGTGTTCCACAGATTCCAATTCATGGCTTTCTGCATCATCTCCTCTGTGAATGATAGGAAAGGCTTGCGCATTTGGTACGCGGCCGTGTTAACCAACACGTCTATCCGGCCAAAGTCCTTGAGCACCTGGGCCGTCATTTCATCAGCTACTCCCGCTAGGCTCATATCACCTGCGTAAGAATTGGTCTCAACGCCGGTATCGCGCTTGATGTCAGCCGCCGTTTGCTTGGCTTTCTCTTCCTGAATGTCGGCAATGATGATATTTGCGCCTTCTTCAGCCATCCGCTTGCCAATGACTCTACCCAGGCCCTGGCCGCCACCATGGATAACGGCCACCCGTCCTTCATAGCGCTTGCATTCTGTCTTAACGGCAAAGGGCAATGAGACGAATCCCTGCTGCTGCGTCACGACTTCCTCCTCATAGCTGTCCTACTGCTGATGCGGTGCAAAGCTACTCCAAAACGCTCAAATTGTCATCAGTGCGTCTGAAATAGTGGGTGTAGCGAAGTAAACGGGGGAACCCCTGCTGTGCCTACTGGATCTCATCCGTAATCACGCGGGCTGCGGGGGTGAGCCTAGAGGCGCTGTCCAGGTAGACAGCCAAGTCGTCAAAAAAGATGTGCGGCTTGAACACGCGCAATACTGAACTCTTGTCCAGCCCGCCCAGGAAAAACGATTCATCAATGCGTACGCCCCAGGAACGTAGCGTGAGGATAGGGCGCTTGTGGGCGGGTGCGGCGCGCGCTGTGACCAGTGCCGTGCGGATGGGGCAGTCCTGCTCAGAGAAACGGCTTTGTATGGCGCTGAGGTCATCCAGGAACCGTTTGAAAGGGCCTGGGTTCAGCGG
>Ga0114996_10006973_pt1 | contig 12920 bp, 11 predicted proteins | sample ArcticOcean_MG_C_4_FD_87039 | JGI IMG/M metagenome (GOLD analysis project Ga0114996, IMG submission 87039) | Marine microbial communities from western Arctic Ocean - ArcticOcean_MG_CB4_134 | ecosystem: Environmental > Aquatic > Marine > Oceanic | place: Arctic Ocean: Canada Basin | collected... | reverse complement strand
TACACACGCTCATCGCCGTTGGAAGCGAACTTGGGTCCGTTCGCTTCGGCCCCCATCACCATGGAACGAAGTTTCACGATGGTAAAGGGGACGCCATTAAGACCCACCCGCTCCTGAAGAAAGAAAACCGGACCCTTGGACGCTACTTTCACGATGAGCATTCCGATCAGAAGCAGAGGCAACCAGACCACAACGGTGACTGTCACCGTGACCACGTCGAAGACACGCTTGCCCGCAAGCCAGGGTCTCACACGTTGGAACGGTGCTGCAAGCTCCCAACCCTCAGCAAGATGCACAACTGGAATCCGACCGGTGTGTTCCTCATACACCGAAGACAACGCGCGAACCCTGCGCCCAGCGAGCACAGCTGACGACACGAACTGCGCCATCCGATCTCCCATGGCTTCCTTGAAGTCGACCACAACCACCTGATCAGGTTCGGGAGCAGACAACTGACCCGAGTTCCTGGGGCTTAAAACTATGATCTCTCCCACATTCGGAGAGGCGCGGAGATCCGCGATCAGCTGAGCGTCTGTAGAGACCACCAACAGGCGCTCAGCCCACGGGCGCCGTGCTTTATACATCCGGTACAGTGTCGCGAGAGCGAGCCAAAAGGCACCCACGTAGAGAAGGAAGCTCCTCGACCAGTAGATCTCACGGGCGAAGACAATTCCTGTCATGGCGCCCAGCATGCCGAAGAGGACAACAAGGAGTCCCCGTCCGTAGCTCGGCCGGGGAGCGACCCCAACCCAGTAGGACGCCGCAATTCGTCCGACAAACGCTCCCACCAACAAGGCAAATAGGAGCGGGTTCAAAGCCCCCACCGTTGGACCAGCAACCCAGAATCGGGGCTGCGCAAACACGATTCCTGCTGCAAGCGAGCAGGCGATCGTCAGCGTCGCCGCATCTGATGCAGCCATTTGAATCAAGAAGCGCCTACGCATGCACACCCTTCCGGTAGGACCACAACGGCTTATCAAGTCTACTGTTCGTAGGATCAATGCCGCCCGATAGGCCCGCTCTACAATAGGAGAATGTCACCGGTGTTTCCCTCTATCAGCGTTGTTATCCCCGTGCGTAACGAGATGGAACATCTCGGGTTAGCGCTGCAATCGATCCTCGACATGGAGTATCCGGGCGACCTCGAGATCCTGGTCGCCGACGGGGCAAGTGCCGACGGGACACTAGAGGTAGCGCGGTCCTTCGGTCCGGCTGTGACGGTGGTCGACAACCCCAACCGCACCACTCCGTCGGGCCTCAACCGGGCTATCGAGGCAAGCTCCGGGGCGATCATCCTGAGGTGTGATGCGCACTCCTTGCTGCCCAAGGACTACGCCCTCACCGCCGTCAGACTGCTGAAGGAAACTGGGGCTGGCAACGTAGGCGGAGTGCAAAACGCTGTTGGTAAGACGCCGCTACAGCGAGCAATCGCGTTCGCTATGACCTCACGAGCCGGCACCGGAGATGCCGCGTTTCACCGAGGCGGTCCGCCGGGCGAAACGGACACGGTGTATCTCGGCGTCTTCCAGCGTTCGATCCTCGACAAGGTGGGTCTGTTTGACGAAACCCTCATCCGTAACCAGGACTACGAACTCAATCACCGGATCCGAGCGTCCGGTAGCAGCGTCTACTTCTCCCCCGAACTATCGGTCGAGTACCGGCCTCGACCGTCCTTACGTCGCCTAGCGAGCCAATACTTCCAGTACGGCCAGTGGAAACGACACGTGATTGCCCTCCACCCCAGCTCCATTCGACTGCGCCACCTGGCACCTCCCGTGTTGGCACTGGCCCTGATCGCATCACTTGCCATCGGCCTTGCTGGCCAACCCTGGGCTTGGCTGTTCGGCCTCACCTACCTAGCCAGCCTGGCCGGAGTGGCCCTGATCTGGCTAGCGAAAGAGCGCACAACCGCCGCCCTACTAATGCCCGCAGCCCTACTAACCATGCACCTCTCATGGGGCACCGGATTCTTAAAAGGCCTAACCAAATCCCAGAAACCAAGAACCTAGCAACCCCAGCCTCAGAACTGGCCAATCAACCAGATCCCATCCCCACCCCCAAGATCCAAACCCCAACTCCAAGCCCAACCCCAACCCCAACCCCAACGCTCGACCTCTACCCTGACGCGCAACATCAGAACCGCCCCAACTCTCAAGCGGCGATGCGCTAAACGCGAACCCTGGGTTGGGGTTTCCCAATCCGGTCTCTCCCTTCGTTAGAAACCGGCCATTCCTACGAACCCAGGGTTCGCATCTTTCAATCGGTGGGGCTTTTGATCGGGTGGGAGTCTTACGGGGTGGCCTGGATGGCCTTGTTTACTCTTGTTGAGGGGAACATGACCCTTCTTTGTGGTCGGTGAAGCTGTTCGTGGGATGGTTTGCGTTGGAGTGGGCGCGACAAACTGGACTTCGATCAAGGGGTCGGAGGGGCTGGGTGTTAGGCGGGTTCTCTGGTTGCCAGTAGCTCTTTGATCTCGGACACGCTGGTGTTGAGTCGTTGTGCAATATCTGTGTTGGACAAATGGATCAGAGCCCATCCGTGTTCTTTGGCAACTGTGATCTCTTTGGCAAGCTGATCGACCTGTTGGTGATGGGATCTTCTGCCTGTTAGTCGGACCCCAACCCGCGCCTCTCGCGACGCCAAGTCGAAGAAGTGGCCTTCCCTCCATGGAATCTCTACACGAGGCCGATCAAAAGATATACCAGCGCTGCCAAAAGCGTCACGAACCAACTGTTTCCTGTTCGCTGTGGGGTTGGCACGCCGCTCGTTGACATACCGGCGAATGTTCGCGGAACCAGGTTTGCCTCTCCGACCCAGTTCACGCCACATCTTGACTATGTCCCCAAGACTGAACCAGCCTTTGCGGACGCCGTGATCGAACAGTTTCGCAGTCTTGTCGTACCCAATCTGATATGACAGGTCAACAATCGTACGAAGCCTGTTGGTCACTACCAGGTTCCCATGCTCCTCCGTGTGAGCAGCTTTCAAATCGGTGTTACGACGAACCACCACCCCTTCCAACACGTGAGTAGTAGAAGCATGAACCGTCACCACCGGAACCTCAGAACTAAACCCAGCAAACCCGTGCATCAACGCAGCAGCCTGATGGGACACCACTGCTCTAGGGAGGATCGCCACAGCCTGCCTCAACACGCTCACCCGGTCGTGCAACTCACCCAACACGTACACGCCACGACTCTTACGTTTGATTTCAGCGTTCTTAACTACCTGATGCCACTCAGTGGCCGTAATCCCACAATCACGCAACTGAGCCCAGAACACAATCCCACCCAAATCCCAGGCCAGTTCCCACGCAATCTTCAAATGCTCTTCCACTTCATGAAGCCACCATGACCCCCACCAGTGACAAAAACATGTAAAACAATACCAAACCGCGAAAAACAACACCAACAACCCCACTCACCAACCCAGGGTTGGCAGCACCCACCACACGCCACATGAACGAGCAGCCGACCAGCCTCCTCCAGACCACACCACCAACCCAGGGTTCGCAGCGCACCCCCTGATCTCGGGAGGGGGTGGGGTGGGGTGGGGTGGGTTAGGTTATTGCTACAGCGCTTTCTGCTGCGTGATAGCTCGAGCGGACTAGGGGGCCGGACTCGACCTTTTGGATGCCTATCGCTTCACCGAAGATTCGATACTCATCAAACTCATCAGGATGGACGTAGCGATCGATGGCGCGATGCCGGATCGTTGGTCGCAGGTATTGGCCGATCGTGATAATTTCGACGCCGACCGCATTGAGATCCGCGAGGGCTCCCAGCACCTCCTCACGGCGTTCACCGAGACCGACAATCAGGCCCGACTTCACAGCTGATTCAGGACGCATCCACTTTGCGCGGGCGAGAAGGGCTAGCGATCGACCGTAGTTGGCGCGCGTACGGACGTCTCGCTGCAAACGCAACACTGTCTCCGTGTTGTGGTTGAGTACTTCGGGTTCGGCTCCCATGAGAATCTTGAGGTGGCCCTTCACTCCCTGGAAGTCTGGGATAAGCACCTCCACCTTGGTCTCAGGATTCAGTTCATGGATCTGCCGGATCGTCTCGGCGAAGGCTTCGGAGCCTCCATCCTCAAGATCATCCCGATCCACCGATGTGATGACGGCGTACTTAAGGCCCATTGCGCCAACCGCTTCTGCCACGCGAGCGGGCTCGCCGGGGTCGAGAGCGTCTGGTTTGCCTGTTTTCACGTCGCAGAAGCTGCACGCTCTCGTGCAGACCTCGCCGAAGATCATGATTGTGGCCGTGCCGCTCTGCCAGCACTCGTAAATATTGGGACAACCGGCCTCCTGACAAACTGTGTTCAGGTTGAGCCGGTCCATCAGGCTCTTCATCGCGACGTACTCGCCATCAAGCCGAGCCCGGACGCGCATCCAATCTGGGCGTCGTGGTTCACCGGGCAAGCGGCCCTTGAACGTGACGTTCCCCGCCGACTCGGCCGGAGAGAATGCTCCGGAGGCGACCATCTTGTCGACCGCGTACTTGTCACGAGGACGACCGGTTCCTCTGGAGAAGGCGGCCAGTTGTACTTCATTGTTCGCGTACCCGAAATGCTCCTCCCACCGTGGAGTAAGCACTTCAACAAGCTCTTCGATAACGACAACACGACCCAAGATCTCCGACAGCGAGGTCACCGCTCGATCGGTGATGCCGCATGGATTCATCAGCTTGAACCAGTCCATGTCGGTGCTCACGTTGACCGCGAACCCGTGCATGGTCACCCCACCCGAGACTCGGACTCCAATCGCGGCCACCTTCCCTCGGTCCGTCCAGACGCCGGTGTAGCCCTCTTCGGCCCATGCCTCAACGCCCAGATCGGCCAGAGCCGCGATGAGGATCTCCTCGATACTCCGCACGTACGGTACGACACGCTTAGCGTCGTCAAGCCCAGCGATCCCGTAGCCCACGAGCTGTCCCGGCCCGTGGAAGGTCACATCACCGCCGCGATCCACGTGGAAGACCTCTGCTCCCCTTTGGGTCAATGCCTCTTCGGACAGGAGCAGGTTCGACCCGTCAGCGTTGCGCCCCACGGTGAACGTTGGCGGGTGCTCCAGCAGCAGCAAATAGTCATCCATCGACCGGCCGGTCGACCGGCCTTCATGAAAGGCGCGCTGTAGGTCCCAAGCCTCCTCATACGGAAGCCTCCCAAGCCAACGAGTTCGTAGCTGCGACGCAGGACCCATCCTCACAGCAGTTCTTGCTCCCAATCCCAGGTCTCGAGGTTGTCACGTACTCTCGATAGGAACTGAGCAGCGACGGCACCATCGAAGGCACGGTGATCCCACGTGAAGCCAAGCATGCCCATATGGTGAATCGCGATCACGTCCTCGCCTGAGCTACTCGTAACAACCGTGGGCCGTTTACTCACCCCGTCTGTTGAGAGAATAGCCGAGTTTGGTTGGTTGATAATCGCGGAAGTCACGAAGCTGCCATGTGCCCCATTGTTGGTAATGGAGAAAGTCGAACCTGAGTAGTCGTCGATTCCGAGTGAGCCGCTTCGAGATCCATCAGCAAGTTCGAACACTTTGAGCGCTATTCCGGACAAACGCAGATTATCTGCCCCCTTGATGACCGGGACTACCAGACCCTCGCCATCGAGGTCGACGGCGATCCCAATGTTCAAGTGCGGATGGATCACACGCTTCTTGTCTTCGAGCATCAGGCTGGAGTTGACCACCGGGAAAGCGCGGAGCCCATCCAGCACCGCTCGAACGACGAACGGCAGATAGGTCAGCGACCGACCGTGGGTAGCCCTGAAAGCTACCTTGTGGGCCGACCGCACTCGCTCGATCTGCTCGAAATCGACTTCGATCGAAGTAAAGGTGTGCACGGCAGTCTGGAGGGACTTCACCATATTGGTAGCAATCACTTGGCGCATTCGACTGAGATCTTCTTCCTCCGATGTCACTGCAGCGGCAGCTGCGGGAGCAGAAGTCGGATCAGCTGCAGGAGCGGGTGGGGCAGGCTCGACAGCGGGCTCGGCTGCGGGCACCGGCTCCGTCACCGGTTCTGGTTCGACCACGGGCTCAGGCTCGGGAGCCGAAAGGAAGTTTTCCAAGTCGCGCCGAGTTACTCGGCCACCTTGGCCGGTGCCGACGACAGTGGATAGATCTACGCCGTGTTCCCGCGCCAGCCGTCGAACGACAGGCGAGACAAATCGGGCGGAGTCCGACAGAACCGTAGGGGGAGTCGCTGCCTCTGCCGCGGTCTCTGTCGCTGCCGTGTCAGGGATCACAAGCGGCGGTGCCTCCACGACTTCTTTGGGTGGCTCGGGCTCATTCACCGCGATTGCGGCCGATTCTTCCACGGGTCGAGCTGAAGGCTCGCTGACGGGGGCAAAACCAGCCTCTCCAATCACACACAGGCCAGTCCCGACCTCGACCATCTCCCCTACCGGAATCAGGATCTCAAGGAGCGTGCCCGCTATTTCTGAAGGCAGCTCCGTGTCCACCTTATCGGTGGAGATTTCGACAAGGATGTCACCGATGGCAACCTGGTCACCGACCTCCTTCATCCAAGAGATGACGGTGCCGCTTGTCACTGTTTCGCCAAGCTGCGGCATTTCAACAATCGTTGCCATGAAGTAGTTCCTGCCTGATGTCGTGGCTCGAATCATACCTGCTCAGCTCGCTTCTACGCGAGCGGAGCTGCGACCGCGAACGGAGTTAGTGGAGCCCCTTGCCAGTAGCTCCCAATAGGGTTTCTCCAACTGCCTCAGAGAGCGTCGGGTGGGCGTGAATGAATGCAGCCGCCTCCTCTGGGAGCGCCTCCCAGCCAACGATGTACATGAGTTCGTGGATGAGTTCACCCGCCTGGGGACCAACGACCGAGGCGCCAACGATGGGGCCGTCCTTCTCAACAACGATCTTTACCTTGCCCTGCTGCTGGCCGATGATCTGGGCCCGGCCAACACCGAGGAAGGAGTGCGAATGTACTTCCACGTCCAACCCTTCTGCAACGGCTCTCGCTTCACTTAGCCCCACTTCAGCCATCTCCGGATGGGTGTACACGACCAAAGGGATCGCCTTGTACTCGACCGGCCTTGAAGCTCCAGTGGCTATCTGGGTAACGGCTGTGATGGCCTCGGCGAAGCTTGCGTGCGCCAGCTGAGGAGCGTTCGCGACAATGTCGCCAACCGCGTAGATCCCCTCGGCTCCAGTCCGCTGAGCCTCGTCCACCACAAGGAACCCACGGTCAGCCTCAAGACCGACGTTCTCAAGACCCACACTGTCTGTCACGGGAGCCCGACCGACGGCCACGAGCACTGTGTCGACCTCTACGGATTTCCCGTCTCCCCAACTGAGGGTGACGCCGCTTTCGGTCACCATCGGCGGCTCCACCGCGGCTCCCGTGTTGAACTTAACCCCGTGGCGCTGCAGGAGCTTCTGTAGTTCCTTCGCCGCGTCCGCATCGGCGCCCGGAACGATCTGATCCATGAGCTCAAACACATGTACTTCAGATCCCAGATCCGCCAGCATCGAGGCGAACTCACAACCAATAGCTCCAGCTCCAATGATCCCAACCCGGCCAGGTTGTGACTCCCAGTCGAGAGCGTGATCAGAGCTGACAACCTTGACACCATCAAAGTCGAACCCTGGAAGAGCCCGAGGAACTGATCCCGTGGCGATAACGATATTCCTGGTCTCAAGCACTTGGCGACCATCAGCACCCTCTACGGAAACACGGCCGGGGCCCTCGATCCTTCCGAAACCGCTATGCACTTCAACTCCCTTGACCTTGAGGAGCCCGCCTAACCCTTTTACCAGCCCGTCCACAATCTTGTTTTTGCGAACCAGAGCGGTAGGCCAGTCGAACGAAATCTCTTCAGCGCCAACGACACCGAACTCGGCGGATTTCTTCACGGTTTGAAAGACATCGGCCGCTTGCAACCAGCTCTTGGCAGGAATGCATCCCCGCACGAGGCAGGTTCCACCAACCGTGTCCTTTTCGATGAGGGCGGTCTTGAGGCCGAAATTGTGTGCATAGAGAGCCGCGGCATACCCACCTGTTCCACCACCAATAACAACAATGTCGTACATATGAGCTCCCTTCGTCGGTGTAGAGGTTAACTGCCTTCGAGAGACTGCGACTTTCGCCGTACCGGTCATTAGGATTCCCTGCATGAAGACACGCAATCTGCTCGTCGCGTCGGTGATTACCGCGGCGGCGATCCTCCTCGCTGGTGTTGCCTACTTCGCGCTCGGATTGAGCCTCAGCGGATGAAGATTCTTGCCACTGGAGGAGCCGGGTTCATCGGCTCTCACACCGTCCTCATACTCCTCGAAGCCGGGCATGACGTCGTGGTGCTCGACGATCTCTCGAACGCTAACCCCATTTCGATGGAGCGGGTCTCAGAACTTGCTGGACGTCAACCAACCCTTGTCATCGGGGACGTAGGCGATCCGGAAGATCTAGGCAGCCTGTTCTCCGAGCACGATTTCGATTCGGTAGTTCACTTTGCCGGTCTGAAGTCCGTCGGGGAAAGCGTTGTCTCTCCCCTGAAATACTTCTCAGTGAACGTGGGAGGGACACTCCACCTCCTGTCGGCTATGGCTGATGCGGAGGTCTTCGACATCGTCTTCAGCTCGTCGGCAACGGTGTACGGCACCCCGGTCGCAATCCCGGCTACCGAGGCATCCCCCACTGAGGCCCTGAATCCCTACGGGCGTACCAAACTGATCATTGAGCATATTCTCCGAGACATAGCAGCCGCAGATGATCGATGGTCTGTGGCCTTGCTCCGCTACTTCAACCCAGTCGGTGCTCACCCGTCAGGCCGCATCGGCGAAGACCCAGTCAACATTCCCAACAACCTCATGCCGTACGTTACCCAGGTAGCGGCGCGACGACTTCCCTACTTGAAGGTCTTCGGTGACGATTACGACACCCCTGACGGAACCGGAATTCGGGACTACATCCACGTCATGGATCTCGCACGTGGCCACTTGGCGGCCCTCGGAAAGATCCGCCAGGACCGCGGAGTCCATACCTGGAACCTCGGCACTGGTGCCGGTACCACCGTTCTTGAACTGGTCAACGCATTCAAGTCAGCCACAGGGCAGGAAGTGCCCTACGAAATAACGCCTCGACGCCCCGGTGATCCGGCTGCAGTGTGGGCCGATGTGACCAAGGCCAAGGAAGAGCTTGGCTGGGAGTCTGCGCTTTCGCTCGAGGACGCGTGCAGGGACGCATGGGCGTGGCAGGCCGCAAACCCAGACGGCTACCCCTCGGGCTGACGGCACCCTGGCGACGGCTACTCACCGTCCGTCAACAGGTACGAAGTTATAACCGGCTTGTGGTCAGACGGAGCTACTTGGCGCAAGTGGAAGTCGATAGCACTAGTTAGGACCGGACGGATGGGTCCCTTGTGCATCATCCAGTCGAGCAGCTCGGGTGGCTGATTGGTCATTGGGAAGGCCGGATAGGTCATGTTCGGTTCGCGGGACACTGCCGAGAATGAATCATCGAATCCAGCTATGCGCAACACGCGAAGCGGATGGATGTAATCGTTGAAGTCCCCCATAAAGAGCACCGGTTCCTGCTCATTGGCGAGGCGATCTAACCTTTCAGCCGCCCGTTCAGCTTGGCCAACTCGCACATTGATGTTCTCGTTCATCTCTCGAGGATTACCGGTCCAGCTGAAGTGCGCGGTTGCAACAACCAGGGTCTCACCCGACTCTCGGGCAAGTCGCACCCAGAACAACCGCCGCTCTTCTTCGATGATATCGATGTCCTCTGCTCCGTACTCGACGAGCTTGAACAGGCCCGAGTTCCAGAAGATGTTGCCCTCATCAACCCAGCCAGGAAAGGCATCATCAACCCGGTGAAGGACGGGGAGTGCTTCTGAAATCGTCTCACAAATCGCAGGAGTCAGTTCTTGGGCGCAAAGGATGTCCGGGCGGTGCAGCCGAAGGAAGCGCCGCAGCGGCTCCTGTCGCTGCGGCCAGTCGGTAACACCCCACAAGTTATAGGTACAAGCAAGAAATGTGAAGGGATGCATATTGCGTGATCCTCCTACTGAGAGCTACAGGCACTGCGGTGAACTATATGTTAAGCAGCTTGGACCGGTCACCAGGGCTCGGCCTCAACGGACCAGCCCTACTCCCAAGTGACTCGTCCGCGCTTCTTCTTGACGGCGCTCCTCCGCTTCTTTGCGTCCATCCGCCTCTGCCTAGCTTTCTTACTTGGGGCGATGAGTCGTCGCTTCTTGGGCGGTGGTTTGAGGAGCGCGTTCATGCGGAGCGCCATCCGCGTTCGAGCGATCTGTCGATTTCGGAACTGAGACCGAGAGTCCTCGGAAACGACCTTCACAAGCGCTTTGCCGTGGGCGCCTAGCGCCCGCGCTCTCATTTCTTCGGAGAGGCCAGCGCAGGAGGAGATATCGAGAGACAGTTCGACCTTGGATGAAGCCTTGTTCGCGTGCTGTCCGCCCGGACCGCCCGACCGCATGAATCGTTCTTCGAGCTCACCCCCTGGAATCACCACACCATGATTCAGCCGCAGGTCCTCCACCGCTACACGTCTCCGTCATCATTGAGTAGCGCTGACAGGTCGGCGTGTACCAGCTTGCCCATGGGGTCCCGCGGAAGCTCGTCGACTAGGACCCAACGCCGGGGAATCTTGAAGCCAGCAAGGTCCACCCGAACCGCGTTCTCGAGTTCCCGCACCGTAAATGCCGTGACAACTGCGGCGACCACGACGTTCCCCCAAGTTTCATCAGGAACTCCGAAGACAGCAGCTTCCTGCACGCCTGCCCGAAGCAGTGCATCTACCACCTCGCTCGGATGGACGTTTTCTCCGCCAGAGACGATGACGGAGTCGGCTCGGCCAGAGACCGCCAACAAGCCTTGTGCGTCGACCGACCCGAGATCCCCGGTAGTGTGCCAGTCAGCCGTACTGCGGCCTGGTCCTGCGTCGTAGCCAAGGAACACCTGCGGCCCACGGATCTCAATCTTGCCGACGATGTCTCTGGCGAGTGGCTTGCGTCCAACCCCCACTATCCGGACTTCCATGCCCTTTAGGGGTCGCAGCAAACGACCGTTGGGGGCGTCTAGCGGACAGGAGGCCACTTGGCTCGCCGCTTCAGTCTGCCCATACGTCGGGAGGACAGCAATCCCCTTCTCTTGGGCCTGCTCCAAGAGCGTTCTCGGAACCGGGCCTCCGCCAAGCAGTATTGCTCGCAATCCAGAGAGCGGGGCCGTCAGCAACGGGAGCACCTGCGTCAACATCGTCGGAACCAGCGACGCTAGAGAGACATTGCTGAGATCAGTTGCCATCTCATCAGCCGAGAAGCGATCCCTCAGAACCACAGTTGAGCCCTCACGGGCTGAGCGAATGACAACAGAGAGGCCACCAACGTGGTGGACAGGCAGAACGTTGAGCCACCGGTCGGCCGCCACATGGCGTAGATGGGCGGCAGATCCGGCCGCTGACGACTCGAAGTTTCCGTAGGAGAGCCTTACGCCCCGAGCAGGACCGCTCGTTCCGGAAGTATGCACTATGGCGCACTCCTCCCTGTCGTGGTGGACCGTCCCCACCACAGGAGTACCCAAACTCACACCATCCAGGAGCGGAACAGCGAGGGGAGGAAGCGACTGATCGAACGCGATGATCGCGCTCGTGCCCGATGACGCAATCTGCTGGCTGAGTTCAGCTTCGGTGAGACGCGGACCCAGCGGAACCACCACTCCGCCAGCACGCATCACGGAAAGGATGGCGACTACGGTCTCCACGGAATTGGCTCCGTGGACAGCCACCCGTGTTCCGAGTCCTACGCCCTGCTCACGCAAGCTGCCAGCCCTGCTGGCGACAAGGCTCTCTACGTCGGAGAAGGTAAATCGCTCGTCCAGCGACTCAAGGTAGGTGTAGTGGGGCCACTGCCGTGATGCCTCCGAAAGCCAGTCTTGAACACCCACGGTCGCTCAGTAGTACCAGGGGTAGTCCGACCAGTCAGGCTCTCTCTTTTCCAAGAAAGAGTCTCGGCCCTCACCCGCTTCGTCGGTCATGTAGCCCAGACGTGTCGCCTCCCCGGCGAATAGCTGCTGACCTACCAACCCATCATCGATCATGTTGAACGAGTATTTCAGCATTCGCTGGGCCATTGGACTCTTGCCGTTGACCAACGCGGCCCATGCAAGCGCTGTCGCCTCAAGCTCGCTGTGAGGTACAACAGCGTTGACCATCCCCATCTCGTGAGCTTCCTGAGCCGAGTACGACTTTCCGAGGAAAAAGATCTCCCTCGCTCGCTTTTGTCCCACTTGTCTCGCCAAGTAGGCAGACCCAAAGCCTCCGTCAAATGAGGCTACATCGGCATCTGTCTGCTTGAACTGACCATGCTCGGCAGACGCAATGGTCAGGTCGGCGACCACATGCAGGCTGTGTCCCCCGCCCGCAGCCCAACCGGGAACAACTGCTATCACCACCTTGGGCATGAACCGAATGAGACGTTGCACCTCAAGAATGTGTAGTCGGCCAAGCTTGGCGGCGTCGACGTCCCCGTCACCACCCTGATACTCGTATCCCTGCTTCCCCCGAATGCGCTGGTCCCCACCCGAACAAAAAGCCCATCCGCCATCTTTGGGCGATGGGCCATTCCCGGTCAAAAGCACGCAGCCAACATCTGACCATCGGCGTGCATGGTCAAGGGCAAGGTACAGCTCGTCGACGGTGTGTGGCCTGAAGGCGTTTCTCACCTCAGGACGATCGAACGCGACGCGCACAGCGCCGGTCGATTTCGCTCGATGGTACGTGATGTCAGTGAAGTCGAATCCCTCAACAACCCGCCACTGGGACTCATCGAAGATCTCCGAAACAGCTTTAGAATCGGCCATGTCCGTAGCCTACCGAGATTTGAGACGAGGGCCTGTCACAAGCCAACTGCTCTCGACGGTGTGCCAAACT
>Ga0114996_10006970_pt1 | contig 12922 bp, 13 predicted proteins | sample ArcticOcean_MG_C_4_FD_87039 | JGI IMG/M metagenome (GOLD analysis project Ga0114996, IMG submission 87039) | Marine microbial communities from western Arctic Ocean - ArcticOcean_MG_CB4_134 | ecosystem: Environmental > Aquatic > Marine > Oceanic | place: Arctic Ocean: Canada Basin | collected... | reverse complement strand
CAGCTTTATTAGCGGCTAGAAAAAATAAAAGAATTGTTACAATGATTGATATTGAAGAGGCTAAAGATAAAGTAATGATGGGTGCAGAAAGAAGAACAATGGTAATGACAGAAGAAGATAGGAAATTAACTGCTTACCATGAAGGAGGTCATGCAATAGTAGCTTTAAATGAAAAAGCATCCGATCCAATTCATAAAGCAACTATTATCCCTAGAGGTAGAGCTTTAGGCGTGGTTTGGACTTTACCAGAAAGAGATAAATATTCTCATACTAGAGAATACATGGAAGCAAATATTTCGAAAGCAATGGGAGGTAGAGTTGCAGAAGAAATTATTTTTGGTCACAACAATGTAACTTCAGGAGCTTCTTCCGATATTCAAATGGCCACAAAATTAGCAAAAGATATGGTAACAAAATATGGTATGAGTACTGAATTAGGCCCACTATCTTATGGAGACAATGAAGATGAAATTTTTTTAGGAAGACAAATTACAAGACAAACGCATATGTCTGAAGAAACTGCAAGAAAAGTTGATACAGAAGTGAAAAAAATTGTTGATGCAGGATATAACAAAGCCAAAAAAATTCTTACAGATAAATTAGATGATTTACATACATTAGCCAAAGCTTTACTTACGTACGAAACTTTGAGCGGAGATGAAATAAAAGATTTAATATTCAAAAATATTGAACCCCAAAGATCAAGTGAAGAAAATAATAAAAATGATGAAGAAAGTTCAGCATTAGGATCTTTAGGTTTAAAACCAAAACCTGCTGTATAAAATTTAATGAGAAAATATTACACAAGACCGTGTAATTTTTATTACGGAAATCAAGCAAAAAGTTTAGTTAAAAAAAAGAAAGCATTTTTTCTAGCTGGAAATTTAAATGTTGCTTTTGATCAAATTGAAATAATAGAAAGAATAAAAAAGAAATTTTTTAAAAGTAATTTTTATAAAATAAATGAAGTCAATCTTTTAAGTAGTGAAAAAAAACATGTAGCAAATAGTGATTTAAAAAAAATTATTTCAAAAAGAAAATCATTGTTAAATCTAAAATTAAATAGTCCTAAAATAATGGGTACTCTCAATATAACCCCTGATAGTTTTTCCGATGGAGGTTTATTTTTCGATGAATCTAATGCGTGTGATCAAGCAAAACTAATGATAGATAGTGGTGCCTCTATTATTGATATTGGAGGAGAGTCAACAAAGCCAGGCTCTAAAACAGTAGGTCAAAAAAAAGAATGGGAAAGAATTAAAAAAGTCATTAAAAATATTAAAAAAAAATTTCCTAAAATTATTTTATCATTAGATACAAGAAAATCGTACGTAATGAAAAAAGGACTAGAAAATGGAATTAATGTTATTAATGATGTTTCGGGTTTGAATTATGATAAAAAATCTTTTGATATTATAAATTCAAAAAAAGCGCCATTTATTTTAAATCATATGCAAGGAACACCAAAAACAATGCAAACAAACCCTCAGTACGATGATGTGTTAATTGATATTTTTGATTTTTTTGAAAAAAAAATAAATTTTATTAAAAAAAAAAAATATAAAAAAATAATTATAGTTGATCCTGGCATAGGATTTGGAAAAAATTTAAATCACAATTTAAGGATTATATCTAAAATTTCGTTATTTCACAGTTTAGGCTGTCCTATATTAATAGGCACATCAAGAAAAAGATTTATCGAACAAATTGTAACAAAATTTGATACTTCAGACCGAACAGGCGGAACTCTAGCTTCAGTGTTGTATGGACTTTCCCAAGGAGTTCAGTTATTCAGAGTTCATAATGTAAAAGAAATTAATCAAGGTATATTAGTTTTTAATAAAATTATAAATACAAATTAATTCATGAATAAGAAATATTTTGGAACAGACGGCATAAGGGGAATTGTTAATCAAGGTAATATTACAGGAGAAAAGTTTTTTAAATTTGGATTAGCGGCAGCCACTTATTTCAAAAATCAAAAAAAAAAGAAACAAATTGCAATAATTGCAAAAGATACAAGATTATCAGGATATACTTTAGAACCCGCATTAGTCTCAGGTTTAGCTTCAGGAGGAATGCATATTTTTACATTGGGACCGTTGCCAACCAATGGTCTTGCCATGCTAACAAAATCTATGAAAGCAAATATGGGTATTATGATTACAGCTTCTCATAATCCCTACTATGATAATGGACTAAAACTATTTGGACCAGATGGAATGAAGTTATCTGATCAAATTGAAAAAAAAATTGAAAAGTTAATAGATAGCAAAAATACAAAACAACTTACAAATCCTAAATTATTAGGAAGAGTTAAGAGGCTTGAAGATGGGAATAATAGATACATTAAAATAATAAAAAAAAATTTTCCTAGTGGTTTTAATCTAAAAGGAACGAAAATAGTTTTAGATTGTGGTAATGGAGCTAGTTATATTGCTGCTCCAAAACTACTTAAAAATCTTGGGGCAAAAGTAATATCAATGGGCGTTAAACCTAATGGCTTTAATATTAATTATAAATGTGGATCTACTTATCCAAACAAGATTCAATCAGCTGTAAAAGAACATAAAGCTCATGTAGGCATTGCTTTTGATGGTGATGCTGACAGAATTATTATGTGTGATGAAAAGGGTAAAATTATAGATGGAGACCAAATCATTGCAATGCTCGCTCGAAGGTGGAAAGAAAAAAACATTTTAAAAGGTGGGGTTATTGGAACTTTGATGTCTAATTATGGATTAGAGAATTGCTTAAAGAAAATGAAAATTAAATTTTTCAGATCCCAAGTAGGAGATAGATATGTAAAAGAAAAAATGAAAAAATTTAATTTTAATTTGGGAGGAGAACAATCTGGTCATATAATACTTGGAAAATTTGCAACTACAGGAGATGGATTAATGGTTGCTCTAGAAGTTTTGTTTTCATTAAGGAAAGGAAAGAAAGCAAGTGAGTTGCTTAATGTTTTTCAACCATTGCCACAAATGTTAGAAAATATAAGTATAAAAGATAAAAGTATAATTGAAAAAGCAAAATGTACAAAGGCGATAAGGGAAGCAAATAAACTCATGAATGGGCATGGAAGGTTACTGATAAGAAAATCAGGTACAGAACCAAAGATTAGAATCATGGCTGAGTCACATGATAAAAATTTAATTTTAAGATGTATAAAAATTATTAAAAGTTCAATAAAATAAAACAGCAGGATAAAAAATTGAAACCTAAATCAAAAGTATTAATCATAGCAGGATCAGACTCTTCGGGTGGAGCAGGCATACAAGCTGATATTAAAACTGTCACAGCTTTAGGCAGCTATGCTATGACCGCGGTTACCGCAGTAACCTCTCAAAATACTAAAGGGGTAAAAAGTATTATAGCAATTCCTTCAAAAAATCTTCAACAACAAGTAACAATGGTCTTAGACGACATTGGAACCAATGCTGTAAAAATCGGTATGCTCCATAATACTAGTGCAATTAAATGTGTTCATAGAATTTTAAAAAAATATAAATTAAAAAATGTTGTTCTTGATCCTGTAATGATTGCAAAAGGTGGAGCAAGACTAGTTAACAACAGTGCAATTAAATATTTAAAAAAATTACTTTTACCCTTATGTACTATAGTTACCCCCAACATTCCTGAAGCAGAAGTATTAACAGGATATTCAATTTCAAAAAAAGAAGACATGATAAAAGCTGCAAAAAAAATTATCAGTATGGGAGCAAAAAATGTGCTATTAAAAGGTGGTCATCTAAAAAATAAAATGATTTTTGATATTTTAGTTTCTAAAAAAGAAATAAAAGTTTTTCCCAAAAGAAAAATTAAAACAAAAAATACCCATGGTACCGGATGTACATTATCAACAGCTTTAGCAACATGTTTATCTCAAAAAATAAACATAAATAAATCTTGCAAAATCTCACTAACATATGTAGATCAAGCAATTACTACTGCACCAGGTTATGGAAAAGGTTTTGGCCCTTTAAATCACTTAGTTTCATTTAATTTGAAAAATATTAATGCCTAACGTAGCTGTTATAGGAACGCAATGGGGTGATGAAGGAAAAGGTAAAATTGTAGATTGGCTTTCAGAAAAAGCTGATGTGATAATAAGGTTTCAAGGAGGACATAACGCTGGACATACTTTAGTAGTAGACGGAATTACCTATAAACTAAAACTATTACCATCTGGAATAGTAAGGAAAAATAAAATTTCTATTATAGGTAATGGGGTAGTTATTGATCCCTGGGCTTTCTTAGATGAAATTAAAAAAATAGAAAAATTAGGAGTAAAAATTACAAATAAAAATCTATATATTGCTGAAAATGCAATGTTAATTCTTCCATTACATAGGGAATTGGATGCTATTAGAGAAGACGCAAAAAATACTGACAAAATTGGAACTACTAGAAGAGGCATTGGACCAGCTTATGAAGATAAAATAGGAAGAAGAGGAATTCGGGTGATGGATCTAGTTAATAAAGAAAGTTTATCAAAAAAAATTGATATGGTTTTGTTTCATCATAATTCTATAAGGAAAGGTTTAAAAAAAAAACTTGTAAATAAAAAAAAACTACTTAATGATTTAAATAAAATTTCTTCAAAGATTTTAAAATACTCAAAACCAGTATGGAAAAAAATAAATGAGTTTAAAAAGAAGAAAAAAACAATCGTTTTTGAAGGAGCGCAAGGAATGCTTCTTGATATAGATCATGGAACATATCCTTTTGTTACATCTTCAAACACTGTTTCTGGAGCTGCATTTGCAGGAACGGGGTGTGGTCCTGATACAATTAATTATATACTTGGAATAGTTAAGGCATACACAACTAGAGTTGGAGAAGGGCCATTTCCTACAGAATTGAAAAATGAAATAGGAAATAAAATTGGAAGAAAAGGTAAAGAATTTGGAACTGTAACTAATAGAAAAAGAAGATGTGGTTGGTTTGATGCGGTTCTAGTTAAACAATCTTGCATTATATCTGGCATAACAGGGATTGCGTTGACGAAAATTGATGTTTTAGATGATTTTGAAGAGCTATATATTTGTATTGGTTACAAACTAAATGGTAAAAAGATTGATTATTTGCCTAGCGCTTTATGTGACCAAATAAAAGCAAAACCAATATATAAGAAGTTTGATGGTTGGTTAGAAAATACTAGCGGTATCAAGAAATGGAAAGAGCTTCCTAAAAATGCTCAAAAGTATATAAGATTTATTAAAAATTATTGTGGTGTAAATATATCTAGTATTTCAACTAGCCCAAAAAGAGAAGACACTATACTTTTAGAAAATCCTTTTAAAAAAAATTAATTTTTTGCTATTAAATGATTTGATTTAGCTTGACTGAGTATAGCTTTTTGTAATTTTGTAAAAGCTTTTTCTTCAATTTGTCTAACACGCTCTCTACTAATTTTATATTTTTTACTTAATTCTTCTAATGTAGGTGCTTCTTCAGATAGTTTACGTGCAATTAATATTTCTTTTTCTCTTTCTTTCAAAACATTAAATGAATTATTCATTAATTTTTTTCTTTCATCTAATTCTTGTTGCTGGGATAATTTTAATTCCTGATCTAAGCTGTCGTCTACTATCCAATCTTGCCATTCTGTTCCATCTTCATCTCTCACATGTGCATTAAGTGATTTTTCTTTTCCATACATTCTTCTATTCATACTAATAACTTCTTCTTTTTTAACGTTTAACCTTTTTGAAATTTCATTTACATGCTCAGGAATTAAATCTCCATTTTCTGAAGCTGATAATTGGTTTTTTATTTTTTTAAGATTAAAGAAAAGTTTTTTTTGTGCAGTTGTAGTTCCCATTTTGACCAAACTCCAAGATTTTAAAACATATTCTTGAATAGATGCTTTAATCCACCACATTGCATATGTTGCAAGTCTAAAACCTTTTTCGGGATCAAATTTTTTAACAGCTTTCATTAAACCAATATTTCCTTCAGAAACTAATTCGTTAACCGGAAAACCATAGCCTCTGTATCCCATTGCAATTTTTGCGACAAGTCTCAGATGGCTTGTTATTAACTTTTGTGCTGATTTTAAATTACCTCCATCTTTCCATTTTTTGGCTAAAGTATATTCCTCTTTTTGACTTAGCATTGGAAAATTTTTAATTTGACCAAGATAAGCACTTAAGCCCGAATCATGGGAAAGTGACGGTAAATTTGAGCTGATGTTTTTTGTATTCATAACTACATGCTTATGTATTATTAAATTATGGCAAATACAAGATAGCTAAATACTAGCCTTTTTGAGGCTTTTTATTAGTATATCAAAATCTTTTGGTCTTTTAGCTTCAAAATTCACTTCTTTATTTGTCCTGGGATGCATAAAACTTAAACTTTTTGCATGTAAAGCTTGTCTGTGAAAATTATTAATTTTTTTTTCCAAGTTTAAGTCAATTTTTTTAAATTTTTTTCTAGTTTTTCCATATGATTTATCGCCAAGAATTGAATTACCTTTAAAATTCATATGAACTCTTATTTGATGAGTTCTTCCTGTTTCAAGCTTGCATTCGACAAGGCTAATCTTAGGTAAATTACTATTCTGATATATTTCTAAAGTTTTGTAATTGGTAATTGCTATTTTACCTTTGTCTTTTCTCACTGCCATTAGTTGTCTATTTTTTATACTTCTCGAAATCATTTCATTAATTCTACCATTTCTTGGTTTAAGAGCCCCCCATATTAAAGCTTCGTATTTTCTATTTATTGTATGATTAACAAATTGTTTTGATAGGTTGGAGTGAGCAAAATCATTTTTTGCGATTACGATTACACCACTAGTGTCTTTATCAATCCTATGAACTATTCCTGGTCTTAATCTACCCCCAACGTTTGAAAGATTTTTTTTATATTTAAATAATAAACCATTCACAATAGTTTTTTCGTAATTACCGGCACCAGGATGAACAACAACGCCAGGCTTTTTATTAATAATAATTATATCATCATCATCGTATAATATGTCTAGAGGAATTTTATTAGGCTTTATTAAAGTTTCTTTTGGTTTTGGAAAATTAATAAAAATATTATCATCAATTTTTACTTTTTTTGAAGCTTCTTTGATTATTGTATTATTTATTTTAACACAGTTATCATAAATTAAAGTTTGTACTCTAGTTCTGCTTATAGTTTTTAAAATTTGGTGTAAAAATTTATCAACTCTCTCACCATTAGAAGCTAGAGGTACTGTTATGTTAAATGTTTCTTTTTTCATTAATTATTCTATATAATGTATTTACTAAACAATAATGCGCTGCTAGCTCAACTGGATAGAGCGCCAGACTTCGGATCTGGAGGTTATAGGTTCAACTCCTATGCGGCGCACCAAATTAAATTATCCATTCTTTAAACATCGATTGATTATTAAAAATATATTCAGGAAAACTTTTGTCAATTTCTACCTTTTTATAGTTAATATCTCTATCAAATATATCTTGGTTATTTTTAATTCTTTTTTTTATTTTCCCTTCATCAGTAAATTTATCTTTATAAAACTCTTGGTGGGCATAAGATTTAATTTTTTTAGCAATATCATTTGGTTTTTTTAAAAAACTAAAATGCCATCCACCATTTAATATTAATTGAGGTTCTTTAGGTTTATAAAATTTCCAGAAAGGTCTTTTCTTAGTTTTGATATTTCTTAACCACTGTGGATTTTTAAGGTATTTTTTTTTACAAATTTTAGTACCCATCCAATCATTATCAGTTATATTTAATAGGTTGAGTTTAAGTTGAAAATTTTTTTGCATAAAACAACCATATTTGTTTTTAATATTAAATTCTGGTAATTTTTTTGGGTTTGGTATTTCATCAATATCAGATATCATTATTAAATCATTATCATCAGAGTCTTTAAAGCCTTTAGCTAATGCATTTCTTTGATATTGATCTCTTATATGAGCTGCTGCCCAATTTCTTTTATTTGATTTAGCAGCGATAGGCAAATCGTCAATAATTAAGTATTTTATTTTATTTTTAAATTTTGAAAAATTATCATAATTAAAGTTTAATTCCTTTTTATTTCCAGCATGATCTCTTGTAGCTTCTGCAATAATAAATGTATCCACATAGTCGTAGAGAATATTTAATCTCAAATCGAGCATCAAATCTTCATCAAAATACATGCAGCAATCATATATTTTCATTACAACTATTCTCCTACGTTAATTAAAGTCCCTTTTATTCTTGCTTCATGAAAAGCTTTAAAAAATACAAAAATTGATAATAAAAAATAAATAAAATTTAACATCAAAGCTGAGATAATATTAGAGTAGTTTACCATGTTATTTAACAAAATAGATCTCACTTCTTCAAATATATAAACCAATGGCAATGCTTTTGCTATTACTTGCAACCAATCTGGTAAAATAGATAACGGGTAATAAATACAACCAAGTGGAGCCAAGAGAAAAAGAGATGACCATGCTACATTTTCAAAAGCTGGCCCATATCTTAGCAGGCCTGAAACTACAAGCAGTCCTAGCGTCATTCCAAAGGTATATAAGCTTAATAACAGTAATATAAGTGGAGGTCCTAAATTAAATATAGAAACACCAAAAAAAGGAGAAGCAAGAATTATTGCAGGAATTATTCCTATTAATGTTCTAATTAAGGCGGTGGCAGTAAGAGCGGTAATAATTTCGCTAACTTTCAAAGGTGCTATAAATAAGTTTGTAAAATTTCTGCTCCAAATCTCTTCAAGGAAAAGCATATTAAAACTTATGCTTGATCTAAATAAAAAATCATAAAGAATTGCGGCAGTTAAAATAATACCAACTGTATGATTATAGAATTCACTATGCATGGTAAAAAATTTTGAAATAAAACCCCAAAGAATTATTTGTATAGTAGGCCAATAAATTAAGTCTAAAACTCTTGGAAAAGAACTTTTAATTAAATAAAAGTGCCGAAGGTACAATGCGTATATTCTATGAAATTTCATTTTTATTCCTCACAATTTTTAAAAAAACTTCTTCCAAGTTTTTTCTTCCATGCCTACTAATCAAGTCAATACTTTTCCCTTGGTCAATAATTTCTCCATTTTTCATCATCAACACCTCATCACATAATCTTTCCACTTCGATCATATTATGTGAAGCTAACAAAATAGTAGATCCGGTTTTAGAGGAAAAGTTTTCAATAATACTCCTAACATAGTCTCCTACATCAGGATCAAGACTTGCAGTAGGTTCATCTAAAAGAAGTATTTGAGGATCATTAATTAATGCTTTTGCTAGGGAAATTCTATTTTTCTGACCCGATGAAAGTTCTCCAGTTTTTCTTTTTCGTAAACTGGTCAATTTTAACATTTCCATTAGTTCTAATATTTTATTATTTAAATTTTTTACACCATACAATCTTCCGTAAATTTGAAGATTTTCTTCAACAGTTAGTTTCTTTGGTAATTCAATATATGGAGAAATAAAATTCATTTTTTCGAGTAAACTTGTTCTGTTATTTTCGATATTTTTTCCATTAATAAAAATAGAACCTGAAGTAGGTTTTATTAAACCTAGTATCATTCCAATTGTAGTTGATTTTCCACAACCATTTGGGCCTAAAAGGCCAATTGTTTTTCCTCTAATTATTTTGAAATTAATATTCTTTACAGCATGTACTTTTTTATAGTGTTTATTTAAGTTATTAATTTCAATTGCAAACATAATTATTTAAATGAAGCTTTTTTTAATCTGTCGTTAATAGCTCTACCAATTCCTTTATTAGGTATTTTACAAACAGATATTGATTTATATTTTTTTTTTTTAATTTCCCTCATAGTTCTGTATAAATTATTTGCCGCCTCTGCTAAGTTGTTTTTTTTACTCAAATTAAAGTAATTTTTAGCATTTTTAAATTTATTTCCGAAGGTAATAAATGCCTCATTTTTTTTTGGGTAATTTTTATTTATTAAGACTGGTATACCTGGGTAATAATGTAATTTTGATTGACCAGGAGATTTTATAACTTTTGTTTTTTGCACGACGTTCACTTTTTTTTTTAACACCTTGCAAATATCTTCAGCTGAAATAGATCCCTGTCTTAAAATAGTCGGTTTAATTGTTAAATCAATAATTGTTGATTCCAATCCAATTCTACATCTACCCCCATCTAGTATAAATTTAATTTTGTTTTTAAATTCATCAGCTACATCGTTGGCACAAGTGGGGCTAAGTCTTGAATAAATATTTGCACTTGGGGCTGCAAGAGGAACACTCAATATCTTTAATAAATTCTTTGCAACTTTATGTGATGGAAATCTAATTGCTATAGTTTTTTTATTTATAGTGACCATTTTAGAAATTTTAGATTTTGGATTTTTATTTAAAATAAAAGTTATTGGACCGGGGCAAAAAGCTTTATAAAGTTTTATGAAATTTTTGTTAAAATTTATGTCTTTTTTTAAATTTTTTAAGCCACTAAAATGAACTATAAGAGGGTTTGTAGCTGGTCTTTTTTTTAAGTTAAAAATTTTCTTTACTGATTTGTTAGAATAGGCGTTTCCAGCCAAGCCGTAGACTGTCTCTGTAGGTAAACCAATTATATTATTATTTTCTATGTTTTTTTTTGCTTTTTTTAAGTTAGAAAAATTTGGATTATATATATTTAAATAGATATTTTTCATAAATTAATTAATATAGGGATATATTATGAAATCAAAAAATATTCCAGCAGATATAGAGGTAAAATCTATAAATGATGCTAAAAAAGAAATTCAAGAGATAATTTATAGTTTAGAAAGCTCAGAAACAAAGCTGGAAAATTCACTTGAATTATATAATAGAATGTTACATCTAAACCACCATATTCAGGAAGAATTTAAGAAAAAATTACATCTAATAAAGAAATCTTCACCAGATAAAAGCGTGAAAGTTTAAAATGTTAAGTTCGAAGTTTTCACAGAATTTAAGTAAGGTTGCAAAAAAAACTGATGATTATTTAAAAAAATTTTTTTTTAAAAAAAATATTTCACCATTAATCAAACCAATGAAATACGGTCTTTTTTCTGGTGGAAAACGATTTAGATCTGCGATAGTTGTCAGCACTGGAAAAATTTTTAGAATTGATAGTAAAAAGCTAATAGTTATTGGAGCAGCTATTGAATGTATTCATTCTTATTCATTAATGCACGACGACTTGCCATCAATGGACAATGATTCTTTAAGAAGAGGAAAGTTCTCAACACACAAAAAATTTAATGAGTTTACTGCAATATTAGCGGGAAATTCTTTGCTTACTTCGGCTTTTGAAATTTTATCTAGTAGAAATTTGAACTTAACATCAAAAACTAAAAATGAATTAGTTGAGTCTTTATCATTATGCTGTGGTTATGAGGGTTTAGCTAGAGGTCAATATTGTGATTTAACTTTTGAACATAAAAAAATATCAGTACAAAAAATAATTAATATGCAGAAAAATAAAACTGGAAAACTATTTGGTTTTTGTTGTGAGAGTGTTGGCATAATTAAAAATGCAAGCTTTAAAGAAAAAAAATTTTTAAAAAACTTAGGAATAAAAATTGGACTGTTATTTCAGATAGTTGATGATTTAATTGATTATTATGGAGATAAAAAGATAGTCGGTAAATTTACAAAAAAAGATGCCGTTAAAGGAAAAGCTACGCTAGTAAATTTATGGGGTTACAAAAGATCTTTAAGCTTTGCAAAAAATTTAAAAAAAGAAATAGAAAATAAAATTTTAAAATATGGTTATAAAAGTAATGATTTATTAGAATGTGTTGATTTTATTTTAAAAAGAAAATTTTAACCGCATTGTGCTCGGTTTAGCAAATAATGATCAAGCAGCACACAGGCCATCATAGCTTCCCCAACTGGTACGGCTCTAATTCCCACACATGGATCATGCCTTCCTTTAACAGAGATTTTTGTGTTCCTCCCTTTTTTATCGATAGTCATTCTTGAGTTCACAATTGAAGAAGTTGGTTTTACCGAAAAAGATACAACTATTTCTTGTCCCGAAGATATTCCTCCAAGTATTCCACCTGCATTATTAGATTTGAACTTTGTAACTCCTGAAGTATTTCTAATTTCGTCAGCATTTTCTTCTCCACTTAATAACGCTGCATTCATACCTGCACCAATGCTGACACTTTTTACAGCATTAATGCTCATTAAAGCACTTGCAAGATCAGAGTCTAATTTAGAATAAATAGGAGCCCCCAATCCCGCAGGAATTCCATTTGCTCTTAATTCAATTATTGCTCCACAAGAAGATCCAGCTTTTCTAACAGCTAAAAGGTATTTTTCCCAAAGTTTAATTGATTTTTTATCAGGACAGAAAAATTGGTTTTTTCTTATTTCCTTTTTGTTCCATTTTTCTTTATTACAACCAAGAAGTCCTAATTGAATTACTCCACCAATAATATCAAATTGCTTTCCTACAATTTTATTCAATACAATTTTTGCAATTGCGCCTGCTGCTACTCTTGCAGCTGTTTCTCTTGCCGATTGTCTACCTCCTCCTTTATAGTCTCTTATTCCATATTTTTTCAAATAAGTGTAATCTGCGTGACCTGGTCTAAATTTATTTTTAATAGTTTCGTAATCTCTTGATTTAGCATCCTCATTGTAAATAATTAAAGAAATGGGAGTACCTGTTGTTTTTCCATTAAAAACACCCGATAAAATTTCTACTTTGTCAGACTCTTTTCTTTGAGATGTAAATTTTGATTTTCCTGGACGCCTTCTATCCATATCTATCTGAATATCTTTTTCAGATAAACCTATATTTGGTGGACATCCATCGACTATACATCCAATAGCTGGACCATGGGATTCACCCCATGTTGTAAAACGAAATAACTTTCCAAATGTATTAAATGACATTAGATTGTATTATATAGATTATTTTGACTATTTTATGAATCAAAAAAACTCAT
>Ga0114996_10006964_pt1 | contig 12926 bp, 10 predicted proteins | sample ArcticOcean_MG_C_4_FD_87039 | JGI IMG/M metagenome (GOLD analysis project Ga0114996, IMG submission 87039) | Marine microbial communities from western Arctic Ocean - ArcticOcean_MG_CB4_134 | ecosystem: Environmental > Aquatic > Marine > Oceanic | place: Arctic Ocean: Canada Basin | collected... | reverse complement strand
GTTCTAATATAAATACTTTATCTCTCTTATCCATAGTTTTAATCAAACTATCAATAGTTTTTTCAAGATACTCTGCTCGATTATAACTAAAACACACTATTCCTACACGATGTTTTTTATCTACAGGTTTTAAATGATTAATATTTCTCTTTTTCTTACTAACAAGGTAATTCCCCATAATAAGATAATCCATATTATTTTTAATAAAACAACTTATAGCATCGTTTGGATTTTCTACAATTGGTTCTTCATTATCATTAAAAGAAGTGTTTAAAATAATTGGAATCCCAGAAAGTTTTTCATATTCTTTTATAACCTGCCAATATTTTTTATTTATATCCTTAGATACAGTTTGAAGTCTCGCAGTACCATCAATGTGAGTAATAGCTGGTAATCTCGTTTTCCATTCCTCTTTAACATCTGAAATTAACAACATATGAGGACTTTTTGTTGTATGACTAAAGTATTTATGAGCTTCTTCTTCCAAACAACTTGGAGCAAATGGTCTGTACCATTCTCTATGCTTTACAGAAGTATTTATCCTATCTTTCATATCAGGATTTCTAGCATCTGCTAAAATACTACGATTTCCAAGAGCTCTTGGTCCTGATTCTGCTCCTCCTTGAAACCACCCTACTATATTTTGCTCATATATTAATTTAGCTGCAATTTTAATTATTTTAGGCATAGAAAGTTTTTTATAATCAACATGTGCAAGATTACATGTAATCATATCTAACATTTCTTTATCACTATACTCTCTTCCTAAATAAACATCTTTTTTCATTGTATTTTCCTATAACCATAAAATGCACAACCTATTGATATTCCGCTGTCATCCGTTGCTGGTTTTATATAAATATTATTAAAAATTTTAGAATCAATTATTTTTTGATTTACAATAGAATTTAAAAAACACCCACCAGCCAACACTAAAGTATCACAATTTTTTAAATATTTTGCTTTTTTAACTAAAAACATTATAGCTTTTTCAAACTCCATTTGTATTTTAAGAGAAAAATCTGCCTTATCATTATCTGATTTTATGGAAGTGGGAAAAGAGGGTGGAAAATTAGAAAAATAATCATTATTCCAATTCTTAAATTTAAAAGATATTTCTCCATTTAAATCATCTGGAATATTAATATATGATTCTGGCCATTTTTCTTTTACTGTTTTTTCATTTCCATATCCAGATAATCCCATTAATTTTCCTGAACAAGTATTAAACGTGCCCAATTCTAATGAATCTCCAGCGCATTCATAAAAAGCCCCCAATGAATACATTATATTTAACCCTGGTTTATTCGGAGTTTTATATTGATATAGTGTTTTTACCTCTGTTTGATTTATATCAAATATAGTATGTGCTTCAATCCCAGCTTTTACTCCATTTTTATAAAAAATACTACCACCCATATCTACTACTAAACCAACAGCTTCTTCTTTTAAACCAAAAAAATCATATGTTGATATAACATGTGCAGTATGATGTTTAATTGTATTTTTAATTGGTACTATTGAATTTAATTTTTCTTTTAACTCATTATAATCTTCTTCATTATCATATTGAGTACATATTGAATATGTTATATTATCTATATTATCTAATTGTGTATTTGTTGTTGAAAGTATATAATCTAAAGATTTTTTTGGAAATTTATTATCATATCCATCATGCTTTAATCTACTTAATCTTTCTTGGCATATACTATTAACCAATACTCCATCTTTTACTAAAGATACCCCGCTATCATGTCCAATATGTATTCCTAATGAAATTTTACTCACGGAAATTTTTCCAATACCCATAATATGCACATCCTATTGAAATTCCAGTATCATCTGCGGCTGGTATTATATGTACATTTTCAAATAACCCACTATCAACTATCTTTTGATTTACTGTAGAATTTAAGAAACTACCACCTGCTAAATAAAGATTTTCATTTGGAGCTATAAGATTTGCTTTTTTAATTAAAAATAAAATTGCTCGTTCAAATTGTAATTGTACTTGTAACGCAAAATCTGCCTGAGTTTGGAAATCATATTCTCGTAAATCATAATCATACCAATGCATTAAATTACTATTCAACATATCTCTTGGAACATAAAAATCTCCATTTAAACTTTCATCTATTCGAATAAAATCCCTATATTTTGGCTTTCCCATCATATCAAATAAATTTTCTTTTTTACCATATGAAGCCATACCCATTAATTTTCCTGCTGCAAATCCACCTGGACCTAATCCAACTACTCCACAAGCCATTTCATAAAACGCTCCTAAAGAATGCCCAAGATAATCAGTTACACCTTCTTTAGTTGGAAAATAATTATGATAATGTTTATATACTGTTTCAAAAGTATTTTTTTCTATTTTATATATTGAAGCATTTTCTGCACAAGTAGAATCAATATTATAGTTATGTCGTCCTCTACTAACATTCCAATGATATGCTATATCTCCACCTGCATCTACTACTACAGCAGTTCCTTTCTTACCAGCAAAAGTATAATATGTTGAATATGCGTGCATTAAATGATGCAATCCATATGTTAATTTTAAATCTGTAATTCCTATTTTATGAAATTTTTGTTGATGTTGTAAAACATAATCTACCCCGAATCCTTCTCCAGGTCCATTATAAACCACCGTATTTACTTGTGGTAAATCAATAGAATTAGAATGTAATATATATTTTACAGATTGAAGGGGGACTCCGTCCTCAGCTTTATCGTGTTTAGATCTTGTTAACCGTTCCTCTGCTATATTAGAAATTAATTCTCCATTAATACATAAAGCAGTACTAGCATCATGCCCAATATTAACTCCTAAACTAATATAATTTTCTTTTACCTTATCTATTTTACCTTTTTTAGATTCAATTTCTTTTACCGCATCAATAACCATATTCGATGTTATTTTTTTAGTACATTCCCATTTTCTTGAAGTTGGATCCAAATTTGGAACTCCAGAAACATCATCTTCTTGCTGTAAAGGACAGAAGTGATTTTCAAACTTCCAATTTATTTCTTCATTGTGCCAACACCCAGTACAAACATTTTCATCTTTTTCTAAAGAAACTCTTACAGTTTTTGATTTTCCATCAAAAAATTTATGAGTATGCCCTGTTATCATAATAGACCAAACTCCAAGAGCATGTGCTACCCAATATAATCCTGAACTTGCCCCTATAAAAAATTCTGAGTGTTTTATATCAAATACTCTTTCTTCTATTGAAGTTTCTCTTGGTTTTGTAATAACTCCCTTTGGAATTTTAAAATCTTTCTCTCCATCATTTTCTCTTGAACAATTTACAACATCATATCCTTTACTTTTTAAATAATCAACCAATTCTTGCCAACCTTCATTACCTTTATAATTCCACATCTTCGCTCTAGCAGTTGCAAACGGAGCTATTGTAACATATGGTTTTTTGGAAGGTAATTTAAAATCTTTATATACTTTAATTTTAGCTTTTTCTTCTTTAAAATCAAGACCTAATATATCCGAAGCAATTTTTTGCATATCACCTAAATATGTAGGTGTAGGATGATGTTTTCCAATGTTTAGCTTTTTATCAAGAATATCAAATCCACCTAACCAATAAGTTGCATGATAATCTATAGAACTATCATATTCATCTAAAAAAGTAATAAATGGATACTCAGTTTCAAAAAGTTCTTTATTTACAGTTACAAGATATATATTACATTTATGTTTTTGCCTAAATGTTTCCACATATGGTATCCAGGTAGTTGAATCACCTAAATTTTTAGATACCATTACAATTCGTACATCTTGATCTTCTAAATTTAAATCGTGATAAAAAACTAGTTCATCATTTATATGTACTTCTACATGCCAATCTATAAAATATACTTGATGTCCATTAAAGGTAGTAGAGTCTCTTCCTAATAATTCAATCGAATATTCTAATAACTCTTCACCTTGTTTACCATACCAAATCTTAATATCTAAATCTTCATCCGTTATGGACGTAAGATTTAATTGACACGAATCATTAAAGTCTAAATTAATTAATAACTTTTTATTTTCAAATACAACCATTATTACCTATTATTTATATTATGATTCTAATACTGCTATCCTTGATCCCAAATCTGTTAAAGAAGCAGAAACTTCTTGAAATGCTTTTGTAAGAAGAGCTGTAACTCCACCATCATCTATGGATAATCCACTTAAATCTCTCATATCTACTACTTCTGGTGCACTTGATGTCAAATGTTGTGCAATAAACCCTATTTTTGCTTCATCTACTGCAGAAGCAGTCCATTCTGATTTACTTACTTCAGTACCTATAAATATATAACTACTAGCGTTAATATCATCTTTTATTTTAGTATCTAAAACAGATGCCGTATATGATGTAATATCTTTTTTAATTCTCTGATCAGATTGTACATTTCCTTTATGATAATATTGTCCATTACTTTTTAAATAATGTAATGAGTTTCCTGGATTACCATCTCCTCTAAATGACCAAGAATATGGATTGGAATTTACATATTGTCTCCAACCATACGAAGCTGGATAATAATTTTCAACATACATACCTGCAGTACCAGCACCTCTAGCATCAACTCCTTGATTAGATCCCCAGGCTCCACCTAAATATATTCTTGCAAATTGAGGGCCGGGCCAGTTTGAACTTGGTCCATATGCATAATATAAATTTCCTGTTTGTGATACTCCAGGTCCACCACCGCCGCCTCCGCCGCCTTTATTACCTTGTGCGCCACCTTGGTTATTCACACCTCCTTGAAGTCCTTGATATCCTGTTGGACCACCGCCACCGCCACCACCACTTCTTGAACCTCTATTTCCAGTATTTCCACCAGGACCAGTGCCACCAATGTTTCCCGTATATCCAGCAGGACCCTGCGGACCTTTAGGACCTCTGTTACCAGTAGCTCCACCTGAATTATTCACAGTTCCTTGAAGTCCTTGATATCCTGTATCACCAGCAGGACCTCCAGGGCCAGCAGTTCCTGTATCTCCACCTGCGCCATCTAATCCTTGTAATCCATGATATCCTTGGGGACCAGCTGAACCTTTACCACCTGTAGCTCCTTGTGCTCCTGCAGAACCATCATTTCCCTGTCCACCAGGAGTTCCATGTAATCCTTGAAATCCTTGAGCTCCTTGAGCTCCCTGTCTACCTACAGCATCACTCCAAGCATTACCTGTATAAAATTGAGTTTTTGAAGTAGTTTCATTAAATACTATATCTCCAGCAGCTGCACTTAAAGCATCTCTCTCTGTTGTTGTATAATTAGGTAAAGTTACTGTATCATCTCTTGAACCACTAATAGTTAATTTACCAGATATTTGTGTATTTAGTAATATAGCCATTATTCACTCTCCAACGCGGTTAATTTAGTTTTTAAATTTTCTATTAATTGCATACTTTCAGAAACTGCTTTTACTAATAACGATGTAGCACCATCATAATTAAATCCAAAACTTCCAGAATATTTAGTACCTGAAGGACCTACTGCTTCATTAACGTCCCCTTCTGTTCCAGTCATTAACTCACTAAATTTAGAAGCAGTATAATCTTGAGCTATAAACCCAAGTTTTCTATTTTCACTATCTTCATCGGGTTTCCAAAAAAATTGTTTCGGTTTAAATTGATTGATGTTAGGTAATACACTACCAGAAAACTCTTCTATATCTTTTTTAAGTCGTTTATCTGAAGTTCTATTCCCAGAATGATAATATTGTCCATTTCTTGAAACAAAATGTCTATCACCACCACCATAATGCCCCGCCCAAAAAACTTGTCCAGTATTACCACCACCTACTGTTCGAAATCCTTCTGGCGCACCATTAGTAAAAACTACAGCATCTGTTACCATTCGTGCAATTCTCATTCTACCTGGAATACTACCAGTTCCAATTCCTAATTGTAATAATTGTACATTAGCACCAGTTTGCATATTTTGATTGGTGCTTGCTGGTCCACCACCACCAGTAGAACCTTGATATCCATTAGGGCCTTTTGCACCACTTCTCGAACCTCTAGTTCCTGTGCCACCACCACCGCCGGGGGGACCATAATTTCCCGTAAATCCAGAAGTACCCTGCGGACCTTTAGGACCTTTTGGACCTTGTGGACCTTGTGCGTTATTCACAGTTCCTTGAAGTCCTTGATATCCTGTTGGACCTCCTCCGCCTTTTGCACCACTTCTCGAACCTCTAGTTCCAGTATTTCCACCAGGACCAGCGCCACCAGTCTGACCTGCAGCACCTGTATTTCCTTTACCCCCTGTTGCGCCTGTATCTCCTGTCGCACCAGTTGTGTTATTAGCATCTCCTGTAGCTCCCTTTACTCCTGCAGAACCAGCCGTTCCTTTTGGACCTTTAGTACCTCTATCTCCATCTCCACCATCTCCACCTGCCACACCACCAGCACCTACTACACCTTTAGCCGAAGCCCAAGCATTACCACTATAAGTATAATACTGATTATCTCCTGTATTAAAAATTATATCCCCAGCTGATGGGGATGAAATATTATTCATTTCAGAATCCGTTTTATGCTGCATTACTACTCCAGCAGCATTTCCAGATGCTGATAATGTAATTCCAGCAATTTGAGAATCATTTCTTAAAATAGCCATTATTCACTCTCCAATGTAGTAACACGATTTGTTATCCCGCTTAATTCTGTTTTTATTTCTTTAACTGCTTCATATAAAACTGCTCTTAATCCAGTAAAATTTATCCCCATCATTTCAGGTGTATCTGCACTTCCAGTTCCATCATTCTTAGCATTAACCAATTCAGGAAATTTTGTTTTTACATCTTGAGCAATTAAGCCAATAGTTATGGGATATTTGCTATCAGACGGTGTATTTCTAAATCTGAATTTTTTTGGTTTAATAGCAGATAATCTTTCTACAATAGAGGCTGAAGGTTCTGTACCGCTTCCTGAATATGCTTCAATTTGTGTTTTAGATCGTTCATCAGACCATCTACTACCATCCATGAATATGTTACCATTACTATAAAATACTGCAGCAGTTGCGTTATTTTTATTTATCAAATTCATTGCTGAAGCATTTCCTCGGTGATTCATACCATAGTTATTTGTATTATATAATTCTGAATGATTTACTGCGTAATGAGATGATGCCCATAATCTGTAAGAGTTTGTTTGTGCGTTATGTGCTACTGCCGCAGTGTTAAATTGTGGGGTTGAGTTACTATCCATAGATTGATATGGCCAGCCTGGAGGACCTGTTGGACCTCCTCCGCCAGCATTGCCGTGATATCCCGTATATCCAGAAGTACCCTGCGGACCTTTAGGACCTCTGTTACCAGTAGCTCCACCTTGGTTATTCACACCTCCTTGAAGTCCTTGATATCCTGTATCACCAGCAGGACCTCCAGGGCCACTTCTTGAACCTCTAGTTCCTGTGCCACCACCACCACCAACGCCACCCATATATCCCGTATATCCAGAAGTACCCTGCGGACCTTTAGGACCTCTTGGACCTTGTCCGCCTGTTTGAGAATTATTATCACCTGCAGCACCTTTATTGCCTTGAGGGCCTTTAGGACCTTTTGTTCCACTTCTAGCACCTGTATCTCCACCAGCACCAGCACCTCCTTGAAGTCCTTGTAATCCGTGATATCCACTTGCACCAGCAGATCCATCACTTCCTTTTCCACCTATTGCACCTTGTAATCCTTGATAACCAAATCCTCTTACAATATTACTAGAATCGTGTCTATGAAGATCACCATCAGTTGAACTAAGTACTACTTGTGATTTTTCTTGTGCTGATAAATTACCTATCGCAGTATTACTTAAAGCTGGTACTCTAAGTGGTTGAGATAATGTTATAGAACCCGATATTTCTGTTGCTTGTAAGACTGCCATTAATTTTTACCTAAAGTATCTATTATTTTACTTTGTTTATCTACCTTACTACTCAAATCCTTAATTGCCTCAATTAAAAGAGGTACAATTCTTGTATACTGAACTGATTTTTTATCTTCTGATAATAAATATGGTTCTATCTTATTTATTTCTTCTGCAATTACACCTATTGAATGTAAATCATTTTCTTTATAATCAAATTCTACTCCACGCATTAATAATACTTTATCAAGCCCAGAATCAAGTGTTGTAATATTTTTCTTTATTTCTGCAGTTGAACTCTCTGTTAATGTTCCTGTTACAGTACAATGATCATCAATTGTTACCGTACCACCATTTGAATCAATTGTAAGGTTTCCACTTGAAGTATCAATTTCATTATCACCTGTAACTCCAACTTGTATTGCACCATTTGTACTACCTGCAAAAGTTGGTGAATTTCCTGTACCTACACCAATTGAAGTTCTAAGTGTAGCTCCACTCTCTACTACAGGATCTGTAGTTCCATCACCAACCAGCATCTCTCCATCACCAGTCATAGCTAAGGCTGTAATAGCCCCAGTTCCAGAACCAAGTAATATAGCACCATCTGTAAGAGATGAGGCTCCAGTTCCACCATGTGCCACTTCAACATCTGTTGCTTCCCAAACACCTGTTGCGATAGTTCCAAGTGCTGTAACTCCTGTTTGTGATGCATCTACACTAATTGAATGTACTATTCCTTCACCACTTGTAGCTCCCGTTGATGTAATTCCAGTTCCACCAGTTAGAGTTGCTACATAACTTCCTGTCGTATGGTCGGATAATGTAATTAAATTATCTAATGTAGAAGCTCCTGTTCCACCATCTGCTACTGCTAAATCTGTGATTCCATTTATAGTACCACCATTAATATCTACAGTAGTTATAGAACCTAAATCTGCAACTGTATTTCCTGCGTTAGTCCAATTTCCTATTACACTATCAAGATCAAGTGTTGTTGTTGATGTTCTACCAAAAGATCCTGTTAAAGAACCACTTATATTTGGTGCATAAAATTTAACACTTGAACTAATAGCTGTTAATGAATGGTCATATCTTATATTTGCTATAGTAGGTAATCCAAAATCTAAACCACCTTCATCCATTACTGCTGAAGTTATACTTCCACTTCCAATTGTTATATTTTTATCAACTACATTTAATGCAGAACTTGAAATTATAGTTTCCGATCCTTGTACAGTTAAATTACCAGCTATTGTTACATCATTACCTGCAAAAGTAGTACCTTCAACCAATACACTAGCATTTGAAGATGCTATTGTCATATTATTTGAGCCATGATCCCCCGTAATGTTTCCTGTAACAGTAACACTACCATTAACATCTACTCCTGCAAATGTTGGGGAATCGCTTGTACCTACTCCTAAACTCACTCTTGCGGTATCTCCACTTTCTGCTACTGGATCTGTAGTACCATCTCCAACTATAAATTCTCCGTCAGCGAGAACTGCCATCGCAGTTACTGCGCTTGTTCCGCTTCCAAGCAATACACCACCATCTGTTAATGTACTTGCCCCTGTACCACCATCTGCTACTGGAACATCAGTTCCACCAGCTCTATAAATTATATTACCTTCAATATTTACATCACCAGAACTTGCTCTTGTTAATGTTGTATCACTAGCGTGTCCAACTTCAACACCAGTTGATGCATAAGGACTTGTAAATTGTGGGGAATCGCCTGTTCCAACTCCAATTGATGTTCTTAATGTAGCACCACTTTCAGCGACTGGGTCAGTTGTTCCATCTCCAACTATCATTTCACTATCACCAAGTACTGCCATAGCAGTTACTGCACCCGTTCCACTACCTAATAATACACCACCGTCAGTTAATGTACTTGCTCCTGTACCACCATGAGCAACTGCTAAATCTGTATCTAAAGTTAATGACGCCAACTCCATAGCTCCACTTGAACTAATTGCAGCTGATGCTGTAATTGGTGCGCTAAATGTACTTGAACCATCTACTTTTAAATAACCATCTATTTCCACATCAGGATCTGAAGCAGAACCACCAGTTTGACTAAATAATACATCTCTATTAGTATCAATAGCTATTACTGCCGTACCATCTTCTTTTATATCTATTCCAGTTTTACCCTCTAATGTTAATGCTCCAGCACTCGTTGTTAAATTAGAAGCGCCTGCGGCATCAATAGAAAGGGTAGATGTACCATCAATCGTAATTGCTCCGCTTGAATCTATATCTAAAGCTGCTGTATCAACATCCCATGCTACATCTGCTGCCGTACCAAGACCAATTGAAGTCGCTGAATCTATAGTTAAAGCTCCTGCTGCATCTAAATCAAAAGCAGCTGCATCTACATCAATCGCAACATCGGCTGTCGTTCCAATATTAATTCCACCTGCACCATGTAGTAACAATGCTCCCGCTGCCGTACTAAAATTAGAAGCGGCTGCCGCATCAATTGAAACTCCACCTGCTGAAGTATCAATTGTTACTGCCCCACTTGCATCAATATCAAGAGTAGAAGTATCTATATCAAATGCTGTATCTGCATCTCCACCTAAAGTAATTGAAGCACCATCTATAGTAATTGCTCCAGCGGCATCTAAATCAAATGTACTGGAAGGATCAAATGCCATAGTAGTAGATGTCATTGTTAATGCTCCACTTGCATCTACATCAAATGTACTTGCATCCATATCTATAGCTACATCTGAATCTCCACCAATAGTAATTGCAGAACCATCAATGGTAACTGCTCCACCAGCATCTAAATCAAGTGTACTTGATGGTGTTATAGAAACAGTTGTCATTCCTGTTTCAGATAAAGCTCCTGCGCCATTAAATTCCCAAGTACCTACATCATCACCAAAAGATGCTCCACCATTACCTTTTGCCGTTAAAGTTGTAACTGCAGTAATTCCTACCGTAGAATCACTATTAAAATAATGTGGTCCCCCGCTCGAAGATACTGAACCACTTAAATATATATTTCTCCACCTTTTCGTAGTACTACCAAAATCATACGCGTTATCAGTATTGGGTATAAGATGAGAAGTTAAATCTGCATTAATACTAATAGAATCTGTATCTGCATCTCCAATTGTGATATTACCACCAAGAGTTAAATCTCCTGTAATTTTACCATCTCCTTCAATATGAAGTGCTGAACCACTAATTGTAGAACCACTTACATTAGCAACTAACCCAGAACCACTTTGGAATACTATTCCATCAGCAGTTGCTTTCAATTCATGCATTACTACACTTGTAGAAGGATTTACAAATTTTAATGAACCACTTGAAATGAAAATATCTTTCCAATAAAGTGATGCTGAACCCAAATCATATGTATTAGCCGCATGTGGTATTAATGAGCCACTTATATAAGTTGCACTAGCTGTTACAAAATTACCCTGTGCCCATCTTTTCCCTGAACGCCCTAATTGACCTTCGTTAGTACTCCGTGGGACTATATTCTTCGTTGCCATGTTTATCTCCTAACCATAGACTATTAAATCATCTACATTTGCATTTGCAGTTAAAGTTGCACCGTCCACAAAATATAAACTAACTTTTAGTTGTAAATCTGTTAAATTATCTGGATTTAATTCAAAATGAGGGTCATCTAACAAAAATTCTTGTGTAGGTACTAAATCTCCATCAGAATTAAGTTCGAAAGCGCTATGCTTAATTTTACTAGCATCTATACCATAATATCCCATTATAAATATCTCCTATTATGTCATCTGTAAGACTGAAGCTATTACTTCAGTACTTGTATTTTTATTTGGCGAAATTCTAAGTGAATCCGAGGCTTCTAAATTTATAGGTTTATCCCATACAAGAGTACTTCCAGGTAAAACTACTCCATCAGTAATCAAACTTGAAGTTGTTGCCGCAGATGCATCTAACATTTTCAAATCAACTTTTAAAGTTTCTGAACCTGTATTTGATACATACAATGCATGAACTAATGAAGTTGTTGCTGAAGGTGTAGTATAGATGGTATCTAAAGAACCACTTGTATTTGCTTTTAATGTTGCATTTTTAAATGTATTTGCCATTCTTAACCTCTTATAATACTATTGAAAATACCAACGCATTGGGATCTTCTTCATTTAAATTTGTTAATTCTGAACCATCGCCTTTAAATACGGATGCTTCTACTCGACCAAAAGAACCTGTTGTAGCTGAAGAACCACTAATATCACCAGAAATTTCTAAATTACCGCTTCCAGTAATATTTCCTGATGTAACTAATGTAGATAAACTGGCATCTGAGCCAGAAACTATTACTTTTTTCCAATTTGGCATCTATTTCTTCTCCCTACGGTTGGTTACTTTTTCAAGCCCACTTCCTAATGTTGCCAAACATTAGGCCAATAAAGTTATTCATCATCTTCTATCCAAAGTTCATTATCTTCACGCTTAATCTTCTTAATCGTTTCTCTCTGAACCTTTTCAACTTCCAATTTAAGTGCTTTATCTGCACTCATTTCTTTTTTAATGATAAAATCTTTTTTATCCAACAATTTATACTGGTTTTTTAATTTTTGCACCGCTGCCATTGCAATCGGTAAATATTTGCCAGGTATCATCGCCTCTTTTATCATCTCAAACAAGAATTCAATTTCGCCTTTTTCAAATTTAGCCATTTCATCAACGACTATCTTCTTTTTTCCAGCTTTTACAGCCATAAGTTGTAACCTCTTATTATATTATTTATGAGAATATAAAAATATCTCCAGTAGCAGTATTAACATGCATCATACCAATTCTTGTAGCAGCACTTGCTCCAAAATCCGATGGATTACTTCCAACTGGACTAACTGCAGATCCAGATACGGATACTGTAAATTGTCTTGGAGTTGCTGCTATCTGAGTATCTCCTGTTTCTCCATCTCCAGTCAATCCCCACCTAGTTGCAGAATCATCCCAGAATAATGCAGAACCACTTCCATTAGCAGCAGTTGTTACTATAATACCACCATCTCC
>Ga0114996_10006963_pt1 | contig 12926 bp, 11 predicted proteins | sample ArcticOcean_MG_C_4_FD_87039 | JGI IMG/M metagenome (GOLD analysis project Ga0114996, IMG submission 87039) | Marine microbial communities from western Arctic Ocean - ArcticOcean_MG_CB4_134 | ecosystem: Environmental > Aquatic > Marine > Oceanic | place: Arctic Ocean: Canada Basin | collected... | reverse complement strand
GCCGAGCGCTGTTCCCAGTTCATGTAGCAGCGAACAAAGCAGATGTTGCTGAGGCAGCGGACTGGGCCGAACTGAAACAAGCAATCGAAGCGGATGGCGCGCTGATTCGGGCGACCAGCGCTGATTCGGAATTGACTCTGCGTCGCGCTTCCAGTGTTGGAGCAATCGACTACGAACCGGGTTCAGCATCCTTCAGAATCCCAGAATCTGCGGCCGCTGGATTAAGTCGAGCGCAAAGGAGCGGACTAGAATCATTGCAGGAGCGTTTGAGGGCCTTGGGAAGCACGGGCATTGTCGAATTACTCGGCGATATAGTATTTGGGCCGCTCGACCACATCGTCACCTATCCAGTTCAAGATGAAACTCACTGGACCGATGGTGATGGCAACATCTTGCCCGACGCCTTTCTGATAGCGGCTGGAACAACTGCGAAAGGTCTAGCTTATGTGGTTCACAGCGACCTCGGTGACGGATTCATTCGAGCAACCGACGCAAAAAGTGGGCGTATAATCGGCAGTGACCATGAACTTGCTGACGGCGATATTGTTAAGATTCACGCCAAAACCTGAAGCCTGTTTTTTTTTATTTGTTTAATCCAATTAATTCTCTCGAAAGTTCCTGACTTCAAAGACAATCGCCTTCTGGGAAATAGTTTTTTTTTGGGAGAGATCAAGTTTGTTTTATTAATTTATTTTATAATCGTCCAGTCCATCGATTTTCTCGCCCCGATTCCATCGAAACTGAGAATTAATTTTCAGGTTTCAACTTAAGTTGTATTTTTTCGCCTGCCTGCGTAATCAGTAATTTATTTCCATAAAGTTCCCTAATCAAATCAACAACTTTAGCTTTGGAAGAATAGCCTAACGACTTTTTCAATCCTGCAGCGCCAGTAAAACCAACTAATTTCGACCACTCTGAAATTTTCCTCCAGACATAATTCAAATCAGTTAATGGTCTCTTATTCGCTAAAATAATATCTTGAATCTGCTTCCATAATTCGACTTTAAGATTGAAAGCAAGTTCGATGTAAGTCTTCGGGTGATTGTCATCCATTTGCTCGTTACTAACGATTATTGAATCGCCGCATAAATCAAGCAATATTTCTTTCAATTTCTTATTCCGTGAGTATCCCATTGCAGTTTTCAAATCAACGAATTTAGTAAATCCTTTTTGTTCGACAAACATATCAAAATGAGGTTTAGATAATACGCCTAAATCGATTCTACCTGTCTCAGCCAGCTTTTCTAAAATATACTTACGGAAATCATCTTTCAAGGAATAATTAGACTCCTCAGTGTTGCTATTTACTACTAGATTCAAACCCTCTTTAGGAACTCTTGTTACTGATTTAGGTTTTGATTTAGCAGGTTTTTCCGATTCCTTTACAGAAGATTTGTGTTTGGAATCTGGGCCGCCCATATGATTACATGAAGGGCATCTAAACCGGCCGGTATAATCAACAGGCATTCGCAAGGTCGAATCGCAATTCCCGCAGTTAATTTTTACTTTACTAGGGGATCTATAAATTGCCGATTTAATCTTTGAAGCCACTTTAATTACCGAATTAAAAAACGATTTTTCTTTGTTTTGTTTTGTTTTACCAAGGTTAGAAATCTTTGAACTACTCAAACCTCTATCTCGCCTGAAACTTTCGTCTAAATGTTGTAGTTTTTCAACTGTTTCTAAGTCCCCATATACAGTAGCATGACACCAGATAACAAACTCTTCGACAGAGGTACGATTTGCAGGCCATCTATATCTCAAAGTTTTTGGATTATTGCCTCCCACAACAGCAGTCATAGTATTATTTCTGGATTTATTGCATTTATCACACATTGCAATTACATTATCATCACATTCAGAACCACCAAGACAAAGTGGATGTATATGCTCTTTAGTCAAATTTTCTCTAGTTAATTCGATTTCACAAGTTGGGCAATCTACTTCACGCATGAGCCATTTTTTCTGCTGAGTAGTAGTCCAATTTTTCCTAGGAGCGGCTCGAGATTTCGAATTGAGGAAAACTTCTGCTTCTGAAATTTGGGCTTGATATTTTTGTTTTGTTTTGTCATCCAAAATACCTACCCCTAAATCATCCTACACTCATTCAAGTTGTAATTGCTTCGGCTGCAGTGATGGAATTGTTCAGATGTCGGAGTTTTGAAGATGTGCTACCTAATTTGGAACTTTTCTTGCTATTTTCAAGATGTGCTCGGGGTCATTTCTAGTTCGAACCAAGTAGCGGACCAAGTAATTGTAAATTCTTCATCATTATCGACCGCATTGCCCAACGGACCGAGCGGCGGATTATTGATTTCGGCTGTTAACGTCAAAGACCATTCGCCACGGCCACGACCACCATCCGAAAATTCTGCTTCGATATCTGCTTTCGTAGCAGTTTTGGTTATCTGAGCGCCATCGAATCCTTCCACGACATCCCAACTCATCGAAAATCCTGGGGCTCCATCACAATTACCACTCACAGATTGTTCTTCAAATTCACCTGTCACATCATTGGCCTTACCCTCAGCTTCGCCAGAATCGGTGAAACCAGGCCCCGGGTCATCGTTGTCGTTACAGACGATAGTGGCCGAGATGCGAGCTAGAGTTTTACTCTCCGGATGATCTTCTATTGTGAAGAGGGAGATATGCTCTTCGCCATCGCCGAGAGTTACTACATCATCGAGGGTGATGTTTTCTTGTTGGAATTTTATCATCCATTCGCCGGCGGGACCACTCGACTCGGAACTGATTACAGAATCGCCTAGAAGTGAAGGAGCCCAGGCGAAGTAAACTGGGAAAATTATGATGAAGACGATTGATAATGCGAAGGTCTGCATATTCCGTGGAGTCTCTAGCCAATACCGGAACTCTCCCACTTTGCCACTATCTGCCACACTCCATCCTGCTCCCGCCCTATTCTTCAACCTCCCGCTCACGACTGGCGTGAATACGAGCCAGTAAATCTACAGGTGAAGTGATATTGTAGCGGTACTTCTTCGCCACTCGAAGATTATTTTTGCCTCTTAGCACTTTTTTTCATTTTTTTTCTGTCAGGTTTTTTTTCAGGTCATTTGCGGTTCGGATTGGTTATTCTTCGCTTTTTCCGAATTTGTATCGGAGAGGAAGGGGAATAGTTTCTCGTCAATATCCGGCGGCCAAGCGCCTTTTTTAGTGTCGCAACCCCACGCTTGGAAAGCGACGCGACTTCTACGAAATTCAGGCAGCAGGTAGCCGATGCGACTTCGTTCGCCAAAGGTCCACCACCAAGGAGCACGGTCTAGGTCGGCCGCCCATGCTTTGATGAAAGGTGGCCAAATTGACTCATCGATTTCAGGCAGAACCCATTCTGTTGTCGTCATCGCGCCAGCAGATCCGGCGACATTACTCCACGCTTGCATCGCAGCGCCTTCGAGGGGGCCAGATTCGATGACTATGCCGAGCGTTCGCGCTTGCCGTTCGATTGGCATTATGATAGCAAGGCGATGCACCATTCTGCTGCCTTCGTGCCGTTTGACGGTCCAGCCAGCGCGCTTGCAGATTAAACGAAATGAGCGGACTGCGTCGACGGGACTGACGCAAACCGAAATCTCATGCACAGAAGCATGGGCCATTATCGGTGTGGTGCAGTGTACTGCTCATGACATCTTCGCGAATGTAATCCAATGTTCTCTGCTGTGAGTTGCAGGCAGGATGAGCCGGTCGGCCGGCATTCGCGCGTATCACTAATATGGCGGGTCTAACCAACACTCAGCCGAAGAGGGAACCGAGCCCTTCGAAGCTCGTCTCTTCCTCTTTTTCCTCAGCGGGCGCTTCCTCTGCAGCGGGGGCGTCCCCGCTTGCAGCAGCCGGCGCCGCAGCGACCGGCGCTGCAATTGCAGCGCTCATCGCTTCACCGATGTCGATGTCATCCAATGAGGTGACGAGTGCCTTCACACGGGCACTGTCAGCCTTCGTTCCTGCTGCCTTTAGGACTGCGGTTACAGACTTCTCATCGATGTTCTTCTCAGCCGAGTGCAGCATCATTGCCGCGTATACATACTCCATTTTTTCTCACCATTCCATTTTTTTAGCCGAAGAGATTACCGAGTCCTTCGAACCCGGCCTTCTCCTCTTCTTCCTCTTCTTCTTCGTTCGCTACCTCCGCTGGTGCGTCGGGTGCCGTTGTGCTCGCCGCAGCGGCTGTTGCCGCAGAAGCGCCGAGCATTTCGGCTAGCTCTTCGTCGAGAGCAGAGGAATCAAGTTGGCTAGCAATAGCCATTGCGCGGGCGTTCGCACGACCGATGAACATCGGGACGGTCTCGCTGTTTGAGACACCCGCAGCGACAGCCACTGCCAGCGCTTCACCGCTCGCCTTGGCGAGCAGTGCCGGCATCGTCGCACTGGAGAACCAGGCGATGTTGCATGCGACATTGAACGCTTGTGAGGTGGCGATGCCGAAGTTATCGCGAATGCCATCGACATCGATATCGAGAGCGGCAGCAGCCATCAGGGTGCCATCTTCGATGACGCCGGAGAGAATTAAACCGATTTCAATTGGGTGAATGTCGAGTTTAGCGAGCATCATCCCAAGTTCGCCTTCGATCACTTCGCCAGCTTCAACGACGACTGTCCGCTTTGAAATTGCAACTTTGCCCTTTTCGATTTTCGCAGGAATACCAACGGCGTTGAACTCACCGACGATTGGACCTGGCCCGAATGTAGTTGGGCCTTTCTCGATGACGATATCGATCGGTGCGACATCTCCTTCTTTTGCGGCGCGGCCCTGCCGGGTCTTTTGCAACTCATTGAATAGTTGGAAAGCGTTCAGACTGTCGCTGTGAATTAACATCGGCTGAGTAACGCCCTCAAGAAGTACCTCAAGGTCTTCATTTCCTAATTGTGAATCATTCCATGCGCGACGGACTAGAGTCTTCTTCGCCATAGTCATGGTAGTCTTATCCCGGAGATTACTCCTCATGTCGAGCATGTTTGTCGCGGGTACGCCCGCGACATCGATGAACCCGATAACGCCAGGTTTGTTTAGAATCTCAGATAGTTCTGCAACTCGGCCTTCCTTCCAAGGTGCAATCTTTGGAATCATTCGACCACCACGACCTTGACAGAAGGACCCATGCTGGTCTTGATGTAGAAAGAACGAATGTTACCCGCACCTCGCTCCAACTTTGAGGTGACTCGAATCCAAACAGCCATCGTGTTCTCGACGAGGTCAGAGATACTCTGGTCGCTGGTTCCGACCGCGGTGTGAAATGTGACTCTGTCTCGCGACCGAACGACCGCCGTGTCAGAAAGGCCGGCTGCAACCATTGCTGGGTCGAGTGTTGGTGGTACCGGTCGCGGCATCTTTCCGCGAGGACCGAGAACTGAACCGAGGTATCGGCCGACAAGACCCATGTGTGGAATCTCTGCTAGGAAGAAGTCGTGTCGCTTGGCGACCTTACGGGCGGTGGTCTTGTCGCCGCCGAGGTCTTCAATCGTTGACGGGTCGATGATAGCGAGGCCAGCAGCCTCGGCTTTGATCGCCATGTCGCCACCGGCGAACATTGCGATGCTAACCGGTTTCCCACGTCCTGAGGGGAGACGAATTTCTTCTTGGATACGATTGACAGGATTCTTCAAATCGACATCGCGGATAGTGAACGAGACTTCGACAGACTCGGTAAATTTGCGCTCAGGCGCTTCCTGAAGCGCTTGTTCTAATGCCTGCTGTATGTTGTTTTCCATATTTTCCACCTCTGCGGTCGGCGAGGGTCGCCCCTCTCCCGCAATGCGTGTAATCAACTGAGTTGCGCGTCAAACGCCCCCTCACTGATTTGTTGCAGCGCTTCTTTCGGATGTAGCCCTTCGACCTTAATCCGCATCGCTACGCAGGTTCCGATGACCTCGCGACAGCGATTCTTGAGATTCTTACCTGTGAGGCGTTCCTTTTGCACATCTGCTACTTCGATGATTTGAGCGATTGTGATATCCTCAGTTGAGGCATCCCAAGAGCCGTTAGACTTCTTCTTGCCAAGCTTCTGGATGATGAGGTGAGGGGTCTCGTTTCTCGCTGACACTTCCTTCACCTCCGTTGCTTGGGATTCGCGCCGACTTGTCCCTGTTATTTAACCGGTCCTAACTACCCCGATTACTTACTCGACCCGCTGAGTGACGCGAACTTGGTCGCCTCGAACCGTGAGTGGAATCGGTACCATCGCTTCGAACAATTCAACAGTAACCTCTTCTTTGGATTCAGACACATTCGTTACACGGGCGCGCTGTCCCTTGAATGCACCAACCCGAATCTCGACGATACAACCCTCTTCGATTCCAGCCGTTGCAGCCTTCGGTTCAAGGTAAGGAAATACATCCTCAATGGGTACTTCACCATGCAAAACTTTGCGGCAATTCTTCAGTGGCGTCGTCGTCGTTCCAACGCGGCCGATGACCTTCTCCACGTGGTGCTCAGCACTCGCTTCGACGAAGATATAGCCGCGCATCTGATGAGGGTGTAGAACGCTGAAGATCTGTCCCTGAACATCCTTTAGTGAACCTGAACTAGAAATTCTTGCTCGAATTTCACGAGACACATTCGCTTCTTGACCAATTGAAGTTTTAAGGATATAGAGGTAACTTGCAACATCACCGTACATATCGCGTAGTTGTGGAATCGAATATTCCTTTTCTGAGACCTTACCTGGGTCAACCCACTCGCTGTTCTTGTAGAGCGCACCAGGTGTGACCTCCTCACTGTCGGTTACGAATAGGTGTGGCGTAACATCACTGAGCCTGTTGCCAAAGGCTAGGCCGCGGACCGGACCATCTCGAATATGAACGAGTTTATCGACAGGAATGCCGGTCGCTTCTTCGACTCTAGCAGCAATCAAATCGACATCATTAGCATCACCAACGCCGTAAATCCCATCCCAAGCACCGGGGAAATCGGCAACCTGATCAGCCCGCTGCATGAGCAGTACTTTCTCTTCAAATCTTACATATGCAACAAAAGCATCAGTCATAGAATTCACCTCAGGCCCCAGTCAGCCAACTGAAGAAAACGGGCAGTAAGTTATCCATCAAGTAAAGCATGATGAAGCCGATTAAACCGAGAATGAACATCCCGATTCCACAGACGATAATCGTTTGACGAAATTCCATTTTCGTAGGCTTCTTGGCCATCTTCAGAATCTTTGCCCACGAGCCCCTTGAACGGCGTCGTAGCCAACTTTCGAGACCATCCTGCCAGCCTTGTACGGTCTCCTCGACCGACCGTTTGGAATCGCTTTCACTCGACATGCTAACGCCTCTAGACTCTTGCGCCGACCTACCGACTCGCTATAAGCACGCCGGACCCCTACGGGGTCTTTTGAAGCGCTAATTTGTGGTCTAAGAAAACGATTGATTTAATTTGAAAAATGCCTGTTTAGAATGATTATTGAAGAATTGAAAGAGCAATCCCGTTCACTGAAACCGATGGATGAAAGGGCTGCGGTAGAGGACACCAGAATCTGCTAATTTGAGTTCAATCGTTGAAACTAATGTAGAGGTTCATACCTCGGAGACCGGTCGCTCTGTCAGTTGATGAATCCGATTGTCCTACTCTTTAGGTTACGCATTTGTGTAGCCATCGAGGCGCCATGAATCTGGTCGCTCTTGACGCCGGTAAGCACGAGCAGGACTCGAATTTCATTTTCGATATTGTCGTCGACCGTCGCGCCCCAAATTATTCGCGCGTAGGGGTCGATTCGATCTCGAATAATTTGGCTACAGCGCTCCGCCTCGCCGAGCGTCAGTGAGCGGCCGCCGACAACATTGACAAGAGCACCTCGAGCAGTCGAGACATCGATATCGAGCAGTGGAGATTCGAGAGCCGAGAGGGTCGCAAGTTCAGCGCGGTCGGCGCCGGTGGCTTCGCCTAGACCAATCATGGCCATGCCACCGCCGTTCTTCATCACACTACGGAGGTCCTCAAAGTCGAGATTGACCAAACCATCTTTCGAAATCGATTCGGTGACACCGGCAATCGAGCGCATCAGTAACTCGTCGGCAACCCTGAAGGCGGCTTCTATCGGTAAGTCGCGGACGCCATCGACGGCGAGTAATCGCTCATTCGGCAATACGACGACCGTATCACAAACTTCGCGCAGCCGAGCCAACCCCCAATCTGCATTCTGGCGGCGGAGGGCTCCTTCGGATTCAAACGGATAGGTTACGACAGCAATCGTCAGCGCGCCGGCTGCTTTGGCGAGGCGAGCGACGACATGAGCGCTACCTGTCCCCGTCCCACCGCCTAGTCCTGCGGTGACGAAAGCGAGGTCGCATTCAGCAATCGCCTCGGTCAGGGAGCGTTCAGATTCGTATGCTGCTTGCTCACCCTTCTCAGGGTCGCCACCAGCGCCTCGGCCCCGTGCAGTTCGACCGATTAGCATTTTGTTTTCAACCGCCGTTCGCAACAGATGTTGCGCATCGGTATTAACAGCGTAGCCGCGAACGATTTCGTCGTCGAGCAAGCCTTCTTGACGTAGCCGCTCGACGGTGTTGCAGCCGCAACCGCCGCAGCCATAGACCCGAATCCGTGGTTGTAATGTAGACAACAGCGATTCTAATTCTACATCTCCCGCTTCAGATGGGATGCTGCCGCGGCTTTCACCCTCACCGTCTTGAAGTTCCAGAACGCGATCTATCAAATGACGCATGTTGTTTAGCGCGACTGTGGGTAGCATAACCCTTGTGGGTCAGTAGAAGCCTAGAATGGTGTTTTTCCAAGGTTCACCCGAACCCGAAACCACTCGCTAAAACTATTGCTAGCATCGATAGCAACATTTGTGATGTTTATTTATTGATGTTTCAGTCTCTTTTTTTTGTAAAACTCTAGCCTAGCCCGAAACTATTTCCGAACCCCGCTCCTGAACAACCAGTACTGAAAACCCTAGACTCAAAACCCAGTTCAAAAGCCCAATGACAACCACCAGTTCCAACCCTAGTTCCAAAGGCGAGTCCTGAAAGCCCCTCCTCAAAATCAGGCCAAAATCCAGTTCCGAATGCGAGTCCTCATCGTCAGGCCAAAACCCAGTCACGAAAGCCACACCTCAACGCCACCGCCGCCCTCAAATATCCCATAGCGCCATCTTGGATTGATTCGCCTCGGCCAATCGACCAGTCATCGTCATTTTAGAGAGAAATTTGTGCAATCATAGACGGGCAGCATTGAAGCGAGTCCGGTCGGCTCTCGTGTCATGTTCGGCGTGTGCGGCAGCAGCGGCGTCTGCGGCCATGGGCTAAGCCGTAGCCGAATCGGCCTCGTGCTCGTTACTGCACTGATGTTTCTGCCGCTCACCTCTCTGGGTGTAAATTCCGATTTAGATTCAGCGATGGATGTCAGTGCTGAAATCTTGCTCGATGAGTCGGCGCCTTTCGCCTCATCTCATTCTCAATCTTGGACGATGAGCGATGCGCCGCAGCCAGCCGGCGGCCAGATGCCATCAGCCTGGCGTCCCGACCCGACCGGGCGGCTGTGGGAACTCGATTTCTCGCCGGATGGCACCCGCCTCGCGACAGTCGATATCGATGATATGCGCCTCATCGTCTGGAATGTCTCGGACGCTCGCGTCTTACTTTTCGCCAAACACAGCCGACCATTGGTCGATGTCGTTTGGCTCGCCGCCGACCTTATTTTAGCCGCCGATATCGACACCGGCTGGACCGCTTGGGATATCGTCGATGATGGCGGTGCATGGCCCCTGAATCAGACAACAAAACGGAGCGGCGAGTGGACTGGTAATTTCACTGGGAATCGGCCGGGCCATCTTTGGGCACTCGACCTTTCAACAGATGGTCAGAGTGTTGCATTTTGTGGAGATATCAATGAACCGAGCATCGGCGGTGAGATAGTAATCGTCGAGACTGATTTTTTCAGGACTGGCGGCCAAGCGAATTCGATGAGTGCTTTCTCGAATGAGTTGGTCATCGACTGTGCATTTTCACCGAATGGAACGGTGCTCGCAGCGGTTGAACGTCACTGGAACGAAGGCCAGAACGGGAACAGAGATGTCGTGGTCGGGTGGTCATTGCAGGACATGACTCCTTTTTGGACGAGAAATGTTGGTGGCGGAATTAGCACAGCTTGGGCCGTCGATTGGCAGCCTGATGGTTCGGGATATACGATAGCGTGGAATCGGCCAAGCGAAGGCGTCGTTACACATTTTGAAACGGATGACGGCTCTGTTCGCTGGTACGCACCATTCCCACACGAAATGTCGGCGGTCCGTTGGACTCAGGATATGTCGCGAGTTATCGCCGGTGCATTCGGCCCTGGTCGAATGATTATCATCGAAGGCACCGGTGTCGCAATCGGTGATGTGGGCTGGCATTCAATCCCCCAGGGCGGAATCGGCCAGCCCGCCGATGTGTTGGCAATCGCCATGGATTCAGTCAATTCGAGATTCGCTTCTTCAGGTCGTGATGGAACCGTCGAAGTTTGGCGATTTGACGAGGGTGGAAAACATGTATTTGAGGTGAGGTTAGGAACTAATTTGGTCAGAGAAATTGATGCTCATCCCAACTTACCCCTAATCGTCACAGCCGACTCGGGTGGCGTTGTGTCTGTTTGGGATGTTAATCGTGGAACACTTGAGTCGCAGTGTCCACATCCAGAATTTGGCGAACCTAGCGATGATATACCGTACGCGAAAAGCGTACGATTTACTTCGGACGGAGATTACCTCGCTGGATTTTCGGATGGTTATGTGATACGTTGTGGGATGAATGGTAAACCGATTTGGACGACCGATTTGGCTACCATAGCAACGGTCGAAGTTTTCGGCCGTCTTGTGCATCATCCTCTAGATCGCTGGATTGCAGTGAGTTGGGGTGAGAATTCGAACAATACATCTGCCGATGGAGTTGTAGCAATTCTAGACCCTCAGACCGGTGCTATCGCCAAGCAGTGGAGTTACCCGGAAGTCCATTGGACCCTCGCTTGGAACAGCGATGGTTCGCAACTCTCATCCGTTGCTCAAAACGGTTCTGTCCGGCTCTGGTCTACAGCGGACCCTGCGCCGCAGAGTTGGACCGATTCAGGAAGTCCATACAGTCATGAAAATTACACCGGTGTAAATACCTGGCATCGAACCGCAGATCTACTGATGACAGGCGGTTGGGACCGCTCTCTCAAAGTCTACGACCCAGTTCAGCAATCTGTACTCTTCAACGCTACAGCATCGGGCGAAATATTCGACGCGGAATTCCTCGGTGGCGGCTCTAGAATCGCGGTAGCCAGCGGCCTCGCCGGGCTCTCAACTAACGGCTGGATAGAAATTATCGACGCTTCAAACCAGAATGTGATTTCGACCTATCCAATCTTGGGGATTCCGAGAGGCATCGCTGAAATCGTGTTCGATGAAGGCCTTGCCGTCGCCAATAATACCGGCTCCTGGCAAGTATTGTTACCGGATTTAGACGGCGACGGAGTGATGGATGGTCTCGACGCTTTTCCAGATGACATTACCCAATGGTCTGACCGTGACGATGACGGCTTTGGCGATGAAGCTGATGGTTATCACGCCGATGTTTGCCCCGATGAAGCAGGTGATTCCGACGAGGATAGGTACGGCTGCCCAGATTTAGACCATGATGGGTTTTCCGATCCCGATGCAAGTTGGCCGGCCCACCCGGCTGGCCTAGCCGATGCATTTGTCATTGACTCGACCCAGCATTGGGACAGCGACGCTGATGGCTATGGCGACGCGTATTCTTTCTCATTGAATGGCTTCGGACTCAGGAATCAATCCGGTGACGCCTTTGTTCAGGATGCGTCGCAGTGGAGTGATATTGATGGCGATGGTTGTGGTGACAACTACACATTTGGACTCGATTCCGAAAATCTACGTGTTGATGAGAGTGGTGATGCATTCCCTGAGCAGGCGCGGCAGTGTCGTGATCGGGATGGAGATGGGCATGGTGATTCGTATACAGTAGTCGATGGTGATGACGGTTTATCTATTGAAAATGGTGATTTGTTTCCAGTCGATAATCTCGCGTGGTGGGACCCGGATGGCGATGGCTGTGTACCTCAATCCGCAACAGGGATTCCTATAGATTTGGATTCAACAGACCCCAATAGATGTGACGAACCTCTCTCCTTTTCTCTCCCCGATGACCTCTCATTGACGGTTTCCCAAGGTAGTGAAGGATGGATTGTCAGAGTTTCTTGGACGAAGGCCGATGACAATTCTGTAGCGATTCGAATGTTTGGTTTGCAGGATAATGGAACGCAGGTTGGTGACTCAACGATGGCTGTGCTCGGAAGCGAAGCACGATACAGCGAGATGACCATTTTGGAGAATTGGATTACTACCGGTGCGACCGACCTTGAGATTCCAGTCGGTAGGTTGGATTCTGCTTCCAGTTTGAGATTAGTGTTAGTCGCTCAATCGACCGAACAACAGACGCTTGAAATCTGGAAGAATACGACTTGGATTGAAGGTGGTCAAAGCGGTGATGGAAGCGGTGGAAGTGGTTCTGGCGATGATGCAGGTTCCGGTGGAAGCGGTGGCGATGACACAGGGCCTGGAGGCGGTTCAGGCGGCGGTGAAGAGAGTGAATCCGAATCTCAGGCTAATAGGAATTTGTTGATTTCCGGGGTGCTCGGATTGATAATTCTCATCGGATTGAGCATGTTACTATTGCGCCGCTCACACGGGTCACTTAACGCCGAGAGTCGTGCAGGTGAAGCGGCGTTATATGGCGCTGGGATGGTTAGTAATTCCTCCGCGCTCTACGATACAGGAGTGGGTACGGTGACTGTACACGCGCCGTGTCCGACTTGTGGAAGTTCCGCCTCAGAGACGATTCACAATGGTGCGCGTTGGACTTGGTGTGCTACCTGTCGGGCATGGCTAGAGTATCTCGGCCCGGAGTGAACTCTGATTGTATTGAGTGAATTTTCT
>Ga0114996_10006962_pt1 | contig 12926 bp, 8 predicted proteins | sample ArcticOcean_MG_C_4_FD_87039 | JGI IMG/M metagenome (GOLD analysis project Ga0114996, IMG submission 87039) | Marine microbial communities from western Arctic Ocean - ArcticOcean_MG_CB4_134 | ecosystem: Environmental > Aquatic > Marine > Oceanic | place: Arctic Ocean: Canada Basin | collected... | reverse complement strand
GTCCGATCTTGCCGAACGGATCGCCGAACATCTTCATGTCTATCTTCGGAGCCTGCGCGTACTCTTGAACGATGACCGTGGGCTCGACCGAAAGCTTGGGGTCGAGGTTCTTGATGATCGGAGTGGGAGGCGCTAACTGCTTCGTGTCGAAGCGCGGCAACTTGCCCTTGCTTTGCGGCAAAGGCGAGTTCTGTCCGCCGCCACCGCCACCGCCGCTGTCTTTGCCGGCCGGCGGGTTTCTCAATTCCGCCAAGAACGGGTTGATGTCAAAGTCCAAGACCAGGTTGATGGAATCACCGGTGATGTCCTGGAGCGGGTTCGCCGCCGACATCAAAAACGCCACCGTCACGATCAAGACATGACTGATCGCCGAGGTGGAAACACCTTCGCGCTTGTGGTCATAGGCGCCCCAAATGCTTTTGACCGCAAGCGGTTTGGAGGTGAGCTTCAAAGGCCGAAGATTCTTTGCCGCCTTCGCCTCGCGAATCTGACGGGGCAGCGACTGAAACCATCCCTCGTGAACAGTGGGGATGACGAGTCGGGCGAACACAACCTCATCGTCGCTCCGCATGAGGGGTTTGCCGCGATAAGTCGGCAGGGGCTGCTGCTTCCCGGTCAGTTCCTTGACCTGTTTCCGGAACGAGGAATACCAGGGCTCGAAAACCGTATCGGTCAGCAAGGGTCCCAGCGTGGGTTCAGCGGAAGCGCTGTTGGTAGCCGTATCCATTGTTAAATTAGGTGAGGTTAGATTAGGTGATGATAAATTCGTTGATGTCTCCGCGAAGGGGTCAGAGGCTCCGTTTTGGGTTTCTTGAGTATCCATCACATCTGTAGCCGTTGGGGGCATGGCGCGCGTCAAGAGAACTAATAGATTGACGACGCACCGGACCAGTCCGTTTCAAGGAATCTCAGTTCCCGAAAGAGTATCCCCTACAAGCTACACTCTTCCCTACTACTCAATTTACCATGGTAGCCCTAGCGCTCCGCCGAGGCAAGCGGACAGGAGCTTGACATTTGTTAATTTCCCAGCCGCGATTCGATCGGGAACAGAGGCAGCCGAATCATCCTGTTGGGTTCCAGACTCCCCTCTCCGCCTGCCCCGGCGACACGCGGGGACCGACAGCAGAAGATCAACCTACTTCTTTTTCAGCGGCCCCAGCTCCAAGCGAACCGTGTTGCCCTCAAGACTGTGCTCCAGCCAGTAGACCGCCTTTTTCTTGCGATTTGGAGTAGGAAAGTAGAGATAGCCCGCCACGGGATTCGCCGTCTCGCCTTCGGGAAGCGCTTTGCCGCCCAGCTCCCGGGCAGCCACTTCGTCGTCGGCGGCGCGAGGACTCGATCGCGGGCCGGCCGTCCCGATCGAGACCGACTGCCTTTGAGACCGGCCGCCGCCCCCGCCGTAGGGGTCCGATCCGCCAAAGCCAATTCCAATATCGACTTCCCCATGCAGGTCCGGCAGCGAGGAAATCACAGCGCGGGACGGAGCAATGATTGACGCCGGATCCAAGGGACGGATCGGTGCGCTGCCGTTGGCAATCAGCGCGAACTGATCGCGGGTAACCGTGACGCGGTCCGCAGCCGGGAATACACCCGCGTCGACGACAACATAGCCGTCGCGGAGATCCTTGAGCAGCAGATAGTACACCTGACGTTTCGTCAAAAGAGCGGCGCCGATCGACACCGAACCATGGTCCGCATACGCTGGGTATGCGGATGCGCTGGGCCGGGGAAATGCACCGGGCCCGTCCTGCGCGAGCGCTGGGGTGAGGAGGCAGATGAGCCCAACTAAGACCAGCGAACAAGCTGACCGGCGAACATTCACACGCCCAGCGTATCACCTGCACCCGAAAGCTGTCCGTCAGATTTCGACCCAACCCGCGCCGGGCGTTGTTCCCTAGGGTGTCGCAACGACACGCCACGCTCTACAGAAGGCACAATTAGACTGGACGTTTCATGGGCCGCCGCGATCAGGGTTTCCGCGACGGTGGTTCCGCTGGCGACCCATTCAGCGAGTTCGTTGATTCGGGTGCATCGTCCGTAGTCCGCAAACCGAGAGCGCGGTAAAGGCTGTCGTAGCTCTCCGCGAATTGGCACTCCATTCCCACCAAGAATTCGAGCCCGGCCGACATGACGAACTGCTTCACACGAGCCAAAACGCTGAACTCTGAAAACCCCGTTTCAATGATGGCATTTCCGGGAACGCTGGACGCGTTCTCATGTCTGATTGCAGATACAACAACGCTAAGGGAGACGGAATCTAGGGCGAAATCTTCGCCGACTATCCCCAAAGCTTCATCCGTATAAAAGACACTCGCGGTAATTTGGTTGCCGTCATGAGGCATCTGGTAGTGCTTGGTAGTGAGCTGTTCCTCTCTAACTACCGGTTCAAATTCATCAAACCGCGTTTCCGAGAGCGCTAGTTGTTGTTCGTATTGATCATCAGGCAATACTCCGTCTTCTAGCCTCTGAGCCAGACTGAGGGCCCTTTGAACGTCGACAACGTAGACATGACAACGATGCCCAGCTAGCCCCGGCGCAACACCCGCACCAAACCAAAGAGCAGCACTCAACAGCGAAACACGAATGGTCATGAAGTGATCATATACCCGCTGACATGCCGACTGCTCGGCAGAGGCCCGAGGGCTCGAAGCCGCTCATGGCAAATTGACTGTTCACCATCAAGGCCGCCAACCTCATGGTACGGCTCGTCACCCCACGAATGGAGATACCGGGACGCAAGAACGTGGGCTCCACGTCCCGGTCGCGTGATAAACTTCTCCCCAACCGTCCATTCAAGCGGCGCCTTTCGCTTCGAGGGGGCGTTACCTGGGGTTGCGCTTCGCTCCACCCTAGGCTACGATCCTGCGCCGCTTCGCGGCTGAACGGCTCTGGGCTCGAAGGCCGTGCGTGAGGGGAATTGCCCTTCTCCTGCTCTACCGGCCGGAAAGCCCGTTTCATTTTTCAACGGCCTTCCCATCTCCGCCTCCTATTCGGACTGGGATCTCTTCCGCGACGGCGTACCGGGGAGATCCAATTCGATAGAGTAATGTAGGCCGTGTCCGTGACAGCGCGACCGCTGTCACCGTAGCTTGCCCGAAACGGTGGCTCTCGTGGCTAGAACAGGAGTAAAGAAAAATGAGAACTCAGATCGGTAGTCCCGTGGAGAAGACGCCGAAAACCGAGAACAAGCCAATCCACCGAACCCGCCTGTGGCCGCTGGCGGTACCTCTGCTAGTGCTGCTGACCAATTGCGGCGGCAGTGACTCATCCGAGCCCGTCGCGATTCGCGTCGTGGATCAATTTCGACCCGAGCTGGTCACCGGAGCGCCGACGCGCGTCCACGCGCCCCAGGGCGTCGCGTGGAATTTCGGCGAGTCATCTCGGGAGGGGACCTCGCAAGCCCCCGCCCCGGCGAATCTAGGCTGGAAGGCAGGACACGGCATCAGCGGCCTGCGCGTCCGTGACGGCCATCTGGTCGGCCGCACCACGAATGACGCCCCTATTCTCTACGTCGAACAGAACTCGCCAGGAGAAGGCCGCGACTTATTGCATTCGATCGAATTGCGATTGCGAGTCGACAAAGGGACGAACCTTGGCCTGGCCGGCGGACGGTCTGATCAAGACGCCCAGGGACTCGTGAAAAACCGCCAGACGGGCAACTGGCCGATGTCGAGCCCGCTCGTCGCTGGTGACAACATGCAGACAATCACCGTCCGCCCGCAACGCTCAGTTGTCATGTCTGGGGTCCGCACGGTCTTGCTTCAGCCAACGGATGCCGCCGGAGCTGAGTTCGAGATCGAGTCCATCCGGGTCATCTCCCAAGGCGAGCACCTCGCGCGTGTTCCCTCGGGCATCGGCTGGCATGGGCTGTCGGAAATCTATCGCGAGACTCTTGTTTCTCGCTCCCCTGAAGTTGTCACGATCGATGTCGATTTGCCCCGGCATCCCTGGCTCGACCTCAACGTGGGAACGGTCGAGGATGGCCCGGTTCGTTTCCGGCTCACCGCATCGAAGCCGGGCTCGGGTTCGGAAGGCGATCTCCTGCTTGAGAGAACCGTCACCGTGCCGCATCGCTGGGAGCCGGTCCCCGTCGATCTTTCTAGCTACGCCGGACAGACCGTCGCATTGACTTTTTCACTCGATATGGAACAGGAAGGCTCGATCGGTTTCTGGGGCAGCCCGGTGATCCGAAACCGCGCGGGAACCCCCGCCGCGAGTCAGTCCCCCGACTCAAGCGCCGCCAAGCTCGGCTCCGGGAAGCCGCCGCGCGGCGTCATCGTCATGATGGCCGACACGTTGCGCAAGGACCACCTGGATTTCTACGGCCACCAGCGCGAGACATCACCGCAATTGAGCAAGCTGGCATCTGGGGGAGTCACGTTTCTAGACAACGTTTCGCCAGCCACCTGGACGAAAGCTTCGGCTCCTTCGATGATGACGTCGCTCTATCCGCTGACCCACCGCGTGCGCAAGTCCTCCGACCGGCTGCCGGCGGCGGCAAAGACCCTGGCGGAAGTCTACCGGGACGCGGGCTACGCCACCGTGTCATTCGCGTCGAACGCCTTCACTGGCAAATACACCAACCTGCATCAAGGGTATGAAGAACTCCACGAGCGTGGCTCGATCGACGACCAGGGATACCGCAGTAAGACGGCGAGGAGCTACGCCGACCAGCTAGGGGTCTGGCTCGAAGCGCATCCCGATACGCCATTCTTCATCTTCTTCCACGCATTCGACCCGCATGATCCCTATGAACCTTATCGCCCCTACGACACGCTGTGGGGCAACCCAGCCGGCAAAGAGTCGCATGCCGCGGAAAAGGCAAAAGCCCGCCCTCTGATCGAATCCGCCGACATTCGGCGTATGGGCAAGGTGACTGAACGCGCTCTCGTCAAAGCCGGGGGGGATGCTCAAGCATTCGCGAAGTTTGACAAGGACTGGTACGACGGTTCGATTCGCGGGATGGACGCCGAGTTCGGCCGCGTGCTCGAACGCCTGCGCAGCCTGGGGATGGAAGACACGACTCTGGTCGCCTTCATCAGCGATCACGGGGAAGAGTTCTTTGACCACGGCCGCACCTTTCACGGCAGCGGGGTTTATAGCGAGCTGACGAACGTTCCGCTCGTGCTGCGCTATCCCGGCGTAATTCCGGCCGGCGTCTCGATCGGTGAGACGGTCAGCAGCACCGACTTGATGCCGACGCTGCTGGAGCTGAGTCACTTAGCCGGGCCGGAAGCCATGGCCGGCCAGAGTCTGGTTCCATTGATGGCGGGGGCTGCTGGCGCTCGCGCGAGTGCGGACGCTGATGAAGGGGACGCTGATGAAGGAAACGGCGATCAGGCAGCGTTCGGCGTCGTTCACGCTGCCCAATCGATCGGCGGCTGGACCCCGCAACCCGCGTTCTCCGAAAGGGCGACCTTTCATCCGCCCGAAGGCGAAGAGGCCTATTCCATTGTCAAGGATGGCTGGAAGTTGATCCACAATACGCAGGGCTACACGGACCGGCCCGAGTTCGAACCGTTCGAGAGGGCGAAAGATCCGCTCGACCAGACGAACGTCGCCGAGCAGCACCTCGACCTGGTCAAGCAGCTCACCGAAGAGCTAACGGCCTGGCGCAAATCGGCCGAAGAACAAGCGCTGCCGGAGGCCGATTCGACCGAGGGCCTCTCCGACGACGAGCTGCGGCGGCTGCGGAGTTTGGGATATATCCAGTAACGGAAACGTGCAGCAAGCGGGACGCAGCGCGCGCCGACGGATCTCAGTGCCGCACACCGAATCTCAGAGCCGCGGGTGGCAACCCGCGGTCGAGCGGCACTGGGTCTTCGGCTTGGCCCCGCGCTCCCGCAACCAAGCTGTACTGGGTTCCTCGGGCTTGGACCCGCGCTCCCGCAGCCAAGCGGCACTGGGTCCTCGGCTTGACCCCACGCTCCCGCGTGGGGCTCTGAGTGTCGCTGAGCAGCGCTGGCGGATTCGAGCAGAGCGGGTTAACCGACTACGGAAGCGGCTTCACGCGAATGTTCTTGTAGTAGATCGTGCTGCCGGGATCGTGCCCTTGCAGCGCGAAGGTGCCGCTGCTGAGTTTTCGCTGCGGGAAATTCTGCCCGTTGGCGGGATCGATCAGGCCAGGCCAATCGGCGGGCTCGGTCCACTCGACGACGGTCATGCCGTCGACCTTGATGGTTACTTTCTTGCCTTGCACGATGATGTGCTCGGTGAACCACTCGTCGTCGCTAGCGGATGCCTTCATGGTGTCGGAAACGGCGTAGAGGCTGCCGGTCTTGCGCGGATCCGTGTTGTAGGTATTGTTGACCTGGACTTCAAACCCTTTGTCGGGCCAACCCGTTTCCTGGTAAGCGGTGTGGAAATAGATCCCGCCATTGGAGTTGTTCTTGGTCATGACGTCGACCTTTAACTCGAAGTTTTCGAAATCCCCGCCGTTCACCTCGCCAACGTAGAAGAGATGGCTTCTTGTTCCGTTGGCCACGAGCGCGCCGTCCACCAGCTTGAAAGTCGACTTCGTCTCGCTCGCTCGCCAGCCATCGAGGGATTTGCCGTCGAAAAGCACGGTCCAGCCCGGCTCCGCCGCCGAGGCCGCGCCGAGCATGGCGCAAAGTGAAAGGCAAAAAATGCTAATCGTTCGCTTGATCATCGTTCGTTTGATTGTCGTTCGCTTGACCATCGTTCGCTTGATCATGATTGGGTTCCTTTTCCAAGTGGCCGTTTTCCGCCTGACTATCTTCGGTTTCGTCTGTAGACTCTGATTCCTCTTTCAACGCCGCTTCACCTGCCGACCCGTCTTCGCCAGGTGAAGCCGATTCCGCTGCCGCTGCCTCCTCGACCGGCATCGGTTCGTCTGTCCCGGCCGCCTCGGATTCCACGCCGGCCGCCGACTCACTTGGCGCCGACTCATCTTCGCCAGGCGTCTTCGATTCCGCGGACTCGGCTCCCTCGCTGGGCGCGGTTTCCTCCGTCGCGGCCTGTTCTTCGGACGAGGCGTCCTCTTCGCCCTCATCCAGAATACCGCGGCTGAGTTCCTCGAATTCTTTGAGGCTCGGCAACTCAGCGAGGCCTTCGAGTCCAAACTGGATCAAGAACTCTTTGGTCGTGCGGTATAGCATCGGTTTCCCGATGACCTTCTTGCGGCCCGCCGTCGTGATTAGCTTACGATTCAGCAGCGTGTGGATGACGCCGGTCACGTTGACGCCGCGAATCGCCTGAATCTCGGGGACCGTGATGGGCTGTTTGTAGGCGATGACCGCCACGGTTTCCAGCGCCGGCAGCGAGAGCTTCAGCTTGGGCCGGAGGGTTCGAACAAAGCCGCGAACGCCCTCGTGATGCTCGGCTTTCGTCGACATCTTGTAGCCGCCGGCAATCGCCCGGATTTCGATGCCGCGAGACTGCCGCGCGTACTCCGAGATCATGGCGTCGAGATCGGTTTTGACCACTTCTTGAGGTAATTGCAGCCCGGCGGCGATCTGCTCGAGCGTCAGCGGCTCTTCGGCCACGTAGACGATCGCTTCGAGTAAGCCGCGGCGCTGGGCTTGGTCGGGAAGTATTTCGGGTAATGTCGGCTGCTCGCTCACTCTTGATAGTCTCCCTCGGCGGCGAGCAGCGGCTCATCGCTGCTAAATACGACGTCAAACATCTTGTGCTTTCGAATCACGATTTCGTCAAAGAGCTTGTTCTGGCGCAGAAGGATGGCTTGCATGCGAACCATTTCCAGAACGGCCAGGAACGTAGCGATCAGGGCGCGGCGGCTGGACTGGCGTTCAAAGACTTCTCTTAGCACGACGGGTTCGTCTTCGCTCAGGAGCAGGTTTTTCAGATAGGCGATGCGGCTCCCAACCGAGACATCGCCGCCGGGAACTTCGTAGCTGGGCCGGTTCTTGGCGCGCTCCAGCACGTCTTGCAAGGTCTTGACGAGATCGAATACCGAGACGGCAAGACCGGGATCTTCGTCTTCCTCGACAAACGCTTGCAACGGTGGATTGGACCAGGTGCTTTCCTCGACTAGGCGTTTCTCGCGGAGCATTTGCGAGGCCTGCCGGAAGGTTTCGTGCTCGATCAGCTTCTGGACAAGCTCCTCACGCGGATCTTCCTGCTCGTGCTCGGGAATCGTGGGATCCCGGGGCAGCAGCATCTTCGACTTGATCTGGATCAGCGTCGCGGCCATGAAGACAAACTCGCCGCCCAAATTGATATTCAACTCGCCGGCGCGGCGCAGGAATTCCAGATACTGATTCGTCATCTGGGCGATGGGGATGTCGTAGATGTCGAGCTTGTGCCTGCGAATCAGGTCGAGCAGAAGGTCGACCGGGCCTTCGTAGTGCTCCAGATGGACCCGGAATACGGAGTCGACTGGAGAGTCGTCTGGAGAGTCATCTTCCAGAGGCGGTGGGTCGTTTTCTGGTATCACGACGGAATCCGCATCGCGTGAATCGTGAGGTGCTGTTGAACTCAAGAATGCTATCCTGTTCGCCCTGGAATCCTAGCCCGCATTTCTCACCACCTGACGGCCGAAGCACGCAATAGGCCCGCCAGTACTTCGTTGCGCTTGCTCACCGTGCTCAACGGACTGTGTGAGTACGCCTCGTTGATCAAGCAGGGGTCGTCAAACGGCGCGCTCCTCCTACTGACATGCCTCTTACTCACTTCGTCTCGCCACCTGGTGAGAAATGCGGGCTTGCTGCTCGGGGAACAGAGGATCGAATCTCACTTTAGCATGGGCGCACGCGATCAGAGTCCAAAACGTCCGAAAGCGAACGGGGGAGGTGGCTGATGTTTGGGGTCGGCCTGACAGGTGGCCGCACAGGCCAGCAAACCGATGCGGCGGCGCCGCCACCAGACACGGGCGCCGGTTGTTTCCAGCCCGCCGGGCACGCCGCCAGGGACCGCTAACCCGCCATCTTGAAGAGGAGATAGATCAGGATTGGGTAGACCAGCGCTAGCGCAAACGCCATGGCGGTTTGCAGCGTGCGGACGGTTTTCAAGTCACCGGATTTACCCAAGGCGCCGCCGATGCTGTCCCCAATCGCCTGGGCGAGGTCCGGAGAGGCGCCGCCTCCCTCTTCATCCTCGCGATCCCTTAGTTTCTGGAGTTGACGCCGTATTTCCTTTATTTGATCGCCTGTCTGGCGCGACGTGTTCGCCCAGCGATTACTTTCCTGCTCAAGCAATGCCTTGACGTTTCCGCCGCCTCCGCCGCCGGAGTTCTCGGCTTCGACCAGACGCCCTTCCAGGTCTTCCAACCGCGCCTTCCATTCAGCGGACGAAGCGGTTGAGTCACCGGCCTGAGGGCCTTGCTCTTCGAGAGCCGCTAGGCGCGTGGTGAGGTCTTCAAAGGCTTCCGAGGGTTCTCCTGAACCATCGGAAGCAGCAGCACCGGCCTTCTCCAGTACGGAGAGACGGGTGATGACTTCACTAACTTTCGGGTCAGAGCCACCACCCCCGCCCGCTTTTTCCAGGCCGGTCAAGCGAGCCGCCAGCTCGGCAATACCCGCGGAGCCGCCGCCCTCGGACTTCGCCTGCTCCAGCGAGCTCACTCGCGCCAGCAGCTTGTTGACTCGAGGATCGGGCGGGTTGCCACCGGCGCTTTCGATACCCTGAACCCGTGCGACCAGCTCGGAAACGCCAGGGCCCTCAACTTTCGCCTCGACGTCAGCGATCCGCTCCTTGATTTCGTCGAGGTTGACTTCAGCCGGCTCCCCGGTGTTAGATTCCAGCGAGGCCAGTCGTTCCAGTATTGCCTCGACTCGTGTGTCAGTCGCCTGCTGCTTGGACGTTTGTTCGAGGCTGGAGAGGCGCTCCTTTACCTCCGCGAGAGTTTCGGAGTCGTCTTGGCCGGAGGATTGCTCGATCGCTTCCAGACGCTCGGTTAGCTCTTTGACATCTGATGCCGAACTGGGCGTTTCGGAATCCTCGATGGCCGCCAGCCGCGAGAGCACATCGTCGATGCGATCATCGGCGGCCGGTCCGGTCGAGCTTTCTTCCATCGCCGTGACCCTGGTTGAAAGATCTTCGACCCGGGGATCGTCGGACGGACCCGTTGACCGGTCTGGGCGAGACTCGATCGATGCGATGCGTTCGGTGAGCTGCTCCACGCGCGGATCAACAGTCGACTGGGCTGTGTTGACCTCGACCGTCGTCACGCGGGCAAGCAGTTCATCGAAGCGGTCGTCCAACAACTGGGCACGGAGATCCTTCTCGATGACCGAGATGCGATCCCCCACTTCTTTGATCTCTGAATCGTCTTCGGAGTTTCTGGCGCTCCGTTCGATAAACGCGAAGCGCTCGGACAACTCGTTCAGCTTCGAGATGGGAGCCAGTTCCTGTGTCGTGTCCTCGAACGCTTCGAGTCTGGCCACGACGCTGTCGACTCGAGCCTCCTGGTCCACGCTGGAAGATGCGCCCTCCAATTCCGAAACTCGCGAAATGACTTCGTCTACTCGGGGGTCTGAAGCTGATTCAGATGGCTTCTCTTCCAAAGCGGCGAGCCGGGAAAGCACCTCCTCGCCGGTACCGGAAGGCGCCTCGGCGGCCTGAGCAACCGATTCCTCGACAGTGGAAAGTCGCTCGACCAGGTCTTCGCCGGGCAAACTTTCTTCCACTTTCCCGATACGCCCGAGAATTTCTTCCACCCTGGGATCGGGGGCGACCTCTGGCTCGGCGCTTTCCAGTGCCGTCACCCGTTCGTTCAGCTCGCTGGCTAGTTCGGCATCAGCCGTGTCCCGGCCGGCTTCTTCCAAGCCGGACAGGCGGGTCGTGATCTGGTCCACGCTAGACGCTAGACCACCTGCGTTCTCCTCGGCGCTCACGAGACGTTCGAGTACCTCGTCAACGCGCGAATCGGGCGCCGCTGGTTCTTGCAAGCGAGTCTCGACTGTTTCCAATCGTTCGCCGAATCCGTCCACCCGGGAGTCTTCGCCGGGCTGCGAAGTTTTTTCTTCTAAAACTTCCAAACGGGTCACGACCTCATCCACTCGCGTATCCGAGCCGGCCTCAATCGTTTTCCGCTCCAGCTCCTCGATCCTCGGGGTGAGCTCATCGACGCGCGGGTCGGCCGGCGTCTGGCCGGTCTTTTCCTCCAGTCCGCCGATCCGGCTCAAGGCAGTTTCAAGACGAGGATCAGCAGCCGCTTCATCGGCATGCGTTTGCAGCTCACCGAGTTTCGAGGAAAGCTCCGCAAACTGGGGATCGTCTTTGCGAGCCGCGTCCTCTTCGATCGCGGAAAGACGCGAGGACAGCTCGCCGGTCAGCGGATCGGCCTTGATTTCTTCCGTTGTCTTTTCGATCTCGGCCAGGCGGGCCGTCAACTCCGGCACTCGAGTGTCTTCCGCCGGTTTCTTCAGCGCACTCTCGAAAGAGGCGATTCGCAGGACCAGATCTTCGGTGCGGGGGTCGCTGGGAACTCCTTGTTCCAGCCGTTGCTCGAACTCGTCTAGCTGCGCCTCTACCTCATCCAGCCGTCCGTCATCTTCCGCCCCAGAGGCCGCCGGCCGGGTGCCTTCCAGCGCCCCCAGGCGGTGAATAATTTCGTTCACGAGAGGGTCCGGCGTGCCTTGGCCGAATTTCCTTTCGAGTTCGGCGACGCGCAGCATGATGGCGTCCACCCGAGCGTCGGCCCCAAAGGTCGTTAAGCGCTCTTCGAGTTCGGCCAATCTCTCACCGACATCGCCGCTCGGTTCCTCTGGTCTGATCAGGTCGTCCAGCTTCTCTTCAACCATGGATTGGAAATCCGTGCTGAGTCTGCTCTGTTGCTGCAAATCCTCGCGGAGTTTGGTTAATGAATCTTCGTCTGCCATTTGAGTGTCCTGGAGAGCACGGTATTGCTCGGCGACCTCGGGATTATCCGTGTCAGTACTAGATTGTTGCTCTGCCGACTCTTCCATGGCAACACCAGACGGGGACTTTTCTTGATTGCTATTCGTACCGTTCCGTGGGGATTTATTTTTGGCCAAGCTGGTCACCCTTTCGCGATCGTATATCGGGACGTCTATCCGCTGCGCTGGAGGCGGGAATCTTCGCGGAAAGATCCTATCTTGGAGTTTCGGCTCAAAGTCTCAGGTCAACAATCAGGGCCTTAGCCTATTTCAATCGCGAAAGAAACTTATCGTCCTCGATCAACAAAGGCAAGCGGCGCCACCAAGCGCTCACCTCAAGCAGTGACCCGCCGTAACCCGCCCTGACCCCATGAAAAATGAGCCGATTGGAAGTGAAGCCGGCGGCCGGCCGATATGGGCTCGGGGCATCGGACTCGGAGGTGCTCACGAGGGAGCTGGCTGCAGCGGCGCCGCTTCGCAGTGGCCCTCGGCGCCGAATCGAATACTTCCTTAGCAACGGCGTGCGGGAAGTGGCGCATAGTATGACAGTACGCCAAGCGACAGGCTGCTGATAACAATGCCGAATTGCCTCGGCGGCACGGCGGCGAACGGACCTCTCGCCACCAGGCAGGACACCGCACTGGCCAGACCTCTCGCCGCGAATGCCGACGCGGCCCGCCGGGAGACGCGCGCCACCTCACGCGGCGCGGTCACGCGAGGGCTTTGGTGATCACCTTGCCGCTCACGTCGGTCAGGCGGAAGTCGCGGCCCATGTGGCGATAGGTCAGCTTGGTGTGCTCCAGGCCTAGGCTGTGCAGGATCGTCGCTTGCAGGTCATGGACGTGGACCTCGTCTTCCACGATCGTCAGGCCAAAGTCGTCGGTCTTGCCGATCACTTGCCCGCCCTGAATGCCACCGCCGGCCATCCACATGCTGTAGCCGTTGGGGTGATGGTCGCGTCCGGCGGAGTCGGCGTCGTCGGGCTTGCGCATCTCGGCCATCGGCGTGCGGCCAAACTCGCCTCCCCAGACAACCAAGGTGTCGTCGAGCAGGCCTCGTTGCTTGAGGTCGGCGAGCAGCGCGCCGACGGGCTTGTCCGTCTTGTCG
>Ga0114996_10006961_pt1 | contig 12928 bp, 9 predicted proteins | sample ArcticOcean_MG_C_4_FD_87039 | JGI IMG/M metagenome (GOLD analysis project Ga0114996, IMG submission 87039) | Marine microbial communities from western Arctic Ocean - ArcticOcean_MG_CB4_134 | ecosystem: Environmental > Aquatic > Marine > Oceanic | place: Arctic Ocean: Canada Basin | collected... | reverse complement strand
GTTCTCCTTCTCCCTCTCCTTCTCCTTCGTCGCCTTCCTGGCCCTCACCCCCATGCTCTCCCTCGCCGCCTTCACCAGCCTCACCTTCACCCTCACCCTCACGATCGCCGCCCTCCCGGTCCGCAGCTCTCGTCTGCGCTTGCATCCGCCACGGTGTCCGCGTCGTTGGCCACCCGATCATCGCTTGCCTCTCTTCTCAGCGAGCGCCGCGCGAAGCTCATCGAGTTCGTCCGCGTCGATCTCCCGGGCCTCGATCAGGTGGTTGACCAATGCAGCGCCGTCCCCGGCGAACATGCGCTGAACCACTTCTCCCACCATGCCCTCGCGCACGTCCGCCTCCGTGATCACCGGCCGATAGAGGAACGTTCGCCCTTCCGCACGGTGCGTCACGATGCCCCGCTCCTCCATCTTCCGCAGCATCGTCTTGATGGTCGTCACGGCGAGTCCGCGCTCCTCCAGGAGCGCCGAGTGGACCTCGCTCGCAGTAACCTCTCGACGGGACCAGAGGACGCCCATGATGGCCAGTTGGAGGTCGCCGAGACGCATGCCTTCTCCTTCGTGACGAACGCAAGACTACCGGGGTAGTCGTGACGGGGGAAGATTAATCACATCCATCGGTGGCAACAAGGGTCCGCTCCGGAGGGCCAAGTCGGTACTGTACGAGACCCCACTCCGCTTATTTTGTAACAGCCAGAGTGTGCCGACCGGAGGGAGAACATGGAATACGATCGCGAGACACAGGTCATCAACTTCATCTCGGGGCTGCTGCTCGGAGCCGTCATCGGTGCCGGCGTTGCCCTGCTCGCGGCGCCACAGTCGGGCCTCCGCACGCGCCGACGCATCAAGAAGGGAGCGCTCACGATCCGGGAGTCCGCGACAGATCGCTTCGACGATCTTGCTGACGACGTGAAGGAGCGGGTGGATGACGCGATGGACGGGGCCAGGAAGCGCTTCGCTGGTTAGTCTCCGCGGGCGCCGAGTCGCGGGGCGTCATAATTTGCTCTGGCTTCCATGATCCCGACTAGGGTTCTTGAGGAGAAGCGCGATGGCGGCGCTATCGAGAGTGGAACGCTCGAGGCCTTCCTGGCCGGTTTTCTTGACGGGTCGGTCAGGGACTATCAGATGTCGGCGTTCATGATGGCCGCATTCCATCAAGGACTCGACGCAGGCGAGACCGAGGTCTTCGTGCGCACCATGCTGGGGTCCGGCACGGTGCTGGACCTGAGTTATCTGCCCGGTCCGCGCGTCGACAAGCATTCCACGGGCGGGGTGGGCGACAAGGTTTCCATCGCGCTCGCCCCTCTCGCTGCGGCCTTGGGCATCTTCGTGCCCATGATGTCCGGGCGGGGTTTGGGTCACACTACCGGGACACTCGACAAACTCGAGGCGATCCCGGGATTTCGGACTGATCTGTCGCTGGACGAATTCCAGCGGGTGCTGAAGCAAGTGGGTTGTGCGATGATCGGGCAGACCGCCGAGATCGCTCCACTGGATCGGCGGCTCTACGCGCTGCGCGACGTGACTGCGACAGTCCCTATTCGCTCGCTGATCGCTGCGAGTATCATGAGCAAGAAACTCGCGGAGGGACTCAATGGGCTTGTGCTCGACGTCAAAGTCGGTGCGGGAGCCTTTCTTCCGGAAGAGCACGACGCGCTCGATCTGGCCCAGACCATGGTGGATATCGGTACCGGCCGTGGTCTACATACCGTCGCGCTGCTCACCGCGATGGACCGCCCGCTCGGTTGCGCGATTGGGAATGCACTTGAGACGGCCGAGGCGATCTCGTGCCTGAAGGGCGAGGGGCCTGCCGACCTGCGCGCGATCGTGCGACTCCAGGCGGTCGAGATGCTGCGGCTCGCGGAGCCTGCGATCTCAGAGCCGGCTGCCCTGTCGCGTGTGGACGCAGCTCTTGATTCAGGGGCCGCGCTGGAACGGCTGGTCCGGTTGGTGGAGGCTCAGAGCGGAGACGCGAGCGTTGTCGACTCGCCGGCCCGACTCATGACTTCTGAGCACACGCTCGACGTGGTTGCCGAGAGGGTCGGCACGGTCGTTCAGGTGCTGCCGCGCGTACTGGGGGAAGGGGTCATCGTGCTGGGTGGTGGGCGCACACACATGGATCAGAAGCCCGACCTGAGCGTTGGTTTCCAGATGCACGTGCGGCCGGGTGATGACGTCTCGGTCGGTGATCGGCTGGCCACCGTACACGCTCGGGACACTGAGGGCTCGAGAGCGGGGGAAGGGATCGTGCGCCGAGCTGTCGTTGTGGGCGATAGCGGCGAAGCCGCGGAGCTACGGCCGCTGATATCTCACCGGGTAGATGAACACGGTACGGTCAGCGATTGCCGATTCGAGGAACCCTGAAGCGCCGGTCCGACCGGTCGCAGAACTCTGTGGGCTCCGTGCCCGGGATGTAGTACTCGAGGTACTGATCCTCTTCGGCGCACCAGCGGGAAGCGAGCTTTCCGGTCTTCCGATCTACGAGGACCGTGTTCAGCCCGGGAAGCAGTGGCATGCGGTCCGGGATCGTCAGCAGGGCAGGGTGGGCCTCCACTCCGTTCTCCGGGTCGCCCTCGACGCCACTGTATACGCGGCGCATGAATGAGCCCCATACAGGGGCGGCGAGCAATCCTCCGGTCGCTTGTCTCTTACCCGGACCCAACTGGAAGATCGGGACGGGGGAGTCCATGCCGAACCACACGGTCGCGACCATGTTCGGCGTGAATCCGTTGAACCAGACATCTGTACCGTCGTTGGTGGTGCCGGTCTTCCCGCCCGCAGAAACCGAGTAGGGGAGTCCTGCTCGGACGCGAATAGCGTTGTAGCCCGTTCCGCGCACGACCACATCTTCGAGCATCGATACCACGATACGTGTGACGAGGCTGTCGAGAACCTGTGTTCGTTCCGGCTGGGGTTCCCAGAGCATGTTGCCCTGTGCGTCCTCCACGCGGACGATGGGGAAGGGCCGGACCTTGGTACCGAGGTTCGGGAATGTCGAGTACGCCTCAGCGACCTCGATCGGAATGACTTCCGCCGCACCAAGGGTGGTCGACGGGAAGCGTTCGATCTCCGTCCGGATACCCATGCGTCGGGCGGTTTGCGCGACGGTCTCGATGCCTACTTCTTCCCAGCCGAGCTTGATGGCGATCATGTTCGTCGAGGTGTACAGCCCCTCGCGAATTGTCATCGGTCCTCGGAAGTCGTTGCCGAAGTTCGCAGGCCGCCAGTCTTCACCACTTACCTGCGGATATACCACTGGTGAGTCGATGATGACGTGCGACGCCGGAATTCCGCTCGCGATCGCCGACGTGTAGACGAACGGCTTAAACGATGAGCCGGCCTGCCGCTGGGCGAGCCGGGCCCGGTCGAACTTGGACTGCTGATAGTCGCGACCACCGATCATCGCCTTCACATGACCCGTGACCGGATCGAGTGCAACGAATGCGCCCTGCACATAGGGCGTCGAGCTCGGAAAATCAGGGACGGTGTCGAATTCGGAGAAGTGGGGGTGCTTGAAGTTGACTGTGTCTCCCTCGATTGCTGCCCACCCTTCCTCCATCGCGGCCCGCGCGGCCCGCTGCATGTCGATGTCGAGCGTCGTGAAGATGCGCAGGCCGCGTCGGTAGATTTCGTCTCCGAAGCGGTCGTCGAGGATCTGGCGCACCCACTCTTCGAAGTATGGGGCGACGGACGTTACAGTCCCTGTCGGTGCCTTTTCCGGCAGCGGGAAGCGCTTCCAGCGCTCTGCGTCATCTTCAGAGAGGTATCCTTCGGCGGCCATGCGCGTGAGCACGAGGTCTCGTCGGCCGCGTGCGCGCTCCGGGTGCCGGAACGGGTTGAAACGCGCCGGCACGTTCAGGATCGCGGCCAGTAGCGCCGCTTCGGCGACGTTCACGTCTGTGACGTCCTTTCCGAGATAGTTACGCGCGGCATTCTGGAAGCCGTAGCCGCCTCCCATGTAGATCTCGTTCAGATATGCTTCGAGGATCTGGTCCTTCGTATAAGAACGCTCCAGATCGCGAGCGACTTGGACTTCCTTGAGCTTGCGGATGACCCGGCGTTCGAAGCCGATCTCATCGAATAGGTTACGCGCGAGCTGCTGTGTAATGGTGGAGCCGCCGCCGAGGTTGCGGAACGTGAGCACACCATACGCAGCTCGCGCTATCCCGATGGGATCGAAGCCCGTGTGTTCGTAGAAGCGCTTGTCCTCGATAGACACCACGGCCTGTGCGACGTACTCAGGCAGGGCGTGGATGGACACGGGGGAGCGGCGCTCATAACCGATCTCGGTGATCTGGCGGCCATCGAACGCGAGAAGCTTGCTCGTCTGCTCGTGCTCGAACGTCCGGATTTGTGCGATTGAGGGGCAGCCGTCGCCCACGCACATGTTCTGCCAAGAGCCGATCACTCCGCCAACTAAGCCGGTGACCAAGAACACTCCACCCATCAAGTAGGCGCGGGGGAACCACACCTTGCTGAAGATGGCCAGTATGTCCTTTGCTCTGTTGCTGTCGGTCTTCGGCCTTGCTGTCGCCATCAGTGCGGCTTCCGTCGGAATGAGTGTGTGTCCGATACACTGCAAGCGGAATGCCAGCCGCGTCCGCCCGACCAAACTAGCGCAAAGGGGGAGCCTCAAGCGCGATCGTACTGTGCCTTGACCCCGTTCCATGGGAGAGCGAAGCTCCCTGATCAGCGCCTCTCATGCGCTCTAACGCCCCCGTATGCCACTGGATGCACGCGATGACCGCGCTGCCAACGCTGCCCGAAAGCTGTAGAACGGAGGGGCTTCGCGGTGGTGCTGGGATCAGAGGGATTTCGGCGCTCGCTGTGGCGTTGCTTGCGCTCGGTGCGTGCGGGGGAACCGCGCAGGAGCCGCAGTCCGAGCTCGTGGTGTCGTCGGATGCGAGGCTGGCGGACTTGGCCGCGGCGTTGTTGCCGGACCTGGCCGCCCGCTCCGGCCTGGAACTGCGTGCACCAATCCGCCTCGAGATGCGGACTCGTGAGGAGCTGATCCGCTACCTCGAAAACAAGCTCGACGAGGAGTTGCCCGAGGCGGAAGCGCGCGCCACGATCGAAGCATACGCACTGTTCGGTCTCGTTTCGAGAACGATGAATTTGCGAGAGGTCCTGCTGGGGTTGTATACCGAGCAGGTTGCCGGCTTCTACGAACCGGACTCGACCGCGCTCTTCGTACTCGACGATCAGCCGGAGGAGGCGCTGGAGGGGCTGCTGGTGCACGAGCTCGTGCACGCGGTACAGGATCAGTGGGCCGACTTGGATGCGCTTACCGATCCCGCACTCGGAAACGATCGCGCGACGGCCGCACAGGCGGCGATCGAAGGCCATGCGACTCTCGTGATGCTCGAATATATGACCGAGCAGATGCAGGGTTCCCCGGTGGACCTCGGCTCGATCCCGAACTTCGCGGCGCAACTCCGCCCCGCGCTCGAAGGAATGAGAGCCCAGTTCCCGGCGCTCGCGGCCGCTCCACCGGTGATCCAGGAGAGCCTGCTCTTCCCCTATTTGGAAGGGGCGGGATACGTCCAGGCCCTTTGGGCGGAGGGGGAGCGGATGGCGCCGTTCGGAGAGTATCTGCCGGCGTCGACGGAGCAGATCCTGGGCGGTGTTGGCGCCGACGCGCCTGTCGAATTGACGATCTCGGTGAGTGGTGCCTCCGTATCGCACGAGGACGTGTTGGGCCGCTTGGAGCTGGGCGTGATGCTCGACCAACACCTGGGGGCGGGAAGTGGCAGTGTAGCGGATGGTTGGGGCGGTGACCGATACGTTTTGGTGGATACCGGGAACAGCGAGTACGGCCTCATTTGGTACTGTGTCTGGGACGATGTGACCGCACGAGATCGCTTCGCGCAGCGCTTCCAGGGTGCGCTCGCTTCTCTCGGGGGGCCGGCTTCGCTCGAGGTCACCGAGGTTGATGGACACGCTGCCATCTTGCTGAGAGTAGGGAACACGGATGGCGTCTCCGCGGAGGCAACGGCCTCGCTCCGCCGGTGAGCGAAGTGCGGGTCGGCACCGGGGATTCCAGCTATGGGGTACAGGTGGCCTCGGGTCTGATTGGATCGGTCTCCGCGCTCCTCTCGAAGCACGCTCTGGCCCATCGCTATGCGGTGATCTCCGACGACAATGTGGCGCCTGTGCACGGAACCACCGTGCTCGACTCGTTGGTGGGGGCCGGGTTTGACGCCCGACTTTACTCCTTTCCAGCGGGTGAGGCGTCCAAGACGCGTAAGACCTGGTCGATCCTCACTGACGCCATGCTCGACGATCGGCATGGCCGTGATAGTTGCGTTGTCGCCGTGGGTGGCGGTGTCACGGGCGACCTCGCGGGCTTCGTGGCTGCGACCTACCTGCGCGGCATCCCGGTAGTTCAAATTCCGACCAGTTACCTCGCGATGATCGACGCTTCGGTGGGTGGAAAGACCGGCGTTGACGTACGCGCCGGAAAGAATCTGGTGGGTTGCTTCCATCCGCCCAGGATGGTGATCGCAGACCCCGACGCACTTTCGACGCTGCCCAGAGCGGAACGTGTGCAGGGCCTGGTAGAGGCGTTTAAGCACGGCGCGATTCTCGACGCGGAATACTTCGAGTATCTCGAGGCTCGCGCGGAACGACTTCTGGATGCGGATGTCGAGGTTGCTACGGAGGCCATCGGGCGCTCAGTGCGTATCAAAGCCGACGTTGTCACCCGGGACGAGCGAGAGCGTGGCCTTCGACAGGTTCTCAACTTCGGTCACACACTGGGTCACGCGATCGAGGCTGCGTCCGCCTACGGGCTAGGTCACGGCAGCGCGGTGGCCGCCGGGATGTTGCTGGAAGCGGAGCTCGGTGAACGCCTGGGCATCACGGAACAAGGGACCCGCGCTAGGATCGCGTCCGGCCTCGAGATGCTCGGGTTGTCCTTGGATGCCGTGTCGTCGGTCGACGCCGACGAGGTGTTACGCTTCCTCGCGTCCGACAAGAAAGCCCGATCAGGTAGGCCGCGGTATGTATTGCTTCGTCGGCTCGGTGAAGTGGAGGGCGACCCGGCCTGGAGTCGTGAGGTGTCGGATTCCCTAGTGCGGGAAGTATTGCATGAGCTCGGCTGACGACTTGGCGCTCACGGAGCGCTTCGCAGGCTTTACGATTGCATCTGCACTCGCGAACCGCGCTACGTCCGAGTCTGGACGCGTATACCTGCGCTTTCAAGACCGTTCACTGACCTACGGTGAGATCGAGCGCGACGCCGAGGCACTGGCGGCTGCGTTATCCAATCTGGGGATCGAGACCGGAGATCGCATCGCGCTGTTGCTTCCTCCGTGTCCGGAATTCGTAGTGTCTATGTTTGCGGCGGCTAAGCTTGGCGCGACGATCGTTCCGCTCAATCCTCGCCTCACCACTTCCGAATTAAAGTATGTGCTGAGGCATTCCGAGGCGGTCTGTGCAGTCACGGTCGAACACGCGTTCGGGATCGACTATCTCCAGCTCTTCGAGGACCTCATGCCGCAGCTCCCGGAGCTGCAGTATTTGGCTACGGTCGGGGAAGAGGACCTTTGGTACGACAACCGCATCTTTCAGTTCGAGGACCTCGTTTCGGCAGGCGCCGGACGCGATTTTCCCACGGCGGTGCTCGACCCGGGCGCGGACTGCTTCGCGATCGTGTACACGTCTGGTACGATGGGAAAGCCCAAAGGCGTCGAGCTGAGTCATACGAACCTGATCCATGCGGCGGCCGGCACGGCCGATGCGCTCGCTTTGGAGGACTCGGATCGTATAGTGGGTGTAACGGCACTCTTTCATGTCTTCGGACTCGGACCGGGGTTGCTGTCTACACTGCTCGTCGGAGCGAGCATCATCCTTCAGGATGAAGCGGACGCTGCGTCCACACTCGACCTAGCCGAGCGGCACCGGGCGACTGTGCACTACGGGATCCCGACGCTGTTCGTAGGGGAACTCGCGCAGCTGGCGGCCCGGCCCCGCGAGCTGAGCTCTCTGCGCTTGGCTGTGGTCGCTGGAGCCCCCGTGCACGACGATCTAGTCACCCGTATCGGGCAGGACTTGGGCGTCACGGTGCTGAACGCGTACTCGCTCGCAGAGACTGCCTCGACGCTTGCCGTTGCGCGTGCAGATGCTCCTGCGGACAAGCGCCGCTTTACCGTTGGCAAGCCACTCTTCGGTACCGAAATCCGGATCACGGAGGCAGACGGAGAGGAGCTACCGGTCGAGAGCGTTGGGGAGATCCGAGTGAAGGGTCCAGGCGTCATGATTGGCTACTATCGGCAGCCGAACGAGACCTCGAATTCGTACGACGAGGACGGCTACTTCCTCACCGGTGACCTCGGAATCTTGGACGAAGAGGGCTATCTGCATTTGGTCGGCCGACGGAAGACGGTTATCATCCGCTCTGGCTTTAACGTGTACCCCCGCGAAGTTGAAACTCGGATTGAGTCTCACCCGGCGGTACAAGAGGTCGCGGTGATCGGCGTAGCCGACCCGCTCCTCGGAGAAGCCATCTGCGCCTGCATCGTTCTGGTCGAAGGTGCGATCGTCACAGGTCACGAGATTGTGGACTGGTGCCGCGAGACTCTCGCGGAGGACAAGGTCCCTGATCTGGTTCGTTTCCTAGACGGCCTACCTCGAACAGATACGGGTAAGGTGCGGCGGGTCGAACTCTCCCGCGTAGTTCAGTCGGAGAGCGAATCGGCCTGACGGGGTCGCGGCGCCCATTGTGGGCGCCCCGGAAGACTTCCCCGACCCCTCTCGTGATCCAATGACGCGGGTAGGGTGGGGAGGTCTCGCGGCAGGACAATTCAGTTTGCGAGACAAAAGAACATGGATACACCGTATACTAGGGCCCCGCATCGCGGAGGGTCAGGTCCCTCGACGTACGACACGCCTCACGCGGCGCTCCTCATCGACTTCGACAATGTCACACTGGGGATGCGTAGCGAGCTTTCGAAGGAGCTCAAGAGCCTCCTCGCCAACGACGTCATCAAGGGAAAGGTCAGCGTACAGAGAGCGTATGCCGACTGGCGTCGTTATCCGCAGTACATCGTGCCGCTTTCGGAGGCGTCGGTCGATCTGATCTTTGCGCCCGCCTATGGCAGCAACAAGAAGAATGCGACCGATATTCGTATGGCCATCGACGCGGTCGAGCTCGTCTTCATCCGTCCCGAGATTGGAACGTACATTCTCCTCACTGGGGACGCGGACTTTTCCAGTTTGGTGCTCAAGCTCAAGGAGTACGGAAAGTACGTCGTCGGCGTGGGCATTCAGGAATCGAGCTCGGATATCCTGGTTCAGAACTGCGACGAGTACTACTCGTATACCAGTCTGACCGGGCTGACCAAGACTACCGAACTGAACAAGGCCGGCCGCGACCCGTGGGTGCTCGTCGCCGAAGCGTTGAAAAAGATGGTGGCGCGAAGCGATGTAATGCGGTCTGACCGGCTCAAGCAGGTCATGCAGGAGATGGATGCGACCTTCGACGAGGCTGGCATCGGCTTCAGCAAGTTCAGCAAGTTCCTCGCAGAGGCATCCTCGCGCGGGTTGGTGACGCTCACGAAGCTCGAGAACGGACAGTATGAAGTCGGGGCCATGAAAGGTCGCGGTCGACGTCCCGCCGCGAGCTCCTCACGGGATAGCCGCAGTCGACGCGGTGGTAGTGGTAGGGGTCGCCGTGATGCGAACGATGCTGACAAGCCGGAGGCGCCGTCTACGTCGACTGAGGTGTCCCCGACCCCGGCATCCGGCGACCCTCTCCAGGCGGCCTACGGCTTGCTTACAGCAGCGCTGGAGGATTTCAAGTCGGCGGGGCGTGAGTCCGTGCGCGACTCGGACGTGAAGCGAAAGATCTTGCAGAAGGACCGGTCGTTCGACGAGGCCGATCTGGGTTTCCCGAAATTCTCGAAGTTTCTGGCGCAGGCTGCCGAACACGGGGTCATTGAAGCGGAGCGGACGGACCGCGGCAACTTCCAGGTGACGCTGGCGAGCGGTACTCCGGCGGCGCCGGAAGGTGGTCTGACGCCCGAACCCGACTCCGGGGCTGGTGCCCAAGAAGCACAAGACACGGCGTCGACTACTGGGTCGACCACTGCGTCGACTACTGCGTCGACCACGGACACGACTTCCCAGTCAGCTCCGGAATCGACTTCACAAGCGGCCACTGAGTCAGCGCCGGAATCCACTCAGGCATCGGAGGATGTCGGCCCACGGGTCGTGGAGGTGCTTCCGTCCGATCTCGGAGATCTTGGCCTTCGGCTCGGACCCCGTCGCGGGTCTACCCGTCGCCGAGGGGGCGACGATCAGCCGATGCTGTTCGAGGGCCAGGCCTTCGGCACTCGTACTTCGGCGTCAGACGCGCCAGCGGAGTCTGCCGCGCCCGACGCTAATGAGACACGAAGCGCTGTGGCCGATGAGACACGAAGCGCAACCTCCGATGAGACACCGAGTGCAACTGCCGATGAGGCAGGAGGTGAGCCTGCCGCGGATGACACGGACGCGCCTGCCGCTGACGTCGATCTCGACTCGCTCGGTCTACCCAGCGATCCCGATGCGATCGTCAGGTATCTCATGCACCGCTATAAGGGCGTGGGGGACAAGACGGCGGAGACCTTGGTGGAACGGTTTGGAACGGAACTCTTCAAGACGTTGCGAGATGACCCTGCAGCGATCTCGGCGACGGTCCCTCCTGCCCGTGCGGAGCAGGTGTTGGATGCGTGGCGCGCCGATTATGCGCGGCGTACCGCAGGTGAGAAGGATCCCGGCGGAAACAAGAGCGGGCGCGGTGGACGAAGGGGCGGTCGCGGACGTGGCAGTTCGCGGAGCCGGGGCTAGCGGCACGACTCACAGGTGCCGGCAGACCTAGAAGGAAGACCTGCATGAGCGAAGGAACCCGCGAATGAGCGATCCGACCTGGATCTCATTGCTCCCACCGGTGCTGGCGATCGTGCTCGCGATTTGGACCCGGCAGGTGTATCTGTCGCTCGCGGGAGGATTGTGGCTCGCGTGGACCATCGTCTCGGGCTGGAACCCGTTGACCGGCCTCGCTGCAGCCATCCAAGGGACTGTCGATGTGTTGGGCAGCGAAGGCGATGCGCGCGCGATCATGTTCACGATCGCGATCGGAGCGTTGATTGCGACCGTGGAGGCGTCCGGTGGCGTACGCGGTTTCGTGCTCTTTTTGGAGCAGAACAAGTGGGTCAACTCAGCGAAACGAGCACAACTGCTCGCGTGGGCTACCGGAGTCGTGATCTTCATCGAGTCGAACATCACGGTGCTCGTGGCCGGCTCGACGGCTCGGCCTCTCTGTGATCGCTACAAGTGCTCGAGAGAAAAGCTCGCCTACATCATCGACTCGACATCGGCTCCGATCTGCATCCTCATTCCGATGAACGCGTGGGGCGCGTACAACCTGCAGATTCTCGAGGGCCTTGGTGTGGAGAACGCACTGGGCGTCCTCGTGCAATCGATCGCGTTCAATTTCTATGCGATCGTGGCGGTTTTGATGGTGCTCGCCGTGATCTTGTGGGATATCAATATTGGTCCGATGAAGGCCGCGGAGCAGCGGACCAAGGAGGGCGAGCTGTTGTGGCCAGGGGCGACGCCGATGATCGATGAGGACGTGCTCTCGCCCGAGCCCATCGACACGGTGCCACCGCGGGCGATCAACATGGTTGCGCCGATCGCTGCGATGGTCCTCTTCATGCCGCTCGGGCTGTACATCACAGGTAACGGCGTTCTCGTCGACGGCATCGGCTCGACCAGCGTGTTGTGGTCCGTGCTGTTCGGACTCGTGGTAGCGTGGGTGATGTTGCGGGCACAAGCGGCGTTCACCACGGCCCAGCTGGTGAAGGTCGGACTGAAGGGGGCTGGCGGCCTGATACCGCTGGCGCTCATTCTCTTGCTCGCGATCGCGCTCGGCGACGTGGTGGAGCTCATGGGGACGGGCCAATACGTTGCGGATGTGACCCGCGGTACGATGCCGAACTTCGCGTATCTGCCGCTCGTATTCATCGTCTCAGGTGGGATTGCGTTCTCGACCGGGACGAGCTGGGGTACGTTCGCAATCATGCTTCCCATCGCTGTGCCGGCCGCCGCGGGGCTCGGTTTGCCGATCGCTCCGTTTCTGGCTGCCTCGCTTTCCGGCGGCATCTTCGGCGACCACTGCTCGCCGATCAGCGATACAACGATCATCTCATCGATGGCGTCCGCGACCGACCACATCGACCACGTTCGAACTCAGCTCCCGTATGCGCTGATTGGCGGCGGCATCGCTACCATCTGCTTCGGTCTCCTGGGGGCTACGTTGTAGTCGAACCAACCGCGCACCGAGTTTTCGACGCGGTCCCGCCGTGACGGATCACGACCCTGGGATGGGGGTAACCGGCGCGAGACCAACACACAGTGGACGATCGTGCCCATGCCACAACCGGAGTACACTTCGTTGAACGTCACAGTTTGTGTGAAGCGGGTCCCAGATACGGAGACCCGCATCCGGACCGACGGAACCGGCATCGACCCTACCGGGGTCAAATTCATCGTCAGCCCTTACGACGAATTTGCGATCGAGGCGGCGCTTCGCAGCAAGGAAGCTGCGGGGGACGGGACCGTGTCACTATTGAGCCTTGGAGAGGCTGCTGCCCAGGAGTCTCTTCGCGCGGGTCTTGCGATGGGCGCGGATAGCGCACTTCTGCTGACGGGTGAGATGGGCATGGACGGGCTTGCGACCGCCAAGGGGTTGGCGAGCGAGCTAGACGGCTCGGACTCCGCATTGATTCTCTTCGGCGTCAAAGCTGCGGACGACGACCAGCAGCAAGTCGGCCCCATGGTTGCGACACTCTTGAACCGCCCATGTGTGACCGGTGTGGCGTCGTTCGAAGTGAAGGGCGACGGCGCGGTCTGTCACCGTGAAACGGAGGGTGGTGTGGAGGTGACG
>Ga0114996_10006958_pt1 | contig 12930 bp, 10 predicted proteins | sample ArcticOcean_MG_C_4_FD_87039 | JGI IMG/M metagenome (GOLD analysis project Ga0114996, IMG submission 87039) | Marine microbial communities from western Arctic Ocean - ArcticOcean_MG_CB4_134 | ecosystem: Environmental > Aquatic > Marine > Oceanic | place: Arctic Ocean: Canada Basin | collected... | reverse complement strand
TCTATTACTTGCATGATAATCTCAACCAGTAACTCCTGAGGGGTATTTGGATTTTTGCATTTGGGTAGGTTTCATACAAAGAAAGATGGATTAGAATTTTAAGGAGACAGATATATGCCTAACATTTTTTCCTCTCGCTGGGTGGCCCTCGCCGTATCAACGGCTATGCTGTTGATGCTCGTTGCGGCCTGCGGCGGGACGAAGACGATCGAGGTTCCCGGAGAGACGAAGACGATCGAGGTCCCAGGTGAGACCGTGGTGGTCACCAAAGAGGTGATCAAAGAGGTACTGGTCCCCGGCGAGACCGTGGTGGTCACCAAAGAGGTGATCAAAGAGGTCCCCGGTGAGACCGTGGTGGTGGAGAATGAGGTCGTGAAGGTTGTCGCGGGGCCAGAACGGATCGTCACCAAAGAGGTGGCTGCGGGGTATATCATCGACCCGACCAACGGTAAGGTTTACACGGCACCAGCATACGGCGGGACACTATATTACGCCCTGGATCGAGTGCCACCGAACGCTGACCAATCGGTTGGGGGAGACGGGGCAGGATATGCAGTCAGCGGCGTTGTAGAGAAGTTAGGCTTAGCGAACTGGGGAATAGACAGGAGCGTTAATGCACTAAACAACGAATACCTGGCCGAAAGTCATTTAACAGGGAATCTGGCAGAACGCTGGTCGAATCCCGACCCACTGACTTATATCTTCCACATCCGTCAAGATGTTAACTGGCATAACAAAGCACCGATGAACGGTCGGGCGCTAACTGCCGAGGACGTGGTGTTCAACTTTCACCGATATACGGGCACGGGTAGCGGCTTCACCGAGCCTTCCGCCAAGTCGAGCCAACTCCTGCAGTTGAAATACGAATCTATCGAGGCTGTCGGGAACTCGATGGTTATTAAGTTGACAGAACCACGCTTCGATGCGCTGCCCCTCTTCCTCGACGACGCCTCCGCGTACATTAACGCCCCCGAGGTAATCAAGGAACACGGCAACGTTGTGGATTGGAGGAACCTGGTTGGCACCGGACCTTTTCAGCTGGTTGATTGGATCGAGGGAGACTCTCTGACCTGGGAAAGGAACGTTGACTACTGGAAAAACGACGAAAAATATCCGGAAAACCAACTGCCCTATATTGACAGGTTGAAGGCCCTGCTCATAATGGATTCAGCAACATATACAGCGGCACTTCGGGCGGGTAAAATTGATTACATGGGTCACAACGCAAGTACCATGTTAAAAACTGTAGACGAGGCACTGAGCCTTATGAAGACCAACCCGGAAATTAACAGTTATCCGTATACATTCCGGGCGAACAACGCTTACGTTTTCAACACCACCCAGGCGCCATTTGACCAGGTCAACGTGCGCAAGGCTATGCAGATGGCACTTGACCTCGACACAATTAACAATACCTACTGGAGCGGTTTTGCAGACACTACACCTCAGACGGTCATAGGGACGGTTCAGAAGGGATATGGCGTCCCGTTTGAAGATTGGTCCGAAGATGTCAAGGCAGGCTACACGTATAATCCGGCAGGTGCCGAAGCATTGCTTGATACCGCTGGCTATCCGCGCGGCTCTGACGGCATCAGATTCACGACTACCGTGGACTTGAATGCTGCGGACGCCCAGGCTTTAGAGTATGCAGTAATAACTAACGGATACTTCGCTGAGATTGGCGTTGATGTAAAGATTGAGTCGTGGGACGGTGCCGTTCATAGAGACCGTGCGCGTGGGCAGCTTTATGGAGGTATGACCCCCTTCATTTCTTCTGTCCCGTATCCCCCTTTGGTTCCGTTAGCCTGGCAGTACACGGGAGATTTGCAAAACAGGGGCGGCTGGAGTGACGCGACTTATGATGCGTTGGTCGACGAAGCCCGAAAGGCTACCAGCGTTGCGGAGTTGCAGAGTGCTACTACCCAGGCAGCGATGATGGTCGCAGAGAACCATTGGTATATTGCGAGTCCTATCGCGCCGTGGTACAACTTTTCCCAGCCGTGGGTCCAAGGCTTTGACGGTGACTTCTTTTTTGGAGGGTGGCAGAAGAACAGCCTCTTCGCCCGTTTATGGATTGACCAGAACCTGAAGGAGTCAATGAGTGGTCGCTAGAGGGAATTATTCCCACCCCTTGTTGGGGCAAACAATTTGTTTGCCCCAACAAGGGGAGCTAGATGACAGCTCATAGAAAGATGACATGTAGCCTATGAGAGCCTATGCCATCAGGCGGTTATTGCTCATAATACCCACCTTGTTCATCTTGGCCACCATGGTCTTTTTCTCGGTCCGCTTCATCCCGGGCGATGCAATAGACGCAATGGAGTCTAGATACGAAACCTACACTGGCCTGGACCGTGAAGCTCTTGAAAAGCAGTTGGGATTAGACGTTCCTATCTTCGTACAGTATGGACGCTGGTGGCGAGATCTGATCCTGCACGGCACCCTTGGCAAATCACTGTTTGGCCAGTGGACTGTAGAGGAGAAGATATTAGCAAGATTGCCGGTAACCATCGAGCTTGGCCTCTTGGCAATCATAATCTCGCTCGTAATAGCTCTTCCCGTCGGCGTCTACTCGGCGATTCGCCAGGATACGCCGGCTGACTACGTGGGGCGCAGTCTCGCCGTTGTCGGCATGGCGATGCCCAACTTCTGGCTGGCACTTATGGTCATAATCTACCCGGCGATTTGGTGGGGCTGGTCGCCGCCGACGCAAGTGATTCCTTTCTTTGAAGACCCCCTGGGGAATCTGGGGGTGTTCATCATCCCTAGCCTGATCCTGGGAACAGCCATGTCTGCCGACACAATGCGGATGACGCGCACTATGATGCTGGAGGTGCTCCGGCAGGACTATATCAGGACGGCCCGGTCTAAGGGTCTTAAGGAGTGGGTAGTTATCACGAGACACGCCCTGAAGAATTCACTCATCCCGGTAGTTACCATGGTAGGAATGCGGTTGCCTATTCTGATAGGCGGCTCCGTTATCATAGAGAACATATTTGCTCTGCCGGGGTTAGGTCGTTTATATATGCTGGCACTGCAAGGTAGAGACTACCCGGTGGTCTCTGGAATAAACCTGTTTTTCGCCATTTGGGTTGTGGGGTTCAATCTCATTGTAGACCTCATTTATCCTATTTTAGACCCCCGAGTCCGTTACAGATAAAGGAGGAAATCGGGTATATGAGCAGCACCTCAGGGAGACCATTAGCAGTATTTGAGCCAAAGAGACGTAGTAAGATGGCGGAGTTCTTTCTCAGGCTGGTCAGGGAGAAGCCACTGGGTACTACCTGCGGGATTATCATATTGCTCTTGATTATTGTTGCTATCTTTGCCGAGGCCGTGGCTCCCTATCCATATCGTGAAACTCACCTGGAAGACAGGCTAACTGGCTCATCATTCCGGTTTCTGCTGGGTACCGACTACGCGGGGCGAGACCTCTTGAGCCGCATCATCCACGGGGCTCGTATTTCGTTATCTGTCGGCCTGTCTGCGACCGCTATTGATGTTTTAGTCGGTCTCCTGATAGGCGGTGCTACAGGATTCATCGGTGGTAAATGGGACCTGGTTGTGCAAAGATTTGTGGATGTCTGGATGACTTTCCCGGGACTGCTTCTGTTGCTAACGATAATGTCCCTAGTGGGACCAGGTATATTACAGATAATACTGATCCTAGGTATATCAGGAGGTATCGCCGGCTCAAGAGTCGTACGTAGCGCCGTTATTGGCATTAAAGAGAATGACTATTTTCTGGCGGCGGAGGCAATTGGCAGCCCCTCCACTGCAATACTGATGCGGCATGTCCTGCCCAATATCATGCCTGTCTTGATCATCATATTCAGCATCTCCGTCGGTGGGGTGATTATCGCTGAGGCTTCCCTGAGCTTCCTTGGATTTGGTCTACCAGTCGATCTTCCTAGTTGGGGAGGTATGCTCAGTCGGGAAGGACGTGGATACATGGAGATTGCGCCATGGCTGGCTCTTTATCCCGGTCTTGCCCTGACTATTACCGTTTACAGTCTTAACATGCTCGGCGACGCTATGCGGGACCTGCTTGACCCCAGACTCAGGGGCGCTTAACGGGTAGCATGGTCGTGGGTTGACACACCTGCTTTTGAATCCATAAGTCACAATCACCCTTCCATCAGGCACCATATCCATACCCGATGGAACTTCTCCTCCAGTTAGTTCAATTGTGCTTTTACTATCTAAACGATACCCTTCGCACTCGGAATGGTTGTAGTGATAACAGTCATAACTGCAATATTCTCCGGGAACCTCTTCCATATCAAATCCTTTCTAGTAGTTCTTCCAAAAACTTCCAGCGATGTGCCGCCATTATAGATAATTCAAAATCTTGTGTGGAGAATGGCTAATCATAGTTGAGGGGCGAAAGGGCGAAGGGGATAGGTGTTACCACGCTATGACGAATAGCCATATTAGATATAATGCCTACATACCAAAGGGGTGACTTATGCGTAAATTAATTATCGGTCTTACAGAAAAAGCTGGTTTAAACATTTCCGTATCGCCTGGTCAGATAATTGCCGCAGCGCTTGTAATTTCTTTCGCGTGAGGATCGATACGCTGTAAGAGGAATCGGCGTAGTTGAGCTTGATTTAATAGCTACACCCGTTATGTGATATTGAGAATCGGAGATGTCTACCTGCTTCATATCTTTTGGTGAGACCCAGGGTATATTTCCATCCCAGAATTCTGGATGGGATTTAGATGGCGTTCCTCCTCCTTTAACCTCAACTAGTTCAGACAATGTCCTTGTAGGAAAATTGTTCTCATTTCTATGAGAATCCCCAAACATCTCATGAAATATGGTTGGAATCAGTTCTTCTGTCTTCCTGTCCGCCTCTTCCCTTAGCTTCTTTAGTTCTGCCGCCTTGTTGAGTATTTCTGCTCCTTTCAAACTATTGATGTGGCTAAATAAGTGACTATAAGGTTGGACTTCATCATATTTGAGATTTCTTTAGTTACAGGTCGCAGTTTTCTGTTAAAATTTCCTTGGTGTGGGCCTTTTATAACTTGAAACACGCCGGGGAGAAATTCATTGAAAGTAGCAACGATTTTCGAAGGCGGTTCTGCTGGAATATCGGATGTACCAGACCCCAAGTCGGTAAATAATATCGCGGTAGTGAAGGTTCACGTTGCCCCCATGTGTACAGAATATAAAGCTTTGGTTGGAAATAGAACTGGAAACGAATTCGGGCATGAGGCTGTGGGCGAGGTTATTGAAATAGCGAGGCCTGGCAGAGTGAAAGTTGGCGACCGCGTCGTTGTTCAGCCAGGGGCTCCATGCGGATCTTGCTATATTTGCTTGGGTGGCGATTATATTCATTGCGAATATGGCTTGCAGGGACTTCCGCGTAATTTTAAACTAAATACATCCACGATGGCACAATTTCTCAATAAAGTGGACTGGTTGCTCACGCCAATACCGGACGATATGAGCTTAGAACACGCCTCTATGGCCTGTTGTGGCCTTGGCCCTACATACGGCGCAGTCCGCAGGATGAATGTAAATGCATACGATTCTGTGCTAATAACAGGTCTGGGCGCCGTCGGCCTCGGGGGAGTAATTAATGCCACTCATTTGGGTGCAAAGGTGATAGGGGTTGATCCAAATCCTTATCGTGCCAAATTGGCCTTGGAACTCGGAGCCTCAGCGGTTTTTGATCCTGATGACGACGATATACTGGATAAAATCAAGCAAGAGACCGATGGGCACCGAGGAGTGGATAAAGCAATGGATTGTTCGGGTAGTTCAGGTGCACATCGATTGATGATAGATGCTGTCCAAAGGCGGGGCGAGGCTTCGTTTATTGGAGAGGGTAAGGACTTTCCTCTCTTTGCAAGTTCGGATATGTTGAGAAAAGGAATCTCGCTACATGGGATTTGGCACTACAATCTTTCCGACTCCCTAAACATCATCAAGGTTATAGAGCAAAATTCTCATAAGTTGGACAGGTTCATCACTCATAAATTTCCAATGAGTCAGGTACAAAAGGCTTGGGAATTGCAAGCTACAATGAAGTGCGGAAAGGTACTTTTGGATCCCTGGTCGTAGAATAAGGAAAGGTTAGGAGTAATAGTGTGGTTCGCAAGCGTGATATGGACTGGATAACCTATAAAGGATCCGGTGGGCCCGGTTCAGGTAAATCAATAGTATTCGTAAGCGGTGACGAGGAATATCGCTCAGAAGAAGGGCTACCTATGTTAGCCAAAATTCTTTCCCAAAACCATGGGTTCAATTGCACAGTACTGTTTTCAATCAATGATGAGACTGGGGAGATTGACCCCGAAACCGTTGATAACATACCCGGTCTTCGTAGCCTAAAAGATGCTGATTTGATGGTTATGCTTTTACGCTTCAGGGAACTGCCCGATGAACAAATGGCTCACATCATTGATTTTATTGACGCCGGGAAACCTGTGATCGCTTTGAGAACATCTACCCACGCCTTTAAATATCTCAAAGACACCGAAAGCCCATTTGCAAAATATGATTGTGAGAATAAAGACCCGTCATTTTTGGGCGGTTTTGGACGCCAGATATTGGGTGAGGCCTGGGCAGGACATCACGGGGAACATGGAGTGGAAGGCACAAGAGGGTTGATCGATTCCCAACTTGCAAATCATCCCGTTTTGAAAGGGGTATCGGATATATGGGCCCCAACGGATGTCTATGCGGTCGGCGAATTACAAGGGAATTCTTCTGTCCTGGTTTGGGGTCAGGTAATTTCCAGCCTTGAACCCAGCGACAAACCCAATAGCTCCAAAACTGTTATGCCTGTAGCTTGGTTGAACGAGTACCCTGCTGGTGAAAAGTCCGCTTCCACGGTACTTGCAACGACCATGGGGGCTTCCGTTGATTTGGTAAATGAAGGGCTAAGGCGCTTGTTGATTAACGGTTGCTATTGGTTGACGGGATTAGAGAATGAAATTGAGATAGAATCCAACGCAACCATAGTCGGTGAATACCAACCTACATTTTACGGGTTTGGCACACACACCAGAGGCGTCTATCCTTCAGATCACAGCCTTTAGTGGGGCTTAACGTTCTGATTTAATAAAGTCCGCGATCTTTTCGGCCATGCTCATTACTGTGACGTTAATATCGGCTCTGACACAGTCAGGCATTATGGATGCGTCCCCTACTCTCAAGTTACTTGGACCTCGTACCTTTCCATATTGATTAACCACCGCCATCGGGTCTGAATCTGGCCCCATTTTAGCTGTACAGGAGACATGGTGACCCGTGCTCGCGTTCTTTATTATCCAGGTTTCTAGAGCTTCATCTGACTCTAGATCAAACTTGAGATAGCTATTTGTTCGGAAATTTTGCTATGACTGATAACTGGATAATTGATGGCAATCATCAATCTCTACATGCTTTTTCCCGGTATAGAAATTTCAGTACCATATACATGACTGAACGAAGGAGACACATTACATCATGGAACTAACTTCCTGGGGACAGATCATATTGATATGTTTTTTAGGGGCTATCACGCCAGGGCCAAGCCTTGCTGTCGTAGTCACTAACACAATGAACAGAGGTAAGATATATGGTTCAGTTACCGGAATATCTCACGCCTTCGGAATCGTAATATGGGCGATGCTAACCGTTGTAGGACTTTCAACCATCATATTGAATTACGAAGTTGTACTTAACATCTTTCAGATTATCGGGGCTTGCTTAATCCTATACATTGGCTACCGAACATCCATAACAGCTTCCAAATCAGTTCCTTCACCCAAAACTCTTGAAACCCTAGCACCCAACCGCAAACTAACACGAGCCGCTCTAGAAGGATTCGGAATTTCCATAATGAATCCAAAAATAGCCTTGTTTTTCTTAGCGATATTTAGTCAGTTTGTAAATACAGGTTCAAATTGGGTCGAAATTTTCATCATGGGTTTGACAGCCGGTATTATCGATGGAGCATGGTACACAACCGTAGCCCTAGTCATTGGTGACAATAAAATGGTTTCAACAATTTCAAAAAGAAGATCTCTAATTCTACGAGCAAGTGGTATTTTGTTAGCTCTGATATCCATCTATCTTTTGATTGATGCAGCAATCAAATTATTCGTAAGGTCAATTATTTAAATAGGAGGTTAAGATATGGTCACAAAATGGTCACAAACTCTTGAGGATGTATGAATAAGGGCTAAGACTGTTAGTGAAGATTAACCATTGTGCTGAGTACAAATAGAGACAATCTAATCCTCAAAGGGACCTGCTAAAACACCCTTAGTACAATTCCTAAACCGGAGACCCAGGTTCGAGTCCAGTTAGGGGTACCATTCCTTTTAGTCACGGAATTGACAATTTCACAGAATACTCTCATCTGTGAAACTGCCGTTCTGGTCACAAAATGATCACGAACTTTCAGCAAACGTTAGATTTAATGCTTCGTCGATTTGCCTAGCGGCTTCCTCTTCCATACCGGGCATAACATGGGAATAAGCGTCTATAATGATTGACCACTGGCAGGAGGGAATATGGGCATTTTGGTACAGCGAGAATTCACTGTCGCTGGCGATCACCGACAGGAATTTGAGCGTCAGAGTCGTCTTGGGACATGGGTGAAAATGCGCCACAACGGTGCACAGATGATTGCGTTCGGCGGCTGGGCGTTCGGTAGTCGGGGTGACGTGGTGGTCACTCATTCGGCCTACGCGGATTTCGATCACTGGACGGCAACGCGGCCTTGGGGCGCATTCACAACCGATCCTGAACGTGTCGAAGAAACCCAGCACGCCAGTGCGATCTTCGCCGGTCGTCCACGGCTCATCGATCACTCGCGCACAACGATCATCGAATACGACAACGAGTTGTCTGAACCTACGCCTTTCTATCGAAATAGCGGAGATGAGTTATCGTCCCTGCCGCTGACCTATGGTCCTCAGTCGATCCTTGCAGAGTGCCGTTATCAGCTTCGCCCGGGATCCGAGACAGAGTTTCGTGAGCTATCGGCAGAGACACTATGGCCCTGGCTTCGAGCGCATGATGCACGCATGGTGCTTTACGGCAAGGACCTGCTGGCGGCGTCGGACGAGGTGGTGGAGCTGACGGCCTACCGTTCGATTAGCGCATGGCATCAACTGTTGACCCCAGCTGGAGACACGGAACAGGTGTCTGCCAAGCGGCAGTCACTGATCGCAAGTAGGCAGACGCGGCTCCTGATGGTCCAGACGGATTTCGGTGAAATGGTATAGAGATCGAGATCATCAAGCCTAGCTCGTACTGGGAGCAGAGGGGTGCGGTTGGGGTGTTCTCACCATTTTTTGATGTTTTGGAGAGAGACTCTAAGCTTTTTGGGCCAATATAAATTATGGTCACAAACTCTTGAGGGTGCAAAGATAATGGCTAATAACATTAGTTAAAATTGACCATTGTGTTGAGTAAATGAGAGCGACCAAAATTGTTAATTGGTCGCTCTCATTTAATTTCTTTCGATGAACCGGTACAGCACCTAATATTCTCCCCTGTGAATGTTCCCTAATACCCCTTCGTCGTACCTCACTTATCTACCTCTAACAATACAACTCTAATCACACCGTGTGTTAGTCAAAATGTTACTATTTGCCCATGGAAATCCGACAGCTACTCATAATAGCAATCTGTATATTAGTGCTTGGAGGATGCTCTTCAGCTCTGACAACAACCGATACTCCGGTTTCCACTTCGACACCTCCACCTCAGACCATAGTGACTCAAACTCCTAACCCATCACCAACTCCTGTTATTAGTACATCGAAAAACGATCAAGATAATTCGCTGGAAGACAGTAAGGCCCATCATCACGCAGCTTTCTACAACGCGGCCACTGACGGCAATTATTCACTTGCCCTTGAAGAAATCGAGAAAGCTATGGAAATCCGAACAGATTTGCAGGATTACTATCACAGGGGCCACATTTACCATATGCAAAATGAGATTGAACTGGCAATAGCTGACTACAGCTATATGATCTCGAATGCCCCTAGAAATATCTCTACCTATCCATGGATCATTATGTCTCTAGTAAACCGGGGGATCTTACATGGAAACTCTGGTGAGTATGAATCAGAAATAGCAGACTTCAGCCAAGCAATTGAATACGACCTAGAGTTAAAAAACCTCGGAGAAAAAACACCTCAATATTATGAATCCTGGGAGCTTTATTCCAATAGATGTAGTGCATATGTTGCAATAGCAGAAGCAAAGGCTTTGGAGGATTGCGGCAAAGCGGCTGAATTAAATCCTTCCGCATATACCTTTTATAAATTAGCTGCCGTCCACGCAGAGCTGGGCAACCATAAAACGGCAATCGAATATTACAGCCAGGTAATTAGCTTAGATCCAAATGATAATGATGCCCTCTATAACAGAGGCAAATCGTATTCTAAAATCAGTGAGCATTTTCAAGCAATAAATGATTTAAGTGCAGTTATATCCAGAGACCCAAATAGAGCAGGTGCGTATTACAATAGAGCTAAAGATTACCTAATTCTCGGCGACAAAGAAATAGCTTTAGCCGACATCAATAAAGCTATCTCTTTGGATAACAGTCCTTTTAATAGAGTTGTGTACCAGGAGGCCCTGGAACTAATAAACTCTCTTCCAGATTAGTACCCAAATCTAACGAGAAATGATCTGAACCACTACATACCAATATAAAGGTGCCGCCTTACCCAACCGGTTCGTCTCTGCCGACATTTTGTCGACCAAATTCCCGACACTGGGTGGAAACACCCTAGCTATTCCACAAAATATGAATATAATCAGCGAAATGAACATGATTGGTAATATGTTAGACGGTATGGTTATGAGAATATTTTCCTTAATAGTATCTGTCTTGGCCGGATTATTTATTTTATCGGCATGCGGTCCTACCGTAGGAAAGGCGATAGGAGAAACGCCAAATAATACCCCTGACGCAAACCAACTATCGTTGGCTGAAATAAATACTCCCTACCTATCAGTTACACCTATAGTGGCTACCGCTACTTTACTACCAACAAGCACTCCCCTACCTACTGTCACCCTCAAACCAACTCAGGTACTTATTCCAACTGCTACTCCCACACCATTATTGCCTCATACAAAAACAGTTTTAGAGAACAGTAAAGGGGCAATGGATAGATTGTCATCCTATCGTTACAAAGGAACAATGGTTATTGCAGAACCTATTTCAGGTTTCGAATTACCTTTGAATTTTAATGCGATAGCACAACCTCCTGACAACCTGAGCGAAAAATTAAATTTTGAAATGATGGGGATGTTACTGGAGGGAGAAGAAAGAAAGGTTGGAAACCATTACTTTAGTCTTGAGCCAATGGAAGAAACCTGGAATGAAGGAACTTTTTACGACGGACCTGACTTCGCAGCTATATGGTCGGGCTCTGGGGAAGAGGAATCTTTATTTGAACTACCTTTATCGGGAACCCCGACAATAGAAGGATATGCTGGTAAAGAAGCGTACTTAATAGAATGGGACTTAATTGAATCCTTAGGGGAGCCTTCTCTGGCCAACAATTTTCTGAGCTTTTTTGATTTCGACGCCACAGAAGATTCTTTAGATGATATGGAAAAATTTCATATCACTTACTGGATAGACTCATCCACCTTCTACTTATTGAGGTTGGAATTAGAAATTGCGATGAGAGACGATGCGATGCTAGCTGGGATGCTGGAAACCGATGGTGAACTCGCTCATATTTACCTGGAAATCGATTTGTTTGATTTTGATCAGGCAAATGAGCCTATATTGAAACCTCAAAATTTAACATCATATTTGCCTGCACCACGAGCACCTGTTCCTTTACCGACAATGCCTCCTTATTCGCCTCCGCCTTTACCGACAATGCCTCCTTATTCGCCTCCGACTGTTGCCCCAACCTCAACGGCCACTCCTGCTGTTGCTCCAATCGCAACTCCAGTGAATTACCGTACTTTTATAAACCGGAATAATGGGTTGATATTTGTGTTGCCTCAAACTTGGGAGAGAAAAGTTGAATCCGGGGGATTGCAAATCTTTTGGTCTGACGCAGATTTAATGGTTTTAAATGTGAACTCTTCCAATCAGGATTTAGGCACTTTTGTGGAGAACTGGTTTATCAACAAACCCTTGTTTGTTGAAACAAAAAGAATCGAACAAAACAATATGCAAATAATTACAGGTTCTTTGGGAAGGGCATATCGTCAGTTTGTTTTCATAGAGAACGCTTCCAACGATGTTAGCATTTTTGCCTTTGGTGCTAATCCAGATTATTTAGAAAATTACGTTCCTGTTTTTAAAGGGATTCGAGATTCTATAGAAATAGATGCTTCGCTAATACCCTAGTTATGTTCATACCCAAACCGGTTCACTTCTGCCGTCATTTTGCCGACCAAATTCCCGACACGGGCTGATATCAGGCAGGAAATTAGGGACATGGACTCCTCTAATGGCGTATTTATAGTCACGAAAAGATACGAATTGGTAGATAGCGAAATATGTGTGTATAACTTAAAATCCGCTTCTTGGTAAGAGAGTGGGGGTTCGAGTCCCTTCCTGGGCACCACTTTTTCGCACCCCTACCCTGTTGATTCTGCCGACATTTTTTCCCGAGTAGTTATTTACTACTCGTTAACTAGTATTTCTTCGAACGCTTCTGCAGCCTTTCTTTGAAGACGTCTGGTGACATGACTGTATATATCGCTGGTTACAACTATGCTGGCGCGTCCTAAACGTTTTTGTACCACTTCACGTTCTATACCTTCTTATAATAAGAGTGTGTCATAGGGGTTACTCAACTGGACGGGTAATATCAACAATCGCCTGCTGCATGGTATGGCTATTATTATAGTCCAGTGGGATAGCATGCAGCCTGTCCCCCTTGCTCAACACTAAGCTAGGAAAGCCCTGGACTGAAAGTCTGCGAGCTAGTTGT
>Ga0114996_10006956_pt1 | contig 12932 bp, 11 predicted proteins | sample ArcticOcean_MG_C_4_FD_87039 | JGI IMG/M metagenome (GOLD analysis project Ga0114996, IMG submission 87039) | Marine microbial communities from western Arctic Ocean - ArcticOcean_MG_CB4_134 | ecosystem: Environmental > Aquatic > Marine > Oceanic | place: Arctic Ocean: Canada Basin | collected... | reverse complement strand
GCCCCCGTAAGGCACTACGCTTTCGATCACCTTATGAAGTGTGGTGTCACGAAACCGGAAACATACCTTAAACCAAAAATTGCACTTGCGAGTTGAATCCAAGCCCCTTATAAAGGACGAGTCGCCATCGGCCTGGTATGGCTGCTCGGCGCGCAGGCCATCACTATTTCCATGCCGCTCTTACTCAAATGGGCAATCGACACGTTAGAGGCTGGAGTGCAGGACCGTCCTACCGCCTATGTTACGGGGAACATCAAAGGAGACATCGCCTTCTTTGCCGGCCTCGTCGCTGGCCTTGCCTTCCTGGAGTGGCTAATGTCTATCGGGATGCGCTGGTATTTTGGACAGATGTCCCGGCTGGTCGAACGCGATCTACGGCAGCGTTATGTCCGCCACTTGCTCAAGCTGCCGCTAGCCTTTTTTCAACGCCAACAGGTGGGGGATCTGGTGGCCCGAGCGACCAACGACGTCGAATCACTCCAGCGCTTTTTTTATTTTGGCTTGCGAATGGGATGCACCGGCTTACTGACTTTTGTGTTGAGCCTAAGCCTGATGTGCACCATCGATTGGCAATTGGCCCTTCTGGCGCTCTTGCCGATGCCCTTCATGGTCCTAGTCACCCGCTGGGTGGGCAGCAAGGTGCGCCGGGGTTTTCGCCGGGTCCAGGAACAGTTTGGGGCAATAAGCACCCAGATCCAAGAAAATTTGACCGGCATGCGGGTGGTCAAAGCCTTTGCGCTAGCCGACGACGAGATCGAGCGCTTCGCCGCAACCAACCAGACCTATGTGGACGAGAATCGCCGCCTGGTCAAAATGCGCAGTCTGTTCTTCCCCTTCACCTCTCTGCTCAACGGCGTGTCGATGGTAGTCATACTCTGGCTGGGCGGATTGCGCGTCATCGAGGGCATTTTCAGCTTGGGCGACTTCGTCGCCTTCAATGCCTATCTGACCCGTCTGGGGATGCCGATGATGATGCTGGGATGGATCGTCGACGAATACCAGCGCTGCAGGGCTTCTTTAGGGCGCCTGGAAGAAATTCTCGCAGAGCAGCCCCAAGCAGGATTGGCGCTTGGCGAGGGTAAGAAAGAGGACGCGCCCATCCGGGGCGAGATCGAGTTTCGCCACGCCCACTTTGCCTACGCTGACCAGCAGGTGCTAAAAGACATAAATATCCGCGTGCCCGCCGGCAGCACGCTAGCGGTGGTCGGCCGCGTCGGGTCGGGCAAGACCACCATCGCCCGGCTCATCCCCAGCTTGATTCAGGCCGCAGAGGGCCAGGTCCTGATCGACGGGATGCCCATCGAGGAGATCTCCCTCAAGCAGTTGCGCGACGCCATCGGCTACGTCCCCCAGGACTCGTTTTTGTTTTCCGATTCCCTGCGTGAGAACATCGCCTTGGGCAGAGGGGCAGAAGCGGCAGATCGGGCAGCCGAGATCGCGCGCCTGACACCTGACCTGGAAGATTTTCCCCAAGCGCTGGAAACAATAATTGGTGAACGGGGAGTGACGCTATCGGGGGGGCAGAAGCAGCGCACGGCTTTGGCGCGGGCCATCGTTCGCAATCCGCAAATCTTGGTCCTCGACGACGCGCTGGCAAGCGTAGACACCCACACCGAAGAGGAGATCCTCAAAGGATTGCGCCGGGTGATGGCTGCATGCACAACCATTCTCATCGCCCACCGGATTTCGACCGTCCAGCATGCCGACCACATCGTAGTCCTCAACCAAGGACGCATCGCCGAAGAGGGCACACACGAGCAATTGGTCCAGCAAGATGGCATCTATGCGGACATGCACCGGCGGCAGAATCTCAGTAAAGAATTGGGCGCACTCTAATGGAAGATGAAGAGCTAGGCACCAAGGGCTTTGATCTGCAACTGACAATACGTCTCTTGGGGTATCTGCGGCCCTATTGGGGGTGGGTGGGACTGACCTTCGCACTGATTTTCCTGGCTTCGGCAATGCAGCAGGCCAGCCCCTATCTGACCAAGGTCGCCGTCGACGACTATATCATGCCCGGTAACCCTGCCGGCTTAGGTGGCATCATCCTGCTCTTTATCGCCTTGCTGGTCCTACAATTCGGCCTCGGCTACGCGCAGAGCTGGGCCACGAGCATGGTGGGACAATGGGCGATGCGCGATGTGCGCCTAGCGCTCTTCAGCCACTTGCAGCGCCTGCCGCTACACTTTTTCGACCGCACCCCGGTGGGCCGCCTGATGGCCCGCAACACCAACGACGTGGACGCACTCAACGAGCTCTTCACGAACGGGGTGGTGTCGATGTGCGGCGAGCTCTTCACCGTAATCACCATTCTGGCTTACATATTTTATATGAACGTCGAGCTGGGGGTCATCACCGCCGCGACCCTGCCCCTGGCATTTCTGGCGACCCTGTGGTTACAGAGCCGGACCTTTGAGTCCTTTCGCGCAGCCCGTGTCCGCTTCGGACATTTTAGCGCCTCGTTGCAGGAGACCATCTCCGGGATGGAGGTGGTGCAGCTCTTTGGCTGTGAAGAACGCCGCGCCGGCCTGTTTGAGGAAGCCAACGACGCCTATCTGGACATGCGGCTGCACAGCACCCTCTACCACTCGATTTATTTCCCCTTCATAGAATTCTGCGCAGCGCTGCTGACGGCGCTAGTCTTGTGGTACGGCAGCGGCCAGGTCCTCAAGCAGGAAATCGAATGGGGGGTCTTAGTAGCTATGCTCCAGTACGTGCCCCGCTTTTTTTGGCCCATCCGCAACATCGCCGAGCGCTTCGGCACCTTCCAGGTGGCCATGGCTTCGTCCGAGCGCATCTTCGAACTGCTCGACAGCAAAACCGAACCTGCCGGTGGCGGCTGGCGCAGCGAGCGGGTACGGGGCGAAATCGAGTTCCGCAATGTGTTTTTCGCCTACCATGAAGAGGATTGGGTCCTGCAGGACGTGTCGTTTAGGGCCGCGCCCGGGCAGGCCATCGCCCTGGTGGGCACCACCGGTGCGGGCAAGAGCACGATCATCAATTTGATTGGCCGCTTCTACGAGATCCAGCGCGGCGCGATTCTGGTCGACAACGTCGATATCCGCGAGTGGGATGTCGAGGAACTCAGACGCCATATCGGCGTGGTGCAGCAGGACGTCTTCCTCTTTGCCGGGGATGTGGAGCACAATATCAGCCTGGGCAAGGCGGAGATTTCACGAGAGCAGGTCGAGCGCGCTGCCCAGGGCGTAAACGCCGCTAGTTTCATCCATAACTTGAAGGATGGTTACGCCCATGCGGTGGCCGAACGCGGAGCCTCCTTTTCGTCGGGCCAGCGACAACTTCTGGCCTTTGCCAGGGCACTGGCCTCGGAACCGGATATCCTGGTCCTGGACGAGGCCACGGCCAATATCGACACCGAGACCGAGATGCTGATCCAGGAAGCGTTGACAGAACTTATGCACAATCGAACTTCAATCGTCATCGCACACCGACTCTCGACCATCCGCAACGCCGACAAGATTCTCGTTTTGCACCACGGCCAGGTCCGCGAGCAAGGACGACACGAAGAGTTGCTGAAATTGGGCGGAATCTACTATCGCCTGCACCAGCTCCAGTAAAATAAAAAGGAGGAAATTCTTGCCTGAAATGCGACCGCTGGGAAAACCAAAAAAAGCACACATGCTCTACTACGACGATGCCCGCCATGCCTACTTGTATACAGTTGAACCCCCACCCAACGTGCTGGATGTCTTGCACCCGGTGGACGTTGTCTCCAACAGCATGGTCGATACTTTCGTCTTTGGTCTGGGCATCGGTCGCACCATGTCCTACGGCACTCAGGTGGGAGAGATCTGGTTTGAGGGCGCCGAGCACCACGTAGCCAATTGGCGCGCCCGCCAAACCGTGCTCAGTCTACTCGACCAAGGTATGGATCCCCTGACCATGCTGATCGACCGGGCCCACCACCACGGCATGGACTTCTACGCCAGCCTGCGCTTGGCTGCCAACAATCTGCCAGAACAACCGCAGCGTCTCGATTTCTCCGACCCTGCAGCCCGCCAAGAGCGCTTTGCCCTCATCGAAGAAGCCCTGACCCGCTACGGCGTCGATGGCATTGAGCTCGATTGCGCTTACGAACCCAACTCCGACCCCGTATTCCGGCCCGAGCATGTGCAGGAGGGTTTTGGCATCCTGACCGATTTCGTGCGGGACGTGCGCCAGCTAGTCGATGAGAGCGCCCGGCGTCGCGGTCGCCCCATCGCCCTGGGCGTCCGCGTTCTGCCCACCCTCAAAGGCAATACGCAGGCGGGGCTGGATCTGCCCGCCTGGCTCGAAGCAGCGCTGGTAGATTTCATTGTGCCCATCTTCTACATCAACGAGAACATGGATCAAAACCTACCATTCGAAGAAATAGCCTCTCTGGCCCACACCCACGACTGCTATGTCTACCCCGGCGTCCGGCCCTTTTATCGCAAGGAATTCGAGCGCCAATCAGCGTCCCCGGCCATGTACCGCGCCGCCGCCATGAACTTCCTCCACAAAGGAGCCGATGCCCTCTATATGGTGCAGTTCAACTGGCCCTCCTGCACCATAGAAGACGAAATGCGCGTTCTGCTCTCCTACCTCGGTGACGTAGATCTTTTGCACCGCAAGAGCCGACACTACTTCATCACACCGCGGCTGGAGAATGCCGCGATCTGGGACTATACATCACCTCTGCCCATAGAGCTTGCCGTAGTCGGAGAGGGCGCCGGGCAGCCATTTTCCATGTATGTCGGCGATGATCTGGCGACCGCACACCAGCAAGGCCTGCTGCAATCGGCAACGCTGCGCCTGCACATCGACAGCGTCTCGTTCCACGACCAGATCGACGTATTCCTCAACGGCCAGCTGCTACCGGCAAGCCCCCGCACCTGGGACCCGGTTGGTTACGCTTACGCCTGGATCGGCTACCCACTTGGGGAGATACTGCCGCAACCCGGGCCCAACATCATCGAAATCGCCGTGCGCGCGCGACCGCCACACTTGGGCGGACCCATGACCCTGGCAGAGGCCGAGCTAATAGTCGACTTCGTGCAGCAGAGGAACCGCAACCCCTTCGACCGCTGGAGTTGAGCGCCGACATTCTAAGAAATGCCTGACGAACTGGACAAAGTTGGGGATATGTCATACCGTATCGAGTTGATCAAAGTTAAGAATGAGACAATAATAGTCATTTATGACCCCATCAAAAGTGAAATTCTTCCCGCACTACATCCTCCTGGCCTTTGCTGCCGCCGCCCTCTTGTGCCAGTCGACCAGCGGACAAGAGAACGCATTCGATTTGATATCTATGAGTCTGGAAGAGCTGATGGACATCGAGGTCTCGTTGACTTCGCGCACCGAAGTCAAGCTCCTCGAGACAGCCGCTGCCGCTTTCGTGCTTACCGGCGACGATATTCGCCGCGCCGGTGCCACCAGCCTACCCGAGGCCTTGCGCCTGGTGCCCGGCATGCAGGTAGCCAGCATCGACGCCAATAAATGGGCCGTCTCGGCGCGCGGCTTCGCCCACCGCTTCGCCAACAAACTCCTGGTGCTGGTCGACGGGCGGCACGTCTATTCACCGTTCTTCGGCGGCGTGTTCTGGGAAGTGCTAGAGGTGGTGCGGGGACCAGACGCGACCCTGTGGGGGGCCAACGCCGTCAACGGGATAGTCAATATCGTCACCAAGGACGCGGGCAACACGCAGGGTCTTTTCGCCGGCCTCACTTACAGCGCTACAGGTAAGGACCGGTCCAGGGCAGGGCAGCACGCTACGGGGGCCAGCTCAAAGGGGGCGGTTTCTACCGGGTCTACGACAAACACTTTGACCGCGACCACTTTTTAGATGCCCAGGGACGTGGAGTGAACGACGATTGGGAGATACTGGGAAGCGGTTTTCGCGCCGACTGGGAAAAAAGTCGGGATTCCTTCTCCCTGCAGGGCGGCCTGTTCTCCAACGAGATCGAACAGAACCTGCCGGCCGAGCGCAACAATAGCCAGGACGCTGAGCGATTTTAGGTTTGTGCCGAATTTCGCAGCGAATTTCCCCACTCAACCCGAAACGCCAGGACCGCCTCCCGAAGGTTCCTTTGGGCCGTTCCAAAGTCCCTTGCAACGGATGCACCCGATCTCCAGTCGGAGACGCTGCGCGCCCTGGAAGCGGGTTATCCTGCGCCACGTGGACCAGATCGACTCCCCCAAACCCACTACCCCCGACGCCGTCGAATTCTCCTCTGCGCTAGCCGGTTATACCGACCTTGATGTGCGCCTGGCCTGGCGACCCGACCGCCGCTGGGAAGTTTCGCTGGTGGGGCAAAACTTGCTGCACAAACACCGTCCCGAATTAACCGGTTTTATCCTCGACAGCCAGCCATCGGAAGTCAGACGCGTCATATACGGGGCGCTGCAATGGAAGCTCTGACCAGCTGCATTCATCCATAAACCGTCTGAATCAAAGCGCGGATATAACCATTGGCATAGGCTCTTCCAGCCCACCCGGCCTGTTCCTGGGGAAAGCTGGGAGTGTGGTCCATTCCGTAGGGGCCGTTAAAACCGTTGTCCCGATAGATTTCCATGGCCCGGCGCATGTCCACTTCGCCTTCGTCGTGGAATACTTCGGTAAACCTGGGCAATTGGCCTTTGACATTGCGAAAGTGGACCCAGGCGATTTTGTTTTGGGCAGCCATTTCGGCGATGGCATCGTAGACGCGCTCGGACCCCAGCAATTCAGTCATACAACCCTGGCAAAAGAGCATGCCGTGGTAGTCACTGGAAACGGTGTCGAAAATGCGGCGGAACTGTTCCAGGGTGGAACATATCTGCGCCACGCCGCCCAAAGGTTCGGGGATCGGAGGGTCGTCCGGGTGTAAAGCCATACGCACGCCGGCTTTTTCGGCGGCGGGCACGGCGACTTTGAGGAACGTTTCCATGCTTGCCCACATCTGTTCTTCGGAGACCGGGGGCTCGTGGGACGCAGGCCGATTTTGGTCAAATTCGGCGTAGTCAAAAGTGCTATAAGACACGCCGCCCCGGCCGCGGTCGGAGGTGGTGCGAAAATTGCCTCTGGGTTTAAAATTCCATCCAAGGGTCGGTATCCCCGCTTTGCCTAAGCATTCGGTCAGGCGCACCCAGATGTCGAGTTTTTCGTCTCGGTCGGCTTGGGCCAAGGTAATTTCATCCCACACTGACATGAAGACAGTGTGCAGTTTCAGACCGTGAGATTCGACTTTCTCCCTGGCTTTTTCAAACACTTCAGTGCTATCCCGGCCTTGGCGGACGATTTGTTCGGCCTCAGATTTGCCGCCGGTGCGAAGATCGAGTTGCACCATATCGACACTGATAGCCCGGCAGAAGCTGAGCAACTCGTCGTCAAGTTCGTTCCAGTTAATCACGTCGTGAATGTGCATTTATTTTTCCCTTATATCTCAAGTGGCTACTTACCTAAAGTGCGGAGTCTCGCGCACGTGGTATTCGAGCAGGTGACCGCGGGCGCCGATATAGAAGACGCCGTCTTCGGGCCCCTCGATAATTTGGTAGAGGTCGGGAATCGGCGCTTTGTCCAAATAAACGACGCGGTCGGTAGTGACATCGATCTTAAAGACCTCGTGCTGAGTGACCCCGTAGATATCGCCGTCGCGGCCGCAGGTCAGGTGGATAATGCCGTGCGCCTCCGGAATCCCCATCAGAGGCGTGCCGCAATTATTAAGCTCCCAACGCCAGACTACCCGACGGCGCTGCGGACAGAAGGCAAAGACAACGCCGTTGTCGGTAGACCCGTAGACATAGCCAGTTACAGAGCTGCAGGCCAGGTTGCCGATGGTGATGGCGCCCCAATGCGGTATGCACTCGAAGACGCGCCGATTTTCGCTGGGTGAAAACATGAACAGTTTTGCTTCCGTCGTTGTCTCGATGCAACCGCGCCCGCCGCGAATGCTGGTACCGCCGTAGACCCAGGTGTCGTCGGAAGCAACCGACTGCACCGACTGATCGACATCGCGGTGCACGAATTTCTGTGCCGTTTCTGGGTCGAAGACGGCCAGCCCCCCACCGGACACGTGGTAGTTGGCCCGGCAAGCAATGTAGATTTTGCCATCGGGGCCGACCGTATATTCGAAGGGGCGGTTCATCTGCTCGCCGAGCGGGCCAAAGTTGCGCGGGTTGGCGTCGGCATGTTCCCCTCCATGCTCCGGCATCGGATTCCAGGGTTTGGCCGGATCGTAGCTGGCGAAATAGCCGCCCCCGTAGCTGCCCAGATAGACCTTCTCACCACAAGCGATGACATCGTAGACCTCGCCGCCGCCCCAACCAACCTTGCCCAAGTCCTGCAATTGCTGCGCCGCCGGGTCGTAGCGAAAAATATGCATGGAGATGATGGTAGCGCCGTAAATATCGCCGTGGGGGCCGCGGTGCAAGCCGCAGATATCCGTAGCCACCGACGGCTTGTAGTCAACCGTGCGCTCCTGGCCATCAACGGTATAGGTACAAGCCTGCTGCCGAAAACTAGCGCGGATCTCTCGGCTCACGGCGGCCGCCAACTGCGCCCGGGCTGGATCATTTTCCCCCTTGGCGTGGGACTCTGTGCCCAGTTCGGGATCGCCCGCAGTATAGAGCACGCGGGTGGCGCCCGTCGCTGGATCGTAGGCAACGCGGCCGCCGGGATCGCGCTGGATATTACAAACGACCTCACCAGTATCTGCGACATATTGCGGGTTGCACCAAATCTGCTGATTGGGCAAATGCGGCTCGGGGGCCTGGACTCCATGATCGGTCCAGGTATCGGTTTCGACATCGAAACTGACCAGACGCGAGCCCGGATGTGTGCCGATCCAGATCAGACCATCTGGACCAATGCAGCCGTGGTAGAAACGCTCTTGGCTCAGCGGCGGAAAACCGTGATGGCGCATGCCGTGCTGCGGCGACCACGACTGCAATACATGGCCGTACTCGTAGATGCCGTGGAAGGTGTGGACAAAGAGCGTGCCATTGCGCGGGTCGATATCGCAGGTGAACTCGCGGCCAGGAATCCAGTGCCGCTCGACGATTGCACCGCTATCGACATCGGCACCGAAGAGAATCGACCCCTCCTGGCCAAATTCGCCGCCCCAGATGATGTCGATTCCCCGCACATCGTCATGAGTGGCCCAACTGCCGCCCATCCAGCCGCCGACGACCGGCCGGCCCAGATCAAAAAAAACGCCTCCCATGGTATAACTCCCGCGTTTGGATGATTCGTTAGGATGCTCTCACAAGAAAAAAAGTCCTTGAGGTGCCTCAGTCAAGTAGGCGGCCCCTTGCACGATTTCGCTATTAGCCTACCTTGCAAAACAAAAGACAATCTTTTATTTTACAAGGTATGAAACGCGTATACGAAGCTCTTTTACACGAGTATCTTTCCTATTTCCCCTGCGTCGCCCTGGTCGGCCCCAGGCAATGCGGCAAAACTACCCTGCTTGGTGTTTTGCCACAAGATTGGCAAAGATACGATATCGAACGGTCCAGCGACCACGAAGTCATCGCGCGGGATCCAGATCTATTTCTGCGCTTGAATCCTACCGCCGTTGCAATTGATGAAGTTCAGCTCCTACCTTCGCTGTTTCCCGCCTTGCGCGTGGCAATCGATCAGCAGCGAGATCAGCCCGGACGCTATGTAATCACGGGCTCGAGTTCACCCGCTCTGGTGCGCTCTATTGCCGAAAGTCTTGCCGGACGAATCGGCATTATCGAGATGGCGCCGTTTTCATGGCACGAGATTAGTGGGCAGGACGAAAGCAAGTTTATTTCTCTTATAATGGACCGAGCAGAGCCCAGTAAATTTGTCGACCAACTACATCCCACAAACAGTTTACACGATATCCACGACTATTGGTTCAAAGGCGGCTATCCAGAACCCTGGTTGGCAGATCTGGGCCGCTTTCGCACCATCTGGATGGACCAATATATACAGACTTATGTACTGCGCGACGTGGCCCGTTTGTTTCCCGGATTGGACCAGAACAAATTCCGCACCTTTATCAACTTCCTGAGCGGCTTATCCGGGACCATCCTCAATTTTTCGGACATTGGCAGATCTCTGGGCGCGTCGGCGCCGACGGTCCGCGATTATCTGCAGATTGGCCACGGCACCTTCCTGTGGCGCCAAATACCTTCCTATGAGAAAAATGTAATGAAACGGGTGGTCAAACATCCCAAGGGTTATCTGCGCGATAGCGGCCTGCTACACCACTTGCTGCGCATACCCGATCTAGACACCTTGCTCAGGAATCCGCGCATGGGATATTCGTGGGAAGGCATGGTCACAGAGGAGATTATTAGAGGGCTGCAGAGCCGCGGAGCCAGTTTTGACTATTATTACTATCGCACCGCAGCCGGTGCAGAGGTCGATCTGGTTTTAGAAGGTGAATTTGGCTTGATTCCCATTGAAATTAAATACCAGCAGAGCGTCGATACTCGGACGTTGCGGCCCATCAAGGACTTTATGGCAGAGCACAACTGCCACCTCGGGATCGTTGTAAACAACGACGAGCGCGTCCAACTGTATGACGAAAGACTTATCGGGATCCCATTTGCTGCATTGTCTGGATAGTCTACTCTTCTACAACAACGTCGACTGGCGCGAATTTTACGAGAATGGCCGCTGGCGTTCGGTCCAGACCAGATACCGCGACCGCGTCTACCGGCCACACATCCACGACATCGAATTTGTCCATTAATCTCGCGGTGAATATCATACGACCAACGAGCAGGAACTTTATTTTATTCTTTTCAATATCTTATCAGGATGACCAATAAGTGAATAACTCATATACTGCCACAATCGCCACAGAACTAGGCCTCAACATTGCACAGGTCCAGCAAACCGCCGACCTCTTTGCCGACGGCGCCACCGTCCCCTTCATCGCGCGCTATCGCAAAGAAGCAACGGGCAGTCTCGACGAAGTAGCCATTGCCGCCATCCGCGACCGCCTAGAACAGCTGGCCGAACTCGACAAACGTCGCGCAGCCATCCTCAAATCGCTGCAAGAAAACGGCCATTTGAATGACGAACTGGAGAAAAGCGTTAACGGCGCCACAACCTTGACTGCGCTGGAAGATCTCTACCTCCCCTACCGCCCCAAGCGCCGCACCCGGGCCACCATCGCCAAAGAGCAAGGCCTGGAACCCCTGGCCGATCTGCTCTTCAAACAATCCGGCGTCGACCCAGCCAAGGAAGCCAAAGCCTATATCGACGCCGCAAAGAAAGTGGAAAGTGTCGAGGATGCGCTGGCAGGTGCACGCGACATCATTGCCGAACGCGTCAGCGAAGACCAGGCGATTCGGCAAGCCGTGCGCACTTACTTTGCCAAAAACGCCGTCATCCGTAGCAAAATCACTAAAGGAAAGGAAGAGCAAGGCGCCAAATTCAGAGACTACTTCGATTGGCAAGAACCGCTGGCCAAGGCGCCATCCCACCGCATCCTGGCCATGCGTCGAGGCGAGAAAGAAGGCATCCTAACCATGCGGATCGAGCCCCCTGAAGAAGATGCGCTGACCCTCATCGAAGCGCGGGTCGTCTCTGGGAGCGCCGCCGACTCGGATCAGGTCAGAACAGCGGCGCAGGACGGTTATCGCCGCCTGCTGGCGGCCGCGCTCGAAACCGAAATGCGTCTGACCACCAAAGTGGCCGCCGACCAAGAAGCCATTCGCGTGTTCTCCGAGAACATACGCCAGCTCCTGCTCGCCGCCCCGCTCGGCCGCCAACGCGTCATGGCCATCGACCCCGGCTTTCGCACCGGCTGCAAGTTGGTCTGCCTAGATCCACAGGGCAAACTGCTCCACACCGACACCGTCTATCCGGGCCAGGGCGAGGCCAAAACGAAGGAAGCCGGCAGCAAACTTGCGCAGTGTATCGAAAAGTATAAAATCGAAGCCGTCGCCATCGGTAACGGCACCGGTGGCCGGGAATTGGAAACCTTCGTCCGCTCTCTACAACAGGCATCCGGTATCCAAGTCGTCATGGTCAACGAAAGCGGCGCATCCGTGTACTCCGCTTCCGCCGTCGCCCGCACCGAGTTCCCCGACTACGATCTCACCGTTCGCGGTGCCGTATCAATTGGTCGACGCCTGATGGACCCACTGGCCGAACTGGTCAAGATCGAGCCAAAATCGATCGGCGTTGGCCAATACCAGCACGACGTCGATCAGCTAGCTTTAAAAAACAAGCTCGACGACGTTGTCATGAGCTGCGTTAACGGTGTTGGGGTCGAAGTCAACACCGCCAGCCAACAATTGCTCACCTACGTATCGGGCCTCGGCCCGCAGTTGGCCCAAAACATCGTCGACTATCGCGACCAGAACGGCCCCTTCACCTCGCGTAAACAACTCAAGGAGGTGCCGCGCATGGGGCCCAAAGCATTCGAGCAAAGCGCCGGATTCCTGCGCATCCGCGGCGCCGCCAATGCCCTCGACGCCAGCGCCGTCCACCCGGAGCGCTATCGCCTCGTCGACCAAATGGCCCGCGCGCTGTCCAGCTCGGTGGCAAATCTCATGCAGGACAGCAAAGTAAACCAGCTAGATCTAAAACAGTTTGTCACAGACGAAATCGGCTTGCCGACCTTGACAGATATTGTCGACGAAATCAAACGACCGGGGCGCGATCCACGCGATCAATTCGAAGTGTTCAGCTTTGCCGACGAAGTCAATAAAATAGACGACCTGAAAGCAGGCATGAAATTGCCGGGAATCATCACCAATGTCACTAACAGTAGTTTGTTGTTATCGGCAATAAAGGTAAATGGGTTGTCCTTTTTCAAGTCTATCCAACAACGCTTGTAATGGCGCGGGAGGCGTATCTTGGGATCCAGCTTGCCAGTATAGTCGTAGCTTCAGATACGGTTCTAACCACGCCCGGACCTTGCGTAGTGCTTGGGGCCAACGGAGCCGAGGTCGCCATCGCATGGTTTTTTTTTCTCTTT
>Ga0114996_10006952_pt1 | contig 12935 bp, 10 predicted proteins | sample ArcticOcean_MG_C_4_FD_87039 | JGI IMG/M metagenome (GOLD analysis project Ga0114996, IMG submission 87039) | Marine microbial communities from western Arctic Ocean - ArcticOcean_MG_CB4_134 | ecosystem: Environmental > Aquatic > Marine > Oceanic | place: Arctic Ocean: Canada Basin | collected... | reverse complement strand
TAGGTCATGCCACAGGGAAAATCAACGTTCGGGAAAATGTTTTTGTCTCGCAACATGATGGCTTGCACTTCGTCTCCGATGTCGAACCATTTTTTAGCTTCTTGATTCGCTTCGTTACAATATTTCAATCCCCAATCTCTTAGAATTCCCGCTCGGTGGTCGCCGTTTTTGTACACCCTGTGCCCAAAGCCCATTAGTTTTTTCTTCGTTTCAAAAGCGTCTTTCATAAACGCCTCAACACTTATGCCCTTTTGAGTAGCAACCATAACTTCTTTGAGCATTTTCATTGCTGCTTCGTTTGCACCGCCGTGCAAATTCCCCTTCAGTGCTCCGATTCCACCGCATACGCAAGAGTGCATATCACTGTTTGTTGAGGCAATGACACGGCAAGTAAATGTGGATGCATTAAAGTCATGTTCAGCATAGAGGATGAGTGAAACATCCATCACCTTTGCTGCTGATTCATGAGGTTTTTTACCAGTCATACACCAAAGAAGATTTGCTGCGTGACTTAGTGTGGGGTCTGGTTCGACGGGGTCTTTACCTTCAAGTGCCATTTGGTGCACCCCGATGCATGTTGGGATCCTCGCGAGTAAATATTTTGATTTTTCCAATTCTGCCTCGGGTGAATTGTCTTCGCAGGAAGGGCAACCGTGAGACAGTAATGAAATTGCGGTTCGCAAAACGGACATTGGATGTGCATCGGGAGTTTGTTGTGCGATTTGGATAATGGAGTCTTGAACAGATGTTGGAATTTCCCTGAGTGGAGCAAGTTCGTCCGAGAATGATTTCAATTCTTCTTCGTTTGGTTTGTGCCCAATAAGAAGTAGGTATGCGACTTCTTCAAAGGTTGCATGCGCGGCAAGGTCTGCAATCTCATACCCTCGATACATGAGTTGGGTTTGATTTACTGCGCACACCGAAGTGTCGCCGATAGTTTGCCCGGCAAGACCACGTTGGTCCGCTTGTTTCTTAGATGGTTCTTGTGTTTGAGTCATAGGACGGTTATTTTAGCACATAACACGACGGAACTATAACTTCAGGTCGCGTACATCAGAAATAATGACCCACGGGGTTATTGCTTAGTCTTTAGGAAATGTCCACTGCTGTCCGGGAACATAGCCAAGCAAGTCGTACAACTCTTGGCGTGTTTGCATCTGACTTTCAAATCCTTCAGCAGAACCATCCTTTAACAGTGTCTTTAAACATCTAGAAATTGCACCCATTGCAACGCGTTGCATCGTGACTGGATAAATGACAAGGTTATAACCAATACTTTCAAATAGAGTCGCGGTCAAGTGCGGAGTCTTTCCAAACTCAGTCATGTTAGCAAGAAGAAGTCCTGGGCACGCTTCTGCGAATTTGGAAAACTCTTCTTCACTTTGAAGTCCTTCTGGAAATATCATGTCAGCACCCGCCTCTCTATACGCAAGTCCGCGGTCAATTGCTGCATCCATTCCCTCAACACTTCTTGCATCAGTTCTTGCAATAAGAACAAATTCTTTTGATGATCTGTTCTCAGAAGCGGTTAAAACTTTCTCTACCATTTCTGATTGTGAGACAAGTGTTTTACCGTCAAGGTGACCACACCGTTTTGGAAAATGTTGGTCTTCAATATGCATCGCAGAAGCGCCGTTGCGTTCATATTCGACGATCGTTCTCGCAATACACTCTACTTCGCCATAGCCTGTGTCCGCATCAACAATAACCGGAAGACTGCTTGCTTTCGAAACCTCGCGAATTGTTCTGCACATCTCGCTTAGTGTAATGATTCCAACATCGGGGTAGCCAGAAGCATTCGCTGTTGCGCCACCACTTATGTAGCACGCTTTAAAGCCAGCACGAGCAATCGCAGCGGCGACAAGCCCGTTCCATGCTCCTGGACACATCACTACGCCTTGCTCCATTGATTCTCGAAGAATTGTTCCGCTTGACTTCATTGTGTAGATTTTACAGCATCGGGTTGGTGTTCGTTTGTTTGATCATTCATCGTTAAAAACATTTTTAGAGATGCAACAAGAAGCACAAGTCCAAGTGTTGCTCGCAATCCTTGGTGACCAAGTTTTTTACTACCAATTGATGCGCCAATGAATCCTCCAACAAGAACTGCGATTCCGAGTGGTGCAACAAAACTAAAGTCAACAGGTAACCCGCCCTGAGCTGCTGCGATACCCCCCAGGCCGGCGACTGAATTAATCAATATAAATGGTGCGCTTATTGCTGCTGTTTGCTTTGCGGTTGTCCAACCGAGCAAAAGGATAAGTGGACTTAAAAAGATACCACCACCTATCCCAATGGTGCCACTAAAGAATCCAATACAAATACCCGCGATAATGACGACATGTTTTTTTGGTTCTTTTGTATATTCGCTCCCAGAAATGGGGGTAAAGAGTCGGAACGCTGCATAGATCAGCACAACCCCAACAATTGGTTTATACACGACGCTTGGTAATTCAATACCTCCACCAATAAACGCTGCTGGAATACTAGAGAGTACCAGTGGAATAAATAATTGTTTTCGAAATGTGCTTGTTACCCCAAATTTCCATGTCGCGAGCGAAGCAACAAGTATGTTCAGCAACAGGGCCGTTGGTCGCATTTGTTCGGGAGCAATAGCTGCAATCGCGAGCACCGCAAGATACCCAGAACCCCCACCATGACCAACTGTTGAATAAAGCATTGCCATCACGAGTACCGCGATTGCAATCAGGAGAATGTTGCTTTCATCCATCGACGTATTGTACTACGTCAAAAACATGAGCTCCTTCTTTGTCAATGAGCGTTAATTCAATCTCGCCGTTGTTCCCCTGTTGCAACACAAGTACGCCCGAAATTTTTTCGTTCCCCAGCTTGGTCATGTCTTCGACGGACTGTAAATCTGACGGAAGCCAACTTCGCACCCTCGCTTCAACATCGGGGTCAATAAATACATCCCAGCCAACAACGTCGAGTTGGGCTATTGTGTTTGTTGCCATTCGCCTTACTTCGTCATTGCTAGAAACGCCTAAATCATTAAGAATTAAAATTCGCCCGCCTGGCTGTGGGTAATCAAGAATCGACGCACGTTGGGTTTCAATAGTGGGTATCGCGGGATCGTCAGTAAAATCAAAAATCACAAAAACCCCAACGATAATTGAAATGATAATCGCAATAATTCCACTCGTTTCTGTTCGATATGTCCTCTTTGGAAATGGACCTCCTCCTGTTGAGGGGGTGGTGCGTGACGGGAGGCGCCTTGCGTTAACGTGCACGGTGTCAAGCTCCACATCTGATTCGTTCACGGACGGTAAATCTGCTGGACGTACTTTTGATATGTGAGAAGACCGAAGCACTGCCTCCACATCACCGAGCATTTCTTCTATTGAATCGTATCTTTTGTCGTAATCCGCCATCGCTCGCCGAACAATCCAACGCAAGCCCTCTGGACTTTGCTTGCTAAAGTCGCTTAAGCAACCGTGTGCCGGAAACGTGTTTTCAAGCATGAAATACAGTACCGCGCCTGCTCCATATACGTCGAACTTTGAACCGTCTACCTGATGCACCTTTACGCCGCGCATCGCTTGGCGAACTAGTTCTGGATCTCTAAAGTACTCTGTCCCGTGCGTTGTTAATGTCATTGCAGATGCAAGTGGCGTTACAAGCCCAAGATCAACAAGGTGTGCGGTTTCGTCATGAATAATAATGTTGTCTGGCTTTACGTCTTTGTGCCAGAGACCAGCATCGTGGTACTTCCGAAGTGTTTGTAAAAGTGTTTGTTGATACAACAATATTGATTTAAATTGTTTGTTTGTAAGATTTTTGTGTGTGCCGTGCAGTGTATTTGTTACAACGCCCAGGTGCTCTCCCTCGTGATATGGCGTCGCATACCAAAACCGATTGGTGTCGAGTCGGTGTTCTAAAACGAGCCCCAGCTTCTTGGCGGATTCCATTGCCCTTGATTCGCGAACAATTTGTGGAAGTTGTGAACCAGAAGAAATATCAAAATATTTAATGACGACTTTTTGTTCTGCATTGTCTGGTTGTGCAATAAATAATTTCGCGCCACTTCCGCCAGCTGGCAGTGTTCCGAGTATTTTGTATCCTTCGAACCTCACTTTAGATTCAACAATACTACTCCGCACTGTTTCTAGTGCTTGTTTCGCTTCATTAAGTTCAACTTGAACGTGTTTGAATTGCACTGGCGACTTGTGTTGTTTTGGTGGTTCGATCGCGAAAACGCGAAGTGGGTTGTCTATAAAAATTGCAACGGTCCTGTCCCACGCCTCAGCAATTCTCGCTTTCGCGGCTTTCGTTTCTGCGTGAACAATATCCCAGCGAGCGAGTACAACACAAATTGCTGCGCGAATTAGCTTGATTGCGCAAACAAACAATGCAACTGGAACCAATATGATATCGCGAATTTCTTGGAAAATGAATCGTATCAGCCGTGCCAAGAAACCAAAGACGTGTCCGATGATTGGAACAATAATAAATATGAACACAAGGGCTCCAGCAACAAGTGCTAGTATTGTTCCAAAACACGCAAACAATGTTGAGGATGTCATTGTGTGCCGCTCACTTGTTCTAAAAATAACTGGTGGCTGTGAAATGTTTCGCTTACCGCCGCATCGAACTCTGTGTCGTTACCGGTTACACCATACGAAGATGCTTCTTTCTCTTCTTCTGGGGTAAAACTGTATTGCATAACGACATTCATGATGGTTTCTCTTAAGTGGTTGCGTATTTTTGCAACATGTCTACTTACTGTGGGTTCACTAATTCCTAACTGCAACGAAATTTCTTTACCAACAAGATTGTCGAGCACGCGCATTCGCCAAACTTGAAAATGGAGAAAATCGACCTCCGTTTCAGTTCTTCGGATTGCAGCGCAAATTTTTGCACCAAACATGCGCTGTTCGAATATTTCGTCAACTTGTTTTGCTGTTGAGGACGAATCTATTCTTTCATCAAGCGAAAGTGGTTTGACTCCACTCCCTCGTTTTAACGCGTTTCGTTTGTCCATTTCGTCGCCAAGAATATGCTTTGCGATGGTCAATAACCATGTGCTAAATCTCGCACCGCGGTTTGGGTCATATCGATCAATACATTTTGAAAGTTCTGCAAGGGTTTCTTGGGTAAGGTCTTGTACTGTCTCTATCCCAACCCTTCCCCTTCCCCATTTTGAGAGTTGATAGTGGATAGCGGGTCCAAAATCCTGCCATAACTCAAACCATGCTACCTCATCGCGTTGGCGAAGCCGGCGCACAAACGTTGTAGTCATGGGGTTCATTAGCACATTTCCTTATTGGGAGAGAACATTCGTAGATTTTAGGGTGAAGATGAAAAATCACAGAGCAGATACCCAAAGACTTTGTTGAGCACAGAGTGTTTTTGTGTAAAAAGTTACAAAAGGAGGTTGCCATGGGCGCCACATCACGATTTATTGTTCGCTGGGGAATTATTGGGGGTCTTGCTGTTGGGGGAATCACCCTCCTGGTGGGACCACAAAGGGTTATGGCTTGTCTTGATCAGTTACGCCAAGAGGCCAATTCAGTTGTAGAAAACCTGGTTGATGATCCAGTTGCGCTTCGGAGGCAACTTGATGACTTGGCAAGGCAATATCCCACACGCATCGCGGATGTTCGTGGTGAAATTGCAAGGCTTGAGCAACAACTAGAACAGTTTCTACGAGACGAAAAAATTGCGATTCGAGTTGTTGAACTTACAACAGTGGACCTTGAAGTCCTTCGTGGACTTGTTGATGAGGCAGAATCGATGTCTCCTTTAGATGGCAGCCATGTTTCCATTCGATTCGAAGGTGTGCGTTACGATTTAGAATCGGCATATTCTGAAGGTCGAAGAATTCGAACCGTACGAGCAAATTATGAAGATCGCCTCGCTTCAGACCGCAGGCAAATGGGGTTGTTAAATGAACAGGGATCTCGGCTTGGAGACTTGCTCGAGAAAATCGAACATGAACATGAAACATACCGCTCACAACTCTGGCAACTTGATCGTGAAATCGATGCAATTGAACGAAACGACCACATCATTGCAATGGTTGAGCAACAGCAAGAAACCTTGTCTGGTTTTGATCGCTTCGGGTCTGCTCGAAATTTAGACCAAGTGCGAGCGAAATTGGCTGAAATACGTACTGTTCAAGAGAGTACTATTCTTGCATTAACTGACAGTGGTGCTGGATCTGATTATGAAACGCGAGCACGATTCGACACCTCTGACCAATTGTTTGAAAATCCGTTTATTCAAACTGTTGACGAACGTGTCGAAGAAGCGGTTGGTCCATACGCCCTACTCGATTCAAAAGAGTAATTGAATATCCCTGCTTGTTGCGGGGCATTTAGCACGAGCGACGGGTCAGACCCTCAATACATTGCAACACAGTGTGTAGGGGCCTGGCCCTTAGCTGTAGGGGGATACTTCTCAAAAGAATTGCAGTCTAAGAGATTTCTACGGAGGGGTAATACCAGGCAAGAATGTCTTCCCATGATTCTCCTCTACCGGCACGCTCCTGCGCACCATATTGACAAAGCCCCACTCCGTGCCCCATACCGGTTCCTTTGAACTGAACAGTATTGTCCACCTTGCTTGCAACTAGATTCGATGACCAAATCATTGGAGTTGGGCTGGGCAATGTTGGAATCGTAGCGTTCACTGCACGAATCAAATCTCTCGCCCTCACCTCGGTGGGTATATTCCTGCGGCCATAGATTGCAAGTTGAACGGTTCTACCGTGTGAATTTACAATTGTTGGTTCAATAGAGCGGATGGTTCGAATGGAAGAAAATTCGGGTACATTCATCCTGTTCGCGCATGCGTTAATTCGCTTTCGCACTGTTCTAGATGAGCGAGAAACAGACCATTTGTGCACATCGAGAGATTGGCATACGTCATTGCCTTCGTGTCCTTGCAGTGGAGGAATATTGTGGCTAATAGCGCCGCTTATAGCATCACTGGCGGTTGCGGCATTGCCACCACAACACGCGCAATAATATGCGGGAATTATCGAATCATTCCACGACAAAACAATGCCTGACGATTCGGCTACCGCCCTGTGTGCAACGTCGAGAGTGACATCTCCCAAAAACATTTGCGAGGAGGGTCCGTCGTCCACATCGAAATGGCTTTTATGTACTCGTTCAAGGTGGTGCGAGATTGCGTAACTTCGTGCAGCAATGGCCTGGGCGATAAATGTTGTAACGTGCCAGTGGGCGAACAGTTCCCCTGCAAGAACTCCCGGAAGATATTGTTCAATTGGGACGTGGGCAACGACATCGAAAGTGTTTTCGTCTTCATCTTTTGCGTGTAACACAACCGTTCCGGTTATTTTTTTAGATTTGCCACCAATAGTTACTGTTGTGTTTGGGTTTACTTCGATTGTCTTGGAGATATTGCCAACATCTTTCGCTGTAAAATCTTTGTTGTTAATCGTAACCCTTTTTATTCTTTTTCCGAGTCGAACACGAATCTTGATTGGATCTATGTGTGTTTGTTTTTTTTGGGGGGTGGTAGTCTGCTTTGGTGTTCCCTCTGTTCGCCCACACGAAGTTGTACCGCATACTATAAATAATCCCGTCGCGAGAACAAACTCTCTACGATTCATTGCGCTTGGTGTAGAAAAAGGATTTGGTTTCATCTCATGGAGTAGTGTATCGGTGGTACATTGGTAATAAAGGAGTAAACACTATGAATTACGAATCAGCCCAAACCTTGGCAATTGGTGGAACGATTATTACGGTCGTGGTCATTGTTGGGTTTGTCCTTATCTTGACAGTTTTTATTATTGGTATATACAACGGGCTTGTTGGATTGAGAAACAGGGTTAAAAACGCGTACGCCCAGATTGACGTGCAGTTGAAGCGTAGATATGACCTGATCCCGAACCTAGTTGAAACAGCCAAGGGCTACATGAAGCACGAAAGCGAAACGCTAGAAGCTGTCATTCAAGCAAGAAATCAGGCTGTTTCTGCAGCATCTACTGCATCACAGGATCCTACTGCAGCAGGTGCAATTCAAGAACTTGCCGGTGCGGATGGTGCGTTAACAGGGGCGCTTGGGCGGCTCATGGTCGTGATGGAAGCATACCCAGATCTCAAAGCAAGCGAAAACATGATGCAGGTTCAGGAAGAATTAACGAGCACCGAAAATAAGGTGGCGTTCTCTAGGCAAGCGTACAACGACACAGTTATGGGATACAACGATAAGCGAGAAATGTTTCCTTCAAATGTTATTGCTGGTATGTTTGGGTTCGCCTTCGCTCAAAGTTGGGAGCTTGACGACGAGGCTGCTCGCGATGTGCCAAAAGTCAGTTTTTGATTTGGTTTGTGAATGAATTTTTATGAACACCAAGATCGGGCAGAGCGTCGAACAAAGATTATTGTCTTTTTATTCGTCCTCGCTGTTCTTTGCATAATTGCAATTGTTGGCGTACCCATCGGCCTAGCGACTGAGTGGAGCCCGGGGGCCATTTCGATCACGGTCGTTAGTTGTTTGCTCATTGTTGGAATTGCAACCGCAATAAAACTCTCTCAACTTCGCGGCGGGGGTCAAGTTGTTGCGGAAATGCTCGGCGGAACCGCCCTGCAACGAGAGGGTTCGGATCAAGCGGAGCGCAGAGTTCAGAATGTTGTTGAAGAAATGGCAATTGCAAGCGGAATGCCCGTTCCGCCCGTCTACCTGATTGAAGATGATGGCATAAACGCCTTTGCCGCCGGGTGGTCTACTAACGATGCTGTGATAGGTGTTACGCGTGGTTGCATTGATCAACTCAACCGAGACGAGCTTCAGGGAGTAATAGCACACGAGTTCAGCCACATTTCACATGGTGATATGCGAATAAATATTCGACTCATTGGTGTCATTTTTGGGATTATGGTGTTAGGAATAACGGGTTGGATCCTCGTCCGTTATGTGGGTCCTGCAATTTTGCACAGTTCGGCAAGGTCACGTTCAAAAGAGGGCGCCGGTGGGGCTGGTATTGGGCTTGGTATTATCCTTTTTGGATTGTTTTTGGCACTCTGTGGTGGTGTTGGAACTTTTTTTGGTCGGCTGATTCAGGCTGCGGTTTCAAGGCAACGTGAGTTTTTGGCGGATGCTTCTGCTGTGCAGTACACTCGTAATCCACTTGGAATCGGTGGTGCGCTTCGAAAAATCGGAGGAATGACTCCTCTCAAACACGTTTCGTCTGAAGTGGGGCAATGCAACCACATGTTTTTTTCGCAAGCAATGAATGCTGTCTTTGCGAGTCATCCGCCAATTAAGGAGCGAATTGCAAGAGTAGAGGGCATTGATTCGGGGGATCTTGTTGGGGTAGACGAAGCACAACATACTGGAACTGGTCCAGTCGCTGGGGTCGGGGTCGCTGGTTTCACTGCAGCTGCAGTTCGCAATTCTGTTGCACACAACGATGATGTTGGAATCCAACATATTCTTCTGGCCAAAGAGTCGCTGCGTAGCATTGATGCCTCAATTCAAGTTGCCTTGCAAAGCGGGTGGAGCGCGCGGCTTGTGATGTTTGCCCTTGTTGCTACAGATTCCTCCCAAGCTCAGCAGGCGCTAGCAAAATTACTTTCAGTCGAAGAGCTCGCGGAATTTCGGGGTATTTATTCGCTCGTTGAAAAAACTGATCCAGCAGCACGATTGCCGATGGTCGATCTTGCGGCACCCGCGTTGCGGGCATTGAGCAAAGAACAACTTCGCACATTTCATCAGACACTCGTTTCGTTGGTGAAAAGTGACGGGGTTGTCGATCGGTTTGAATGGGTGCTCCTATCTGTGTTACAAAAACATACTTCTACCACGTTCGGTGATTTGAAAATCAAAACAAAACGACACCCGCTTTCGTCCTACGATTCTGAGTTAGGGGTTGTGTTAAGTACTCTGGCTTACTGTGGAACGAATAATCTTGAAGAGGCACAGCGAGCGTTTATTGTTGCGGTTGAGAAACTAGGTGTGTCTCATCAAATAGTTGATGCTTCATCCTGTACGATGAATCATGTGCACGGTGCACTAAAAAAGTTGCGTCAGATGAAATTCACCGACAAGGGTCTGTTGATCGAGGCGTGTGAATTGTGCGTGACCCATGATGGCTACGTCACAGTTGTTGAGGCAGAAACACTGCGAGCAATTGGAGACATTCTTGATTGTCCGATTCCAATGTTCGTCGAATAAGCAAAATAAACGACCCAACGGGTCGTTTTTCTGTTGGGTTAATCGATGTTTCGAAGTTCGAGTCCGTGTTCTCTTAGTTTCTCGCTAATTTCAACGAGGCTTGTAGTTCCGAAGTTTTTAATACCCATGAGCTCTGCTTCGGTTCGAATTGCGAGTTCTCCAAGCGATTGAATGTTGAGTGCTTGGAGCGCCTTGCGTGCACGAACTGTAAGGTTAAGAGCTGAAACTGGTTGTTTCAAAATTTGCTCTGGAGCATGATTGAGCAATTCTTCGTATCGGTCTTGGTGTACTCGGCTCACGTGTCCGCCTTCAGCACCTTGACCCAATCGAAGTCCTCTTGCAGTCAACATGTGTTTAATTTCGACAAGCGATGTTTCGCCAAAGTTTTTATAGCTGAGCAATTCATTCTCGGAAACTTTAAGTAAATCACCAAGTGTGCGAATTTCCATTTTCTTCAGGCAGTTTCGAGCTCGAACAGAGAGTTCGAAGTCGGTCACGGGCGTATTCATCATCGCGGCATTTTTCGCGGCGTCTCTTGCAACCTCTTCGTCGTAGTACATGTCTGTTGAAGATTGGACATCAACAATGTAGAGTCTTGCCCGCTTGTGGTTGGGGTCAGTATCTAAAACTTGGCGAAGGCATTTTTCTGCGGCGTTAAGGTTGCCCCTGTCTTCGTAAATAACAGAAAGGTTAATAAGGGCGTTAATGTGCGGAAGTTCAGTGCTTACAAGTTCTTCATAAAGGGCTATGGCTTCAGACTCTTCTCCAACTAGGTCAAGAAGGTAAGCGAGTTTAAATTTGTGGTTTTGGTCAGTTCCACAAGCCACTGCTTGCCGAAGTTCTTCAATCGCTCCAACACGAAAACCGTTTTGTTCGTGTGCTGTTGCTGCTTCAAGGTGCTTCTCTGCTTGGGCTGGGTTACCACCACCAATGACTGTTTCTAATCCGATTTGTTGTTCCACTTATTGATTCTCCGTCTCTTTTTGAAATGCGTGACCTTAGATTGTACTAAACCTCGACTTAGATTGCAAAACACTATTGGTCTGGCGAGGGTGGATCCACAAAATCAGCGATAGCACTATCGGCTTCTGATGATGGCGGGCCTATCGTAAGAGGGGCAGCACGACCAGCTTCTAGTCGCTCTTTGTTGCCCAAAAGGTCGATTGAACGCCATCCGCCGCGTTCAAATCGAATTGTCATTGTGATTCCGATGATAATGACGTACGACGCAGCTGCAATCCATGGGCCAATCGAGCCAGTTTCTGGGAAGTATGTTATTGCTACCCAACCACCGCCAACGATAAATACCCAACTAAAGATGGCGGTGATAACACCGGGCCAAACCGTGTCGCCCGCCCCGCGGAGGGCTCCTGTATAAATAATTCCAAGTGCATCCACCGTTTGAAACAGTGCTACTAATATCAACATATTTGCACCGAGGCGAACAATTTCTTCTTGTTCATTCAAGGTGTAGCTTGTTCCGTTCACGAACCACTCCATCAACTCCGTTCTAAAAATGATAAAGATGAGTGCGCAAAACGTCATGTACACCAGTGCAATGCCAACCCCAACTCGTGCTCTAGATATTGCGATATCTGGTTTACCTGCGCCAATATACTTCCCAACAATCGAGTTTATTGCGACGTTGATTCCAACGGCGGGCATAAAACTTAGGTGAAGATATCCAAGAGCAATCCAACCCGCCGCCATTGCGTTTGTTCCGTACCTTCCAACAAAGACCGTCATAAAAAGTGCCCAACACACTATCTCGTTTCCCCACTGAATGGCGCCTGGCCAACCGAGACGAAGTACTGACTTCATGGTTTCAATGCGAGGTTTCCATGCGGCCCTTGTTGCATATCGACTGTTAAATTTTGGACCAAGAAAAATAGCAAGCGGAATAATCATCTCCATGAACATTCCAATCATGGTTGCTATAGCTGCTCCTTTTAGACCAAGCGCGGGCGTGCCTGGAATTCCCTGTACAAGTCCAGGGATGCCCTCTTCACCAAAAATCAAGATGTAGTTTGCGACAACATTCACAATGTTTGCGAGAATTGTTGAAACGGTGACAACCTTTGGCATGTGCATACCAAAGAAATATTGCGAGAAACCTCTCCCTATCAGCAAGAACACGCTTCCGATGAGGGTGTACGTTGCGTATTGAGTTTCAAGTATTACAAGCCTTGCGTCTTCTGGTGAAGGGTGTATGAGTTGAAAAATGTGAGGCATAATAAAAATAAATGGCACGATGATGATGCACCAAGAAATAATCGCCATCCACCCTGCCGCCCAGGGATATTTTGGACCATTTTGTGGATTGCCCGCACCAAGATGTTGGCTCACGAATGTATTCACAACAGTCACGACGCCCATGATTGTTGCGATGACTGCAAAGGACCACGTTCCTGCGTTTCCTTGGGCCGCGACTTCGGTTGGTCCAACTTGACTTACCATCAACTTGTCGACAAATTGCATGATGGTGAAACTTGTCATTGTGATAATTGTTGGCCATGCCAAAGACCACACTTCTTTTATTGCAAATCGAATCGTTGCGTGTTGTTCTTGGGATTGAGAAGAGGAGTCGCCCTGTATCATTTTTTAGGCTTAGCCGTTTCGGAAAGATCCCAGCGACCTCTTGTTGTTAACACGGTCTCGCCCCTGTCAGCACGAAGAACCTGTTGAATCGTTTCCTTTGACAGGTGGAGGGGGTTCCCTTGCCACCTCACGACTCCGTCGCTACTAATGACAAGAGCGAGTGGAATTGC
>Ga0114996_10006947_pt1 | contig 12940 bp, 18 predicted proteins | sample ArcticOcean_MG_C_4_FD_87039 | JGI IMG/M metagenome (GOLD analysis project Ga0114996, IMG submission 87039) | Marine microbial communities from western Arctic Ocean - ArcticOcean_MG_CB4_134 | ecosystem: Environmental > Aquatic > Marine > Oceanic | place: Arctic Ocean: Canada Basin | collected... | reverse complement strand
TTACCTAAATTGTATTTTGAAAGACATGAATTACTAGTTACGTACGTTGAGCGTTTTTTGGGGGGCCTCAGAGCGGATTCATTACCCCCGAAGCCGCAGGAGGCGGCGCAGGGGGGAATGCCTCGGAGCCGGGCAGGACGCCCGGCGAGAATGAGCGAGAGGCCCTCCAAAAAACGCGTCCCAAGCCAACGCCCCCTACATGCTCCTTCACTAAAAATATAATATTACTTGCGTTTGGGAGCGTAGAGGTGAGGGCTTTCGCCGTAGAATACTTCTGCCGCTTCCATTACCGTTTCTGACGTAGTAGGATGGGGATGGATACTTAGCTTGATATCGGAAGCCAGAGCGGCCATTTCTACAGCCAAAACGCCTTCGGAGATCAATTCGCCGGCACCGACCCCGGTGATGCCCACGCCCAGTACGCGCTCGGTTTGGGGGTCGACCAGGAGTTTGGTCAGGCCATCGTTGCGGTCCATGGTGGTGGCGCGACCCGAGGCGGCCCAGGGGAAGCGCGCTACTTCGACGGCGATGCCCTGGCGTTCGGCCTCGGCTTCGGTGAGGCCGCACCAGGCGATTTCTGGATCGGTGTAGACGACGCTGGGAATGGCGTTGGGTTCGAAAGTTGTTTTGTGGCCGGTGATTACTTCGGCGGCTACGGTGCCCTCGTGTGAAGCGGTGTGGGCCAAGGCCGAGCCGATGACGTCGCCGATGGCGAAAATGGAAGGTTCGGCGGTGCGGCGCTGGAGGTCGACCTGGACAAAACCGCGCTCGTCGATCTGTACCTGGGTGTGTTCCAGGCCCAGGTTTTCGGAATTGGGGCGGCGGCTTATGGAAACTAGGAGTTTGTCGTAGGTGTTTTTGGAGGGGGTGCCCTCGGTGTCTTCGAAGTCGGCTTCGATGGTTTCTCCTACCGCGCGGATGGCCGTTACTTTGGTTTTGTGCTTGATATCAGCAAATTGCTTTTCGAGGCGTTGGTGTAGAGGTTTGACCAAATCGCGGTCGGCCGGAGGAATGAGGCCGGGAGTTAGTTCGACTACTGAAACTTGAGTGCCCAGGGCGGCGTAGACGGTGCCCAATTCGAGACCGATGATGCCGCCGCCTACCACCAAGAGAGAGGCGGGGATATCGGCTAGTTCGAGGGCAGAGGTGGAGTCCATGACGCGATCGCTGCCGATGTCGAAGATGGGCAAGGAGACGGGGCGCGAGCCGGTGGCTAGGATGGCGTGTTCGAATTGCAGGTCGTCTTCGCCGCCTGCAGTTTTGGCGATGCGCAGCGTATGGGCGTCTAGAAATTGGGCGCGGCCCTGGATAAAGTGGATCTTGCGTGCCTTGACTAGCTGGCCTAGGCCGCCGGTCATTTTGGCGACGACGCTGTCCTTAAAGGCGCGCAATTTATCCAGATCAATTTCGGGCGCGGCGAATTTGACCCCCCAGCGTTCGGCTTCGCGGCTCTCGTTGAGCAGTTTGGCGACGTGTAGCAAGGCCTTGGAGGGGATGCAGCCGCGGTAGAGGCAGACCCCGCCGGGGTTGACATCGAGGTCGATGAGCGTGACATCGAGTCCCATATCGGCGGCGCGAAAGGCTGCTACATAACCGCCTGGTCCGCCGCCGATGACGGCGACCTGGGTTTTGTTGACTGCCATGATCTAACCTTCCACCAGAAGTTTGAACGGGTTTTCCATCGCTTCGCAAACCCAACGCAAGAAGCGGGCGCCGTCGGCGCCGTCGATGACGCGGTGGTCGTAGGATAGCGACAGCGGCATCATCATGCGCGGTTTAAACTCGCCGTCGATATGAACGGCTTCGATGCGGCTGCGGGCGACGCCGACGATGGCCACTTCGGGCGGGTTGACGATGGGCGTGAACCCGGTGCCGCCAATGACACCAACGTTGCTGATGGTGATGCAGCCGCCCTGCATCTCGTCGGGTTTGACCTTGCGCTCGCGCGTTTTCTGGGCCATCTCGGTTAGCTCGACCGAGAGCTCGACAATGTTCTTCTGATCGACATCGCGCACCACGGGTACCAACAGGCCGTGAGGGGTGTCGACGGCGATGCCAATATTGTAATACTTTTTGTAGATGATCTCGTGGCCGGCCATGTCGATGCTGGCGTTGAATTGCGGAAAAACTTTGAGGGCAGCGGCCAGCACTTTGAGCAGGATGGCGGTGGGTGTGAGTTTGCCGCCGGCTTTTTCGGCCTGGGCGGCGAATTGTTTGCGCAGACGGTCTATCTCGGTGGTGTCGGCCGAGTCAAATTGGGTGACGTGGGGAATGGTGGTCCACGAGTGGGTGAGGCGCTCGGCTGTGATTTGCCGCACCCGGGTCATGGGTTGGCGCTCGGTTTCACCCCAGAGCGAGAAGTCGGGTAGAGGTTGTTGGGCAGTGGTCGGGCCGCCCGCTGCCGGGCGTTGTTGGTTGAGCTGGCGCGAATGGGCTTTGACATCGTCGGTGGAGATGCGCCCGCCCGGGCCCGAGCCGGATACTTGGGTAATGTCGATGCCGATTTCGCGCGCCAGGCGGCGCACAGATGGCGCGGCTGGCACGGTTTTTTTGGCCTTACCGTCGGTCGGTACAGGTGCTGTCGGAGTAGGTAGAGGCGCCGCCGGAGCAGGTGCAGGTGCAGGTGTCGGTGCTGTTGCTGCTGGCTGCGGCTCGGTTGCGGGTGCCGGCGTTGCGGCCACTGCTGTCGCGCCGGCCTCAGCTTCGACGGTAATGAGAGGTTGTCCGACGTTGACATGGTCGCCCTGACTGACATGCAGTTGGGTGATAGTGCCGGCCACGGCGGAAGGTACTTCGATGACAGCTTTGTCGGTTTCGAGTTCGATGACGGGCTGGTCAACGGTTATGGTATCGCCCTGGCTGACCAGGACGGCAATGACGTCTCCACCTTCGATATTTTCGCCCAAATTGGGCAAATTGAACTCCAGCGGCGCGGCGGAGGGAGCGGCAGCGGCTGGGGGTGGTTCAGATGTAGGCTCTGGCACAGCCGCGGCTGTTGGTGCTAGCGCTGCGGCTGGGGCGTCTGCGCTTATAGTCTCGGCAGGTCCCTCCTCAGCTTCGACGGTAATGAGGATTTGTCCGACATTGACGTGGTCGCCCTGACTGACATGCAGTTGGGTGATGGTGCCGGCCACGGCGGAGGGGACTTCGATGACAGCTTTGTCGGTTTCGAGTTCGACAATGGGTTGGTCAACTGTTATGGTATCGCCCTGGCTGACCAGGACGGCAATGATGTCTCCACCTTCGATGTTCTCGCCCAGATCGGGCAAATTAAATTCAATTGGCATAGATGTCGGCTTTGTCTTAGAGGCTTGGTCTCAACTGAGCACCGGGTCGGCCTTGTCGGGATCGATGTCGAGATCCTGCATGGCTTGTTTAACTACATCGTAGTCGATCTGTCCATCTGCCGCCAGGGAATCCAGCGCCCCCAGGACGATGAAGCGGGCATCGACTTCAAAGAAATCGCGCAGGGCTTCGCGGCTTTCGCTGCGACCAAATCCGTCGGTGCCCAGGCTCGTGGGCATTTTGGGAAACCAGCGGCTAATGGATTCGGGCAAGGCCTTGACATAGTCGGAGGCGATAACAAAAATGCCTTTCTCGCCTTGGAGGCAGTCGGCGATGTAGCTCGTTTGCGGTTTTTCTCCAGGATGCATGCGGTTGTGGCGGTCGGTCTCGAGGCCGTCGCGGTGCAGGTTCTTGAAGCTGGTGATGCTCCAGACGTCGGCGGCGACGCCGTATTTCTCTTCGAGTATGCCCTGGGCTTCGAGGGCACAATTGAGAATGGCGCCGCTGCCAAAGAGGTGGGCCTTGAGCTTGGCGCGCTTTTTCTCAGAAGCTTTGAATTTATACATGCCCTTGAGAATGCCCTCTTCTATATTCTTGCCTGCGGGCATAGCGGGCATGGTATAGTTTTCGTTCTCCACCGTTAGATAATAGAAAACATCTTCTCGCTCCTCGTACATGCGGCGGATGCCGTCGCGCACGATGACGGCGATCTCAAAGGCGAAGGCCGGATCGTAGGCCACTAGATTGGGCACGGGGTAAGCGTAGAGGTGGCTATTGCCGTCCTCGTGTTGCAGGCCTTCGCCACTGAGGGTAGTGCGCCCGGCCGTGCCGCCGACGAGGAAACCTTTGCAGCGGCTGTCGCCGGCCAGCCATATCAGGTCGCCGATGCGCTGGTGGCCGAACATCGAATAATAGATGTAGAAGGGGATCGTGTTGATGCCATGGGTGGCGTAGGCGGTGCCGGCGGCGATAAAGGAGGCCATGGCACCGGCCTCGTTGATGCCCTCCTGGAGTACCTGGCCGTCGGTCGTTTCTTTGTAATACTGCAGGGCGCCTTTGTCGACCGGTTCGTAGAGCTGGCCCACGTGCGAGTAAATGCCCACCTGGCTAAAGAGGGACTCCATGCCAAAGGTGCGCGCCTCGTCTGGGATGATGGGGACGATCAGATCGCCCAGCGCTTTATCGCGCAAGAGCAGGGTGAGTATCCGGGTTATGGCCATGGTGGTAGAGATCTCGCGGTCTTTGGAGCCCTGGTAGAGTTCGTCAAAGAGTTTGGCCGGCGGGGTCTTGAGGGGCTCGACTTGGACCTGGCGCGTCGGCAGGTACCCGCCCAGGGCCTGGCGCCGTTCGTGCAGATACTGCATTTCGGGACTGTCGTCGGTCGGCCGGTAGAAGGGGGCTTTGTTGACATCGTCGTCGGAGATGGGGATGCCGAAGCGGGTGCGGAAAGAGCTAACTTCCTTGTCGTTGAGTTCTTTTTGATTGTGGGCGATGTTGCGGCCCTCGCCGGCTTCGCCCAGGCCGTAGCCCTTAATGGTCTTGGCCAGGATGACGGTGGGGGCGCCGCGGTGCTCCACCGCCGCTTTATAAGCGGCGTAGACTTTTTCGGGATCGTGGCCGCCGCGCTGCAGTTTGGTGAGTTGCTCGTCGGAGAGGTGTTCCACCAGTTTTAGCAGGCGGGGGTCGGTGCCAAAGAAGTGCTTGCGGATATAAGCGCCGTTCTCGACCGAGTATTTCTGGTAGTCGCCATCGAGTGCCTCGCCCATGCGTTGGGCCAGGATGCCGTCGTGGTCCTGTTCGAGCAGCGCGTCCCAGTCGTGGCCCCAGATTACTTTGATGACATTCCAACCAGCTCCGCGGTAGAAACCCTCGAGTTCCTGAATGATTTTGCTGTTGCCGCGCACCGGTCCGTCGAGGCGTTGTAAATTGCAATTGACCACAAAGACGACGTTGTCGAGTTTTTCGCGCCCGGCCATAGCTACGGCGCCGGCGGTTTCGGCTTCGTCGGTTTCGCCATCGCCCAAAAAGGCCCACACCTTGGAGTCGCTGGCGTCTTTGAGGCCGCGGTCGGTCAGGTAGCGGTTATAACGCGCCTGGTAGACGGAGCAGATAGGTCCCAGCCCCATAGAGACGGTGGGGAATTGCCAGAAGTCGGGCATGAGCCAGGGGTGTGGGTAGGAGGAGAGGCCGCCGCCGGGCTGCAATTCGCGGCGGAAGTTGCCCAATTGTTCTTCGCTGAGGCGTCCTTCGAGGAAAGCGCGGGCGTACATGCCCGGGGTGACATGCCCCTGAAAGTAGATCTGGTCGCCGCTGTGTTCTTGGGTGCGGCCCTTAAAGAAATGGTTGTAAGCGACTTCGTAGAGCGTTGCCGACGAGGCAAAACTCGAAATGTGGCCACCGATGCCGTGGTAGGCCCAATTGGCGCGCGTCACCATAGCCATGGCGTTCCAGCGCACCAGGTTTTTGATGCGGCGCTCGATTTCGCGGCTGCCCGGATAAATGGGCTGATTCTGGGGCGAGATCGTGTTGATATAGGGCGTTTGGGCTGTGATCGGTAGGTCTACGCCGGTTTGCTGAGCCCGAATTTGGAGGCGTTGCAGCAGGTTGCGCACTTCTTCGGGACTGCGCGTTTCTAGGACATAGTCTAGGGATTCGAGCCATTCCTGCAGTTCTAGCTCCAACTCGTCGTAGGTTTTGTCAGCTGCGTCGCTCATAGATACTCCGGATTGGTCGGGATGGCGTAACAGCGCCCCCAGGCAAAGCGGGTGCCGCGAGCCAAGAAATTGAGAGCTATAAAGATAAGAAGAGTATGCCTAAGCCCACAAGTCATTACTATTTATTGGGGTTATAACTGTCGATGACCAGAGAGGATGTCCGAATGCGTCTCGTAATAGGCGCAATAACTGTAGCCGCTATTTACCCGGCAAGTTAGACAGAAATTAGATCAGCCAAAGAGCCGCTGATCAAGCCGATTGCCAGCCGCCTCGCTGTCGTCGGGGAAGAGGTGGCTATACTTGTCGAGCGTCATCTGCACATTCTTATGCCGCGCTTTATGCTGGATCACTTTGATGTTTTCACCCTGCCGTACCAGCTGAGAGATGAAGGTGTGCCGTAGCCCGTGGAAGGTCAGGCGCCGGACGTCGGCCGCTTTGATGCTGGCTTTGAGGATCTGGTTTATCGTGCCGCTGCTAATCGGTCCCCCTCGCGCCGAGGGGAAGATCAGATCTACGCCTCCGCTCCAGAACGCGGTCCTGAGCCTCGCTTCCCCTACAGCCTGCCGTTGCTCCCTCAGATCGTCCATCAGTGAGGTGGGGATGGTAAACCGCCGTAGCACTCTCCGATGTCTTGGGCGCCTCCAGGGAGCGCGTCAGCGTGGAATACTGCTGCCGCACGATATAACTCTGTCCCTCCAGGTTGTCCCACTGCATCCCCTGGACCTCGCCCAGGCGTAGGCCGGTGAGTAGGGGCACCTTGAAGAGGCACACCCAGGCCGGGGGCAACTGCCCCAGGAACGCCTGTACCTCGTCGTCGTCCCAGATCTTCATCTCTGTGGGAGGCAGTGGGGGCAGGTCTACCATTTTGGCGACATTGCGCGTGAGGTATTGCCAGTCGACGGCCCGGGCTAAGATCTGCCGCAGGAGATTGATCACGGAGCGGGTGGTGCTGGGCGCCAGTCCGTCGGACAGGAGCGATGTCTTCCATCGCTGGATATCCTCCGGCGTAAGATGCCCCAAGGGGATCACCCCCAAGTGCGGCACAATCAGTCGGTCGATGTGCCGTTGGTAGATTCGTTGGGAGTTGGGCCGCAGCTCGAGGTGACGCACAGAGAAAAAGTAGGCGCAGAAGTCGGACAAGGGCATATTGCGCTTCTTCTTGTCGACATACTCACCCCGATCCATATCGGCCAAGATCCGCCGCTTGTGGGTCCTGGCATGGGCCCAGGTCTGCGGGTCAGGTACTTTATGCCAGTGCTGTCGATTGCCATGCGGGACAGGTACGAAGTAGCTCTTCTTCCCAGTAGGGTAGACCCGCTCTTCTATGCCCTCGCGCATCTGTCGCTTATACTTTGCCATCGAAAGCTCCTACCAATAATCCCTCTGATTTCTCATCATCCCGTGGCACCGCTCGCCTGTCCTCACGATAGTGCTCCACCCAGGCATCCAGTTCGTCTATAGGATAGCGCCACATCGGCCTTTTGTCACTGCCGAAATTTACCGCGCAGGGGATGCGACCTTGGTTGGTCCAGAGTCGTATGGTAGGCTGTTTTATTTTTAATATCTGGCCGATTTCGCCGGCGGTGTAATATCTACCTGCCATCATTTTAATACCTCCTTTGGATTTCAGTTATCGGTTTCTTCTTGATCGGGTGCATCCAGCCGCGCTATCTCCGCCTTGGCCGCTGTGAGTTCTCCTTGCAGCTTCTCAGCAGTGCGCCGCCATGAACCCACCAGCTCGTTTTCGTTCCGTGTGATTTCCGCTCTTGCCTCTCTAAGTAGGTGCTTTAACTCGTCACGGCTAAGACTGTCTATCCAATCCAGATTGCCCGAGATCAACGCATCCATCTGCCTATCCATTATTTTGCACATCGCCGCGCCTCGCTTTCTTACAATCCCTGTGCATACTGGTCGTCCTCGCGCTGGTTTTCCGTGGCCTCGTGTTGCCGGATCTCCAGTTCCATTCTGAGGCCGGCGACACTGAAGCTCTGGCAGGGGGGGCGGCGCGCTGGGCGCCGGTTTCGGTGCGTGAGAAGTGTGTCATAGGTGCCTCCTTAGTTCTGCCAGTGGCTCTGTAGGTGGGGATGCTCCTCGATGTAGGCCGGCGCGGGGTTGGCAAACATCCCGACATCGGTGCGCCAGTGCAGGGGCACGTTGTTGAGCTCACTGTAGCGCGACTTGCAGCCAATCAACTCCGCTTGGCCGTCCATAGGCCCGCCGTCTGCATCGCGCAGTCCATAGATGCCCGGCTGGTAGATCTGAAGCACATTGTCGGCATCCTGCTCGACGCCGCCCGAGCCACGGAAGTCGGCCAACTGCGGTCGCTTGTCGGCCCGGCGCTCGACTTCCCGGTTGAGCTGGGCCAGCGCCAGGACCGCGTCGTCCCCGTCTTTTGAAAGTTGCTTTAGGGCTTTGGAGCATGAGTTGATCTGCTCATCCTCCCGCTCTCCGGAGCCCTCCATCAGCTGGAGGTAATCGACGATCCATAGCTTGATGTCGTGCTTATTTTTTAGGCTTCGGGCTCGAGCCAGCAGTTGGGTGGGGGTGAGGTTGGAGCGGTCGTCGATGTAGAGGGGGAGGTTGTGTAGTTGGCCCATAGCCTGGGTAAAGGCGAGTAGCTCACTTCCGGTGAGCCGTCCCCGGCGCAGGCGCTTCATATCTAAGCCTGCCTTCATGCAGGCCAGGCGCTGCCCCAGCTGGCGGGCGTTCATCTCCAGGGAGAAGAAGGCGACGCCGCACTTTTCCTTTTCCATGACGGACAGCGCGATCTGCAGGGCAAGCGTGGTTTTTCCTTGCCCAGGCCGGGCGCCGACGACCGTCAGCTCAGAATCGCAGAGACCGTTGAGGAAGTTGTTGAGCCCATAAAACTCGGTCTCCAGGCCGGTATATTCGCGGTTGGATTCGGCGGCCACCTCATAGGCGTCGGTGACCTCCCCCATCACCTCGGCCATAGAGGCAAAGCCTTCTTCCTTGGTCGGCTTCTCCCGTATCCACAGGTCCTGGAAGCGCACCGACAGCTCCTCGGGGGTATGCAGGCCACTGGCTGCCTCCTGGGCCATCTGCATCGTGCGGAGGGCGGTGTGGTGCTGGGTGTGGCGCTCCTGGAGGATCTCGACATAGGAGTGCATGTTGTGGGCCGTAGTGACACTACCGAATAACTCCACCAGGTAGCACGTCTCCCCACCGGCCTCGACGAGGTTGTCGGGGTAAAGGTGCTGACCGACGGTGACGGGGTCGATAGCCTCACCCTGGCTGGCTATCTCGACCATAGCCGTGAAGATCTCCTGATGGCGGATCAGATGGAAGTGCTCTTCGGTCAGCTCCTCAACGCCTATGTCGACAGCGTAGCCGGCCAAGAGCATCGCGCCCAGCGCGCTGCGCTCGACGGGGTCGTCATCGGGGACGATGGGGAGGTGGAGTAGTTGTGCTTCGCTCATATCGCTTGCTTTCTTTTTAGGCGTATTTGGCCATCTTCGAGGGTGACACTGGTCGCGTCTTCTTTGACGATGCGAAGGCCGTCCGGCGTTTGTCTTTGCGCCGTCTTCTCTGTTTGAGTGTTGATCTGGCCCTGGATGAGTTGGTAGGTTTTCAACTCGGGATAGGTTTTGGAGGGTTGACGTAACTTGGAGGGGGACTGGATGTGGCACGGTTCCCATTGGGTCACAGCCCAGTGGCAGATGGCGTAGATGCCGGTCTCACCGTCCCAGTCGACCTTATCGAGGCGGTGGAGGTCGTCGAAAATTTTGTAGTAAGTATCGCGCTCGACGCCGGTAGGGAGGGCGCGGTGGTTTACCCAAGTTGTGAGACATTTTTGAGCTTGGAGAGAGGGGGTATAGATCGACCTCTTAGTGGCTTTTTTCTTACCCACTTTTTTACCCACTTTTTTACTCTCGCTACTTGTATGTTCTTTTGTTTGTTCTATAATGTTGTAAGGGATCGCCGGAATCCCGGCTATCTGATCGCCGGAATCCCGGCTATCTAAATCTTCAAGATCGCCGGAATCCCGGCTATCTAAAAGGGTGTATTGGCAACCGAATTTACCCCGGCTCGTAATCAAAAATCCGGCTTTTTTTAGCTCCCTTATAGCTTCTTTCAAGGCACTTATCCTCATCCTACACTTCGTTGCCAACAGGGGCTGCTTGGGGTTGCATTGGCCTGTTTTTTGATTTTCAAAACCCTTCAATGCGACCCAGACTCTATGTGCACCGTGGCTGATATCAGCCTCCGTTATTTCCTCAGGAACTATGGCTAATCGACTCACTTTCTACGCCCCCTCATAAGCTTGCCGCCGGTGTCGTGATGGCCGTATCGCGCCACATATCCTGGCGCCGACATCGCCCTCGCTATGGCCTCTTCTATGGCCCGCAGGCAGCGCGTGCATATCTGCTTGCCCTGGCACCAGTAGAGCCGCGCGCGGTGGCTACAGTCCATGCAAGCCTCGAAGTGGAGGTGGAGTTGGGAGGTCATACTACTGGCTCCTAAATTGGTCTATGTCGCGCCGTAGCTTGGCTCCCGCGCCGTCGGTGGGTAGGAGGTCGTAAGCTCGGTTGATGAGCACCACCCGCGCGCCGTTGGTCGACCAGGCCAGGTCGTTGGCCTTTGTTATGATCTTGAGCTGGTTGCCACTCGTCTTAGCCCCTTTGATCTCGGCCAGGGCGGCGTCGCGTTGTTGTTTGCGGGTAGCCATTAGGCGTAGGGATTCTCCGTCTGCTGCGGGGTCGCCGGCATATCGAACAGCTTCCCCTGGTCGACCTCGTCGTAGACCGCCTGGGGCTTCAACTGCTGAGTAGACCCTTCGGCCGGCTCGACGGAACCGGGGCGGATGTTGGCGCGAGGAGTGCCATCCGCTTTGATCTTGTGGTCGACGCGAAACGAGATGCGCTTGCTCATCAGCTCGGCCCGTTCATCGAAAAAAGCGACCTCCGCCTCGGTGAGCGGCCGATCCAACACAGCCGCCCGGAAAGCGGTGAGCTTGGCCTTCTCGGACGACGAGAGGGTAAACCATTCCACCAGCAGGAACGGCTGGCTGTCGTCCATGAGCGCGTACGAGGTGATCCAGACGCTGATCTTGTGCTTATCTCCCCAAGGGGTCTCTTGCATCCCCTCGTCCTTGATGTCAGTGATCTGACCGGTGTAGCGGCCCTCCGGGTGAGGGGTAAAACTGGTCGTGGCGGGCATATCATATGGCATGGTCTCTTCTCCTTTGGGTGTGAGTTTGCCTATGATGGATTTACTCGGCGACAACTTGACAGAGGTCGACGAGGACGAACAAATGGTATGGTCGAGGCAGCGCGCGCCGATGATGTCGGGGTCATACATAACGCGTTCCCGATCCGCAAAGAAGCGGCCACAGTCCGCGCAGCGGTGGTCCAGGTGGGCCTGGGCGTAAGCGGCCATAGGGACGGCTTTGGTCAGAAGCGGCTCAAGGCGTGCTCGGCAGGGGGGCTCGACGGCGCTCATAATGTCAGCCTGATCAGGACGCCGGATAGCAGGAGGATGCCGGTGACGACCCAGCCGACTAATAGAAACGAGGCCGTGGTGTGGTCGCGCTCAGTCATTGGTTGCCTGCGCTTTGGATTCCTGCACGTATATCTTGCCCCGATAGGGGTAGAGGGCGCACTCGGTGGCCGTGCAATCTTTGGGGTGCGTCTCAAAACCCAAGCATTGGGTGCAAAACGCCTTGATCGCCTTTCCGCGAGTAAAACCCCGCATGACTACGAGATCGCCGTTTTTAGCACGTATTTGATGCTGGTTTTGTGCCATGTTTAATCCTTCCTTTCCTGTTCCTTACGGATCCGCCGCGCTGTAGGCGTCTCTATGCCGTGCCTACGGCAGAGGCGGCTAAAGCTGCCCGGGGCGATCCCCAAGGCGATGCCGGCGTCGTGGTTGCTGGCGTAAATTCTCGCCGCTCTGATGATTCTTTCTTTGTCGATAGTGGGTGCCATTACACACCCTCCACTTTCGGTATAACCTGATCCAATCCTCCGTTAGTATCTTCCTGGGCCTTCAAGCCCCGCCTCAGTTCATCCACAGCCAAAGCCTGCGCCTGCTCTTCACTCTTGCCGTGCTGGTCTCGATATTCAAAAAACATTTCAATCGCATCGGTGGCGATCTGGATCAGAGCTTCGTCGTTTGTCATGGGTGCCATTATTATTCACTCCTCAGAAAAGTCTCGTGACAGGTGTCACAGACAGATTTCGCTTCACCGTCCTCCATGAGGTCGACATTGCCCTCAGCCTCTTTACCACAATCACAGCAGATCAGCGGGGGCGGTTCATAGGACTCCATGTGATGGAAAATTGTCATAGCTTCCGCGTTAAACATCACACACCCCTTTCCCTGAGCGCCTCGGCCTGAGCCTGAGCGTCGTAGCGGTGCTGGGCGATCTGTCGAGCGGAGTAGGTGCGGGCCTCGGCCAGGGCGGTCTGGAGATCTGCGCGGGAACGAGTCCGGCGGGTGGCCATGCGGCGGCGCGTCTCAGTCAGGATCTGGCGTGAGGATTTTTCTTGCTTGGCGGGTAAGGCTTTGCTATTATTCAAGATATGAGCCTCCTTCGTGAGGTTTTCTGTCTGGGGGGCTCACCGGATCTGGTCGCCAAACTTTCTCCGGTGGGTCCACCTTTTTACTACTCTAAAAGATAAAAATTAAATCACGATAGTCAAGTAAAAATCACGAAAAAACGTATTTAATATAATTAAACTTGTGCTAATCCCATTGTTCGTTTATATTTTCCTACATGAATACGATGGCAATTAAATCCAGACTTCCCGTCCTGATGGCCGAATATCCAAACGGGCCACTGCGTTTTAAGCAGGTTGCTCAAGCTACAAACATTCGCCCTGATACAGTGTCTGATATCTATTATGGACGTTGGAAACATCTGAGTCAGGAAAACCTTGAACGGCTGTGCGAATTTTTTGGATGCCAACCTGGCGATCTCT
>Ga0114996_10006946_pt1 | contig 12941 bp, 7 predicted proteins | sample ArcticOcean_MG_C_4_FD_87039 | JGI IMG/M metagenome (GOLD analysis project Ga0114996, IMG submission 87039) | Marine microbial communities from western Arctic Ocean - ArcticOcean_MG_CB4_134 | ecosystem: Environmental > Aquatic > Marine > Oceanic | place: Arctic Ocean: Canada Basin | collected... | reverse complement strand
CATCGGCTTGCCCCCCGCGGTGCTGAAAAAGATCTACCGAACCAACGCCATCCGCGTGTTTGGATTGCCTAGAAAGTGAGCCACATCATGCGACCATCCACCCTCATCGCCCTGTTTTTGTCCATGACCCTCTCGGCCTGCGGGGGCGACGAGACGAACAACGGAACCGACACCCAAAACAGCCCGACATTCACCATTGCCGATGGGCCGGCGAGCGGCCTCTTTGCGGACGAAGCTTGGGAAGCCACCCGCGGCGTCACCGATTGGCTGTTTGGCGCGGCCCTGTGCTCGGACAGTGGATCCGGCTGTGATCCCTGCGAGGGCAAACAACTCAACTTTGCAGTTCCCGACGAGCCGGGCACCGTCCTTTTGGCCGCCGGTGGGCCGATTGTGAACTTCTACGACGGCGGCGGCGCCAACACCAACGCCTCCACGGGCATGATCGTCTTCGATAGCATCGATGGCGACACCATCACCGGTGGTCTCTTTGTGTCCTACCCTTTTAGCGGCAAGACCTACGAAGTGAGCGGCCACTTCACCATCCAGAACTGCGACTGAACTCAACCGGCCAGTTCAAAAGAACATTGTTTCCCCATGAGTTGGTTTGCGGCGCGCTTATTTCCCCCCAGAAGTGCTTTCGCGCGTGTGAGTTTGTGGGGCCGGTGGTGAGTGTGTGGTGATGACCAGAAAGCCGGATGAAAGCGTAGCAGCGCTACGGTGAAGAGGGCTGCCGCAGTCAGCGACGCACAATCGCCGACGGCACCCAAACGAGTCCGCCCGAAAGCGCCTCACAAACTAAAACTCACCACCAAAGATCAGCCCGGTGGTGCCATCTTCACCGGGAAGCACAAAGGGGCGCAGGTAGTACCCCGGCTGGTACGAGTAGAGCGAGCGATCGGGCTTGGGCGGCTGGAGCATGTAGAGGATGACCGCACCCGCAAGGCTGGCGACGCTCACACCGACCGAGCCCCAGCCCAGCTTGCTGAACACATTTCGGTCGTCCTCGTGTTTGGAGGCTAGGTTCTGGAATTCGATGGCGTCATCGGGTGACACAGCGTTTTTAAAGTTCTTAAACGCCGAGGCCGCTTTGTCATCGGCCTCACCGGCCAAAAAGAGGAGGACCCCGGCAGAAGCGCCCGTAGCCACACTCAAGGCCCCGAGGGAGAGCGTCCCATAAAAATAATTACTCGTGGACTCTTTCCAGGCCGATTCCACCGTGTCCCAACGCGTCAGGTTCAAGGACACAGTAGTTTCCTCCCCGTCCTTAATGTAGATCGTCTTGCGAACGTTGTAATTCAGGTTCGTTTCGATGCAGGCCACCGAATGAGCGCCTTTCTTCAAGTCTTGGAAATGGCGCTGACGTGGGTAGCGCTTACCGTCGAGTTGAACGACCACATTGTCCTGCTGACCCTCCAAGGCTTTGCATGCAACCACCAAGCTCCCGCGTTTTTGGAGAGGGAGAACCACCAATTGGTCTTGACCCTCTGTCACCACAACCCTCTTGATGGTGGGGGTATAGCCATCCAACTCGGCCTTGATCGTCCGTTTGCCTGCCAAAAGATTCGGGGCTTTGACCGTCGACGTGCCCACGCGCGTGCCATCCACCCAGACCGTAGCGCCGGGTGGCTGTGTGGCGATGGTCAACGCGCCGATGCGACGGGGCAGTTCACCGTTGACGTTGGTGGTTTCGCCGCGCGCCACCGAGACATCTCGTCGGAAAGGACCAAAATGGGGTTCGGGACGGGTCAAGGTGACGCGCCAGCTACCCACATCCACGTTTCTGGTAAAAGGCGTCGTGCCGTGCAGGGAGCGCCCACCACTCAATGGGTCAAGCACCACCTTCGCGCCGTTGGGTTTGGAGGTGATGACGAGAGTGCCAAACCGGGCACTCGGCCGTAGATTGAGAGGGGTGGGTCGTGCGTCTTGCACGACGACCCTTTCCTTGGTGATCGCGCGATGGCCTTGAAGCAGTAGTTCCACCTTGTGCGTACCGCTGGCCACCTTCTGCAAGGTGACTTTAAAGCGGACTCCCCCGTCATTTTGGCTGTGGACAAAGCGCTGCGACTGCGTCCGGCCGTCCAGGAGGATTTCGGGCACATCGTTCGGCGTTTGCAGGCGATCGACCGCCACAGTCACGTCGATCCGTCCATAGGCAGGTTTCATCAGGATCTTCTCGTTGATCGCTCCGCCCCGGTCCAAGAAGACCGTCTTCTCAAAGGGGTGATGCAGCTCGGCCGTGACCCGAATGGTGTGGCCTCCCGCTTCCAGTTGTTGTTCTTCGTACAGGCCCTTGGCACCCACTCGCTTCCCGTCCAGCTCGATGAGGGGGGGGGCTAGCTTGGTTGTGGATTTGGGAAACTGCACGGCAATGCGAATTTTGCCAAAGTTGGGCACCAGCTTGATGGCTTCAAGACGAACGGGTTCGTTTTGGTTCACACTGACTTTCTCTACATGGGAGCGGTAGAGATCTTTTCGAATCTCTACAATGTGGTCGCCTGCAGGTACTTGATACGTCCACGGCGTTCGATCCTTTTGCTTTTTCCCGTCAATGTAGACATCCGCGTTGGTGGGCGTGCTCTTGACCTCGATGACACCCTGACCGCCTGTGGCCCGCACCGACACCTTTTCGACCAGATCATAGAGGACCGTGGCGGTGGGTTTGTTGCGGGTGAGTCGGATCTCGCCCCGATACGAATGGAAACCGGCTTTACGGAGCGTCACCACATACGGTTTGTCTCGAATCTTCTTCTTGATGCGCACCAGTTTCCCGGCCTCCAAATCGCGGTCTCCCGAGCGGCCATCGACGGTATAGCGGACGCCGTCTTGATTGGTTCGAAGGAAGAGCACTCCCCAGCCGGCTTCTACTTTGACTTCTTCCGTCGCGACGGCGCTGGTGCTAAAGCCCGGCATGCGAGGCTTTTTCTTTAATTCATTGAGCAGTTTGTCCGTCGCCACTCGAACAGCAGCGGGCAGATCGCCTCCTCGAAGAGCGGCCTTGGTGGACGCGAGCAAACAGTTCTTCTCAGCGGCAAACAAACTCAATGAGACGAACTCTTTACCACGCTGTTTGTACTGACGGGCCTTGATGTAGGAGTTGGGCGAGAGTTGTTCGCCAAGTTTTAGCCGCTGGCATTCTTTGCGGTCCAGGCCATGGCTCCCCGCAATGATCGATTCCAATTCTTTCCGATCCTTTGGGTCGGCAACCACGGTGAACTTGCCCCGTTGTGTCAGCGCATTTTTCACGAGAAATGAGAGTGTGGGGTCGGGCTGGCCCTTCTGATTTTGTCCCTTCACCAAGACCCGGTGCTCCGTGCGGAGGTATTTCTTAATGGCCGCCTCTACATCGGCGGCCTTACCGTGGGCCACCAGTGGCTTGCCCCCTTGCCAACTCCACAAAAAGGCCGCAGGCAACGCTTGGACACCACACTGCTCAAAGATGAGATCGTCCTCATCGCACACGGCATGGTCTGGCTTCCACGGCAGGTGTGCGCATTGGTCCAAGGTGGACTCGCTGCTGCTGACCACAGCCAATCGAAGTCCTTGGCTCGAATATGTGTCTCGAAGGCCTTCCCATTTCGGCACCGCCTTGATGCAAGGTTTGCAGCTGGTGCTGAAGAACTCGACGGCCACCAGTCGCGTGCCGGGCAGATCCAGCCAGGCCTGGAGATTCCAACGCTCCGCCTGCGCTCGGGAGGGGAGAAGAACCACACCCAACATCAACGCCAACCCGCCGCAAACCCACAAAGGGATGCGGCTGGAACGGCTTTCCGAAGGGCTTGTTGTCGTCATAGTTATTGATGGTATCGCGATGGGCCCGGGGGTGCAATGGGCTGTATCCGGGCACTTCCGCTTAGGGTTTGGACACGGTGCTCTGGCCGTCTTCGTCCAAGCCCCAGCACACGGCCTCACCGTCTGCTTTCAGCCCGCAGGTGTGCCAGCCACCCGCGGTCAGCTGAGTGAAGGGTCCAGGCTTCGGGGTGCTTTGGCCACTACCATTCGTGCCCCAGCAGAGCGCGTCGCCGTCCGCTTTGAGTCCACAGGTGATGTGCGCACCCGCCGTTAGTTGGGTGAAAGGACCGGTCTCGGGGGTGCATTGGCCTGCGTTGTTGTATCCCCAACACAGGGCCTCACCGTCCACTTTGAGTCCGCAGGTGTGCGAGCCGCCCGCCGTGAGTTGGGTGAAGGGGCCCGGCTTAACGGTGCTTTGGCCATCGTCATCACTACCCCAACACAACGCGTCACTATCTTCCTTTAGCCCACAAGTATGCCAACTGCCCGCGATGAGCTGGGTGAAGGGTCCCGCTTTGGGTGTGGTCAGCGAGCCACCAATACCCCAGCACACAGCCTCGCCGTCTTCTTTCAGCCCGCACGTATGTTCACGGCCCGCGGCAAGCTGGGCGAAGGGGCCAGGCTTGGGGGTACATTGGCCTTTGTTGTTGTATCCCCAACACACCGCCTCGCCGTCCGCTTTGAGTCCGCAGTTGTGCCGCCAGCCCGCGCTGAGCTGGGTGAAGGGGCCGGGTTCGGGTGCGGCTTGGCCATAGGCGTCCCAGCCCCAGCACAGCACTTCGCCATCTTTCTTGAGTCCACAGGTGTGGTAATCGCCAGCAGTGAGTTCGGTGAACAGGTAGGCATCACAGTCGATCTGGATGATATCGTCGGGACATACCTCACAATCCACCCCAGTCCATGCATTGGCACACTCGCCGCAGTTTTCTCCGCTATAGTTGGTCGGACATACATCGCACAAATCACCCATCCAGCCATTGGTGCACAGGTCACAATTGTCTCCGGTCCAGTTGTTTGGGCAGACCTCGCATGACTCGCCCGTCCATGCGTTGGCACATTGGTCACAGCCGTCTCCGGTCCAGTTGGACGGGCATTCATCGCAGACGGTTCCTGTCCACGCATTGGCGCATTCATCGCAGTTGTCTCCGACCCAGTTATTCGGGCAGACATCACACTGTTCACCAACCCACGCGTTGGCGCATTGATCGCACCCAGCACCCGTAAAGTTGGGGAAACAGACGAGGCAGTCTGGCAAGGGCATGTTGGGATTGGCACACTGGTCGCAATCTGTGCCGGTATAATGAGTCGGACAAACATCACACTGGTCGCCCTCCCACTTGTTGGCGCACGCGTTGCACCCCTCTCCCGTCCAATTGTCTGGGCACTCGTCGCATTGCTCACCTTTCCAAGGAAATACACATTCGGCGCAGTTCTTCCCAGGCTCCCAATTGCTTGGACAATAGGCGCAGTCTTGGCCTGTCCAGGTATTCGCACAAACATCACAATAGTCACCCGTAAAGTTTGGGAAAGTACATTGGCCGCATTCAGGCCCATAAAAGATGGGTTTACAGGTCAAACACGTGGGCAAAGCCATGCGAGGATCGCTGCATTGGTCGCACGATGAGCCAGTGAATTCAGGCTTGCATTCCTTACAGTCTTCGCCCATGAACCCCGGCTTACACTCCAGGCAACTGGGCAGCGTCTTGTTGTAATTAAAACACTGGTCGCAGGTCGCAAGCGTGAACTGCGGCTTACAAACAGTGCAGTACGGAGGAAGCTTGTTCGGATTCTCCACGCAGATGGAGCAGTTCGGACCGGTTAAAAATGCCGGGCAGCTCTTATCCCAATTCGTGTCCTCATAACAGCCCCACAAAAGGACCGCCGCCAGGAGCAAGCTGAGCGTACGTGTGATGCGCATGGGGGGAGGATAGCACAGTGTCTTGGGCCCGTGCAGCCGGGGGTTAGGGTGTAGGCACGGTGCTTTGACCGTACTCATCCCAGCCCCAACACACGGCCTAACTCCGCGCGACGCCAGCTACTTCGCCAATTTATAGATACCGCTGCTGGTGCGCCAATACAGACCCCATTCGTCCACGCGCATGAAATGGGGGCCGGTGCCGCCGGCCGTGGCAATGACCGATGCGTCCCCGGGACCCGTGGCATTGGACGGCGCGTACATGACGTTGGACGAGGTGTCGGACGTCCAATACACCCCCGTGTCGTCGGCCACGAGGGAGGCATAAGGGGCTTTGCTCCCCATGATGTCACTCTGGCTTACGTAGACATGCCCGCTTCCAGACGACGAAACGCGATTCACCCGCCCATTGGTCCAGCCCGAACCACCACGCGACGCCCAATAGACAGTGGAGCCATAGACCGCAATGGCGCCGTACTTCATGCTGGATTTGGTCTCTTGGTGGATGGTGGTGACACTGCCTCCGTTCTTGTTCACACGCAGCACCCGGGCGGGCGAGTTGGCCGTCATGTAGATGTAATTGCCCGACAGGGTGAACACTTGGAGGTTGTCGATGGAACCGGACACATTGTCGCTGGTGCAGGTCGTATAGAAGACCTCGCTGGTGCACGCCGGGCTATTGACCGACGAGGAGTAGACATTATTGTAGTTCCGTTTCCAATAAAAGAAGCTGCCATCCGTTTGAAGGTCCGTCAATGAGCCGGATGTCGTGGCGGCCAAGGTTGGATCTTGGGTTTCGCTGGCGGGTATCTTCCACAAGAAGCTGGTCTGAAAGCCGTTCGCCCAATCGCTAAAATACACCTGCCCATTGACGGCGGCCACCGGAGCCAGGGTGTCGTAAATGTCGTTGACCCAAATCGTGTTTGCACTGCCGCCGGACTTGGAGACGCGGAAGATATCGTCACCCATGGTCACGTAGTAGATATTCTGGCTGTCCATGGCAAAAAAGTCGCCCGCCGGGCCCCCACCACCCAGCGAATATTTCCATTCACCCACCACCGCCAACGTGCTCTTGGGCCCAAAGCATTGCTGATTGGCGGAGCAGGTTTGGCCCGCCGCACAAATGGAGGAATAGCTGCAGGAACCGGTGCCCATGTTGCAACTGTCCGCCGTGCACGGATCGCCATCGTCACACACCACCGGCTGGCCCGTGCAGTTTCCAAAACTGCAGGCATCGGACAACGTGCAGTTGTTGTTGTCGGAACAGTCGGTCCCATTGAGCGCCTGATTCTTACAGCCTTGAGAGGTGGAGCAGGTGTCGGCCGTGCACGGGTTGCCGTCGTTGCACTGGGAATCGTTGGGCGTGTGCACAATGGTGTCGTTGCTCTCGTCGCAGCTGTCGCTGGTGCACGGGATGTTGTCACTCACCGACACCGGCGTCCCCGATTTGCAACCGCTGGACGGTGAGCAATATTCGGCGCCGTTGCAATAGTGACCGTCGTCGCAATTCACCGCAGCACCCGAGGCACACTGTCCGCCGCCACAGGCGTCGTCGGATGTGCACGCATTCTGGTCAGAGCATGCAGAACCGTCGGCCGCGTTTCCGTTGGGATCGGGCACACAGCCCTGCGTCGAATCGCACAGCTCCATGCCGTTGCAAGGATAACCGTCCGAACAATTTAGAGAGGCACCGGAGGCGCACAGGCCGTTTTGGCAGGTTTCGGTGCCGTTGCACAGATCGTCGTCCGTGCACAGCGTCCCGTTGGCCACGGGCAGATCACACAGGCCCGTGGTGGGGTTGCACGCGCTTTGCAGGCAGGAATTGGCCACCGCGCTGCAATCCACTGCTTGACCGGCGCAGCTGCCATCGGCTTGGCAAGCATCGGCTTGCGTGCACAGATCACCATCATCGCAATCAGACGCCGGCAGCGGTGTCGAAACACAACCCAACACGGGATCGCACGTGTCTTCGGTGCACGCGTTGCTGTCCGTACAATTCAACGAAGCCCCCGTTGCACAGGCACCGTTCAGACATGTTTCCGTCCCGTTGCACAGATCATCGTCCGTGCACAACGTGCCATTGGTCACGGGCAGATCGCACAGGCCGTTGTTGGGATTGCACACGTCTTGAAAGCACGGGTTGGTCACCGCGTTGCAATTCACAGCCTGTCCGACGCAGCTGCCATCGGCTTGGCAGGCATCGCCTTGCGTGCACAGATCGCCGTCGTCGCATGTGGATTCGATCAGCGGCGTGGAGAGGCAACCCAACGCGGGATCGCAGGTGTCTTCGGTGCACGCGTTGCCATCCTCGCAGCCCGACTGCCCGGTGGTGGGATTGACGCACACATCGCAACCCTCGCCGGTAAAGTTATCATCGCTGCACTCGTCGCAGTTGGCGCCCTTATACTTGGGGTCACAGGCAACACATCCGGGCAATAGCTTGTGAGCGTTGCTGCACTCCGAACACACTTCGCCCGCGAACTCCGGCTTGCACTCCAAACAGTCAGGCAATGCTTTGTTCGTGTTGCTGCATTGGTCACAGGCACTACCGTTGAAGCGTGATTTGCACTCGGTGCATCCGGGCAATGCCATGTTGGGATTGGCGCATTCGTTGCAGTTTTCGCCGGTGTATTGGACATGGCAGGCGGTGCAGGCGGGGTATTGGTAATTGGGTCCCGCCGTACACTCATTGCAGTTCGGACCGGTCAAATAGGCCGGACACGCATCGTCGAAACTCACGTCCTCATAACAGCCCCAACAAAGGGCCGCCGCCAGGAGCAGGCTGAGCGTAGGTGCGATGCGCATGGGGAGAGGATAGCACAGTGTCTTGGGCCCGTGCAGCCCGGTGGTTAGGGTGTCGGGACGGTGGTTTGGCCAGAGGTGTCAGAGCCCCAGCACACCGCCTCGCCATTTTCTTTGAGTCCGCAGATGTGCCCGCTGCCCGCGGCAACCGTGGTGAAGGGTCCGGGCTCGGACGTGCCCTGTCCAAGGCTGTCCTTTCCCCAGCATGCAACCTCTCCACCTTCTTTGAGCCCACAGGTGTGGAAGTAGCCCGAGGAGAGCTGGGTAAAGGGTCCGGACTTTGGTGAAGATTGGCCATACCCGTCGTTGCCCCAACAGACAGCCTCGCCGTCTTCTCTGAGACCGCAGGTGTGTTCGCCGCCCGCGACGAGTTGAATATAGGGTCCAACCTTGGGTGTGCTCTGTTCGTAGTAGTCACTTCCCCAGCATTCTGCTTCACCAGTCTGTTTGAGTCCGCAAGTGTGGTAGTAGCCTGCGGCGAGTTGGGTAAAAGGACCGGCTTTCGGTGTGCGTTGACCGTAATTGTCCGCACCCCAGCAGAGCGCTTCGCCGTTTGGTTGAAGTCCGCAAGCGTGGTACCTGCCCGCAGTCACTTGAGTGAAAGGCCCGGCTTTGGGAGAACTCTGACCGGAGAGGTTCTCTCCCCAGCACACAGCCTCACTGTCTGTCTTTAGTCCACAGGTGTGGGTTCTGCCCGCGGCGACCTGGGTGAAGGGGCCCGGCTCGGGTGTGCTCTCGCCAACACCGTTTTCGCCCCAGCAGAGTGCTTGGCCGTCCTTTTTGAGCCCACAGGTGTGTTCCTTGCCCGCGGTGAGTTGAGTGAAAGAATAGAGTTCGCAACTGTCGCCAGTGAAAGTGTCCGGACACACGTTGCACTCTTCGCCAGTCCACGCGTTGTCGCACTGATCGCAGTTTGGGCCAGTAAAACTGAACGGGCAGTGGCAGTACTTGTCATAGGCCGGACAGGTCTCATCCCAGTTCACGTCCTCATAACAGCCCCAAACAAGGACGGCCGCCAGGAGCAGGCTCAGCGTACGTGTGATGCGCATCGGGGGAGGATAGCACAGTGTCTTGGGTTCAGTTTCCCCAATTAATCTTCCCCACGAGTTGGTTTGCGGTGACAAAGTCGCAGGATAGCGACTTTGGGGAGCCAAAGGCCTTCGAAGAACGCGAACCATGGATGGTGAGCGCCAGTGAGCTCGAGCGGATTGGGGCGAGTGGGGTGAGAGGCGAAGGCGCGGGTTTGCAGGCGTAGCAGCGCTACGTCAAAAAGTCGCAACGCAGGCAGGTCGCCCCAATCGCTTCAAGGCGCCGAGCGAATCCGCCGTAAACCGACTCACCATGAGTTGGTTTCGGGAGAGCGCGTTCGAGGGAGTGGTCAGGAGTGGGTGGTGATGGCGAGGAAGCCCGACGAGAGCGTAGCACCGCTACGGTGAGGAGGGATGACGACGGCAGCGCGGCCCAATCCGGGACACCACCCGAACGCGTCCTCCCGAGACCGACTCACAAACGGATATCAACGTGATACTTCCCCCGAAGCTCTTTCATCCACTGTTCCCACGCGGCGGATTGGCGCTCCATATGAAGTTCCATCCTGATCCGCTGCCGGACCTTCTTGGGGTCGTCGATGTCCACCTGACGTTTTCCGAGCACGCGGACGATGTGGTAGCCGATTTGGGTTTGGATGACACCCGACACTTGCCCCGTAGACAACTTGAAGGCGGACAGCTCAAAGTCGGGATCGAGCGAGCCGCGTTTAATCCAGCCAATCTCGCCGCCCAGGTTTCGTGTGCCCGGGTCCTCACTGAATTCACGGGCCGCCTCTTCGAAGGTCTTTTGCTCGGTCAGCACCAAATTCAGGACGTGGTCGATCCGTTTTTGGAGCAACCTCAGCTTGGGCACGGTGGTTAGGCCCGGGACGCGAATCAAGATGTGCTGAACCAGGATCTCGTCTTGCTGGGTGCCGCCGTAATAGTCGCGCTTGAAGATCCGTTCGATCTCTTCGGCGCGTGGCTTGATGCGAGAGCCAACTTTGAAGTTCAACATCTGAGACTTGATCATCTCTTTGCGGACGTGCTCGCGGTACTCGGCCAATTTCGTGAAGCCCTGCTGTTGCAGGTAGGCCATCAGCTGTTCGTCGCTCCAACGATTGTGTCGTTTAATGCGATCGATGTGTTGATTCACCCGCGTCGCGCTGCCGGAAAGCCCCAGCTTCTTCGCTTCACGCAGAACCAAGATGGTGTTGATCTCTTCGTTCAACAGATCCTGCTTTTTCTTCTCGGCCCACTCTTTTCGTTTCTCTGCATCCGCGATGTTGGCCCCGAGCACCTCCACAAAGACAAATTTGCTCATCAATTCGTAGAGGGTGATGACCTCGCCCTCCACAAGGGCTGCGATTCCATCGATCAACTCATAGCCTGCGGGCAGGGTCCGGCTTTCTGTGCCGGCCCACGCGGGCATGGCGACACAAGCGACGGCCAAGACGAGAACCGCCTTCTTCATGGCGTTCCCTTCTTCGGCAACACGCCGGTGGTTCCCGGACCGCCCAAGGTCGGCACGGGAGGTAGGACGCCCAATCGGCTGCGCACGGTTAAGATATCGAGCTTCTGCAAGCGATCCTTGTGAACCACAATGTCCGCCTTCTTCCGGAGCCCTTCGATGTAGTTCTTCCGTGCCGTGTCCTTCTTTTGGCGGAGCAACGTGCTGGTGATCTGCCGACGTGCGCTTTCCAGGGTGCGGTTCACGCCCGGACGACGATTGGTCAACTGGAGGATGTGAACACCCTGTTCGTCTTCCACGAGCTCGGAGAGTTGATTCAATCGCTGAAACGCGAACGACGCGTTTCGGAGCGCTTCGCTGAGCACAGGGCGGTCGCGTTTGGCGCGATCCACATAGCCCACCGTCGTAAAAAATCCCAGATCCCCATTGCCATGAGCGGTCTTCATGTCTTTGGAATGTTGCCGGGCAAACCCGGAAAAGATCGTGCGGGCGCGAGCGGGATCCGCTTTCATCGCGGACTGCAGCTCCGCGAGGATCTTGGCCGCTTTGGCCTTGTCCTTAAACAGGATGTGACTCACACGAACCTGCTCGGGTTTCACGAAGAGGCTCTGGTTGTTTTGATAGTACCGCTCGATCTCCGACTCTTCGATGCGCGACGCCTTCACGAGCTTCTGGAGATCATTGGCCGTGTACTTTTGAATCATGGCGCGCTTCATGGCGAAGACCACATCGGGGTGGGTGTCATATCCGAGCGTCTGCGCTTCACGCGCGATCAACTCAAATTGAATGAGCGTATCGAGAAACTCGATCTTCTTGTCCAGAGGAGCGTAGCGTTCTCGTCCCACCGCAGGCACTTCCCCGAGACGTCGTTCCAGATCGCCCAGGGTAATCACCACCTCGCCCACGCGAGCCACTTCAAGCTGTCGTTCTGCGGTGGTCAACGCGCTGGAGTCGCCGTCGTCATCCGATGCGCGGGGTCCGGCGCTGCGCGCGCGGTCATCCGCCTGCAGGCCCGACTCGGTCACACGCGCCCGAGCATGGTGAGCCTCATCGGTGGAAGCGGGCTTGTCAGGACGACAGCCAAGCGTCAGCGTCACCGCGATCCCAATTCCAAACCAAAGCCGAGTCATACGTCCCTCCTGAGTGCCCTCGTGTACTACCCTGTCAGCCCCTGAATGGCAAGCTATGACTGGAGCAAAAGCCCCTTCTCTTCGCCATACCGGAGCAACTCCCGAATCGCCTTTCGTGCCGATTCGATCCCGCCGGACCATTCGGTCTCCGTCACCCCGCGAACCAGCTCAATTTGAGGGGTCAACTTCCAACGGCTCCCGGGACGCTGAATCAAACCCACGACCGCTTCGCCAGCCAACTTGCTCTGGGGCGAAAGGTGCACCACAAGTCCCCCGCGATTGTAGGCCACCGATTGGGCACCAAGGCGCTGACAGTCAATCTTCAGATGGGTGGCCGCCAAGAGGTTTTGAGCCTCCTCCGGTGGGCGTCCACATTGGTCCACCAGATCCGAGAACACGTCGCCCAGCTCCGCATGATCCTGGGCCGTCGCAAAGCACTTATAGAATTGCAAACGAACGCTAACATCCGGCACATACGACGCCGGCAAGAAGGCGTTGATGCCCACTTTGGTTTCGCACGAGACACGGACATCCTCGACCTCGTCTTCCTGTTTCAAGGCCCGCACCGCATCCGTCAGAAGCTCGCTGAAGAGCTCCAGCCCGACGTCTTTGACGTGTCCGGATTGCTGGGCGCCCAACAGATTGCCCACACCCCGCATCTCCATGTCCATGGTGGCGATGTGAAACCCACTGCCGAGCTCGGTGAATCGTTGGATGGTAGCCACACGTTTCTCAGCGATCCCGCTGAGGTTTCGGGGTTCGGGAACCATCAAATAACAATAGGCCCGCTCACTGGAACGACCGAT
>Ga0114996_10006945_pt1 | contig 12941 bp, 12 predicted proteins | sample ArcticOcean_MG_C_4_FD_87039 | JGI IMG/M metagenome (GOLD analysis project Ga0114996, IMG submission 87039) | Marine microbial communities from western Arctic Ocean - ArcticOcean_MG_CB4_134 | ecosystem: Environmental > Aquatic > Marine > Oceanic | place: Arctic Ocean: Canada Basin | collected... | reverse complement strand
TGCCGGGCGATGTATCGCAGGTCATAGCCGGAGATGTTGCCGTAAGCCCAGCAGTCAGGGAAGCACTCGCCGAGGAACTGGGCCTGAACGACCCTCTCCACGTTCAGTACGGCCAGTGGTTATGGAGCATGGTCAATGGAAAATTTGGGGGCAATTCGTTAGAGAGCAAGGAGTCCATCCGCTCCATCATCGGGCAGCAGTTACCGGTGACGCTTCTGCTCACCGGCTACACGCTCCTCCTCTCAATCTTGGTTTCATTGCCATTGGGTATGCTCGCTGCCCGTTGGAGCAACCGGTGGCCGGATTACATCACCCGTATCGTGTCCCTGGGCGGGCTATCCCTCCCAAGCCTATTAGTCGCCGTGCTTGTCCTCTTGGGCCTACTGCTGGCCTTCCGTTGGTCTCCACCGATTCTGTACGCCTCGCCGTGGGCTGACCCTTGGACACACCTCCAGATCATGATCTGGCCCGCACTGATCCTCGCCTGGGAACAAAGCTCTCACCTCGTAAGAGTCACCCGCGCCAGTGTGCTTGAAGCCCTGGACCGAAGCTATGTGGCGACAGCCAGGAGCAAGGGTCTAGCGGAGAGGGTTGTCCTAGTTAAGCATGCTTTGCCAAACGCCCTTATCCCCACCGTAACAATGATCGGTCTGCACTTCGGTGTATTGATCAGCGGAGCGGTGATCCTGGAAAACATCTTCGGCCTGCCCGGCATCGGCAGGGGCATCGTTCACGCCGCGCAGGTCAGAGACTATCCGGTTGTCCAGAGCCTGGCCGTCCTGCTGGTGTTGTTCTCGTTGGTCGTCAACCTTGTCGTTGATATCGTGTACTCGCGTTTGGACCCGCGGGTAGGGCCGTCGTCATGAAACTAGGCCAGAAGAAACCTTTGCGATCCCGTGGCCAGCGAATGGCGGCGCTCGTCTCATCAACTCTGGCATTGGCCAAAGCCAGGCCCCTGGGAGCGATCGCCGCCTCCGGCCTCATCCTGATGGTACTCGTAGCACTTTTGGCGGACGTCGTAGCCACCCACGATCCGCTTCAACAAACAGTGCGGATTCTTGAGCCTCCGAGTGCAGGCCATTTTTTCGGGACAGACGACCTTGGGCGGGACGTCTTTAGCAGGGTTGTCCACGGAGCGCGAGCGACGCTCTTCGTTGGATTCCTCTCATTGGGCTTGGCTACGGCCTCGGGCGTGGCCATTGGCACCGTTTCGGCCTATCGGGGCGGCACGTTCGACCTGCTCGTCCAGAGGTTCGTTGATGTCTTCCTGGGTTTCCCCTTCCTTGTAGCGGCCCTCATTGTGGTCGTTGCCCTTGGACCTTCTTCGATTTCTGCAGCCCTTGCCATCGCTTTGGCCCTGGCGCCCCAGATCGCTCGGCTTTCGCGGGCCGCGGTGCTTTCCACTAAAGAGGAAGGCTATGTTGAAGCTGCAAGGGCTTCGGGGGCAGGACCGGCACGGATCATCTGGCGACATCTGTTACCAAACAGCTTCCCACCGATACTGGCCCAAATTACCGGCTACCTAGGGACGGCGGTGGTCGCTAAGACAGCGTTGAGCTTTCTCCGGCTTGGAGTGCCGCCACCGGATCCATCATGGGGCAGAATGCTTCAGGAGGGGGTGCAACAGTACTTCGAGGTTGCGCCGTGGGCCATTATGTTTCCTGGGCTTGCCCTAGCCATCACCGTTCTCAGCGCCGCCCTCCTTGGCGACCAGCTCCGTAACCTGGTGTGGGCCAAAGAGAATGCACACCCCAAGGTGAAGGTAGAATCCGGAACGCTCACGCTGGGCAGCCAGGGAATGGAGCCAAGGGACTAGAGTCCCTTAAACAATTGGAGGCCCCATCCGAGGATGGGGCCTCCAACAAGCGAAGGAAGGATGCTAACGGGCTCGCAACGACCCGGCCGAGAAGCCTAGCTCTTCATCCACCATTCTCTGGTCGTAGTCGACGAATACTTCGGTTGGATAGCCCAGTTGATCGTCGTAGGTAGCCGCAATGCTGAAGGCATCCCTGTCCAGAGCGTCCTGGATGTGATCGAAGAGGCCTTCTATCGTCACGAAGCGGGCGGGCTCTGGAACCTCGCCAAACGAAGGGTCGATGAAGTTAACATCGACGACCCGGCCATCAGCAACCTCAACGCTGACCGGAGCCACGTATTCCCGCATGCAGAAGCAATGCCAAGACGTTGTATAGGTATACGTTGAGATGTTGCTGCGATCCCACCGTGCCTGATTCTTCAAAACCACGGCCTGCACTGAATCGGTGTTTCCTACGATCAGCACGGGTTCAAGACCACCAATCCCGATCGAGTCACCGTCTGCGGCCGCTGCTACGATCCGGCGTTCATACTGGCCAGGCTTGATCAACGCATCAATGATCGGCACGGCAATCTCATCCGGCAATGGAAAGGTCAGGTTGGACGCGGGGGCTGCCAATGAAATATCGGCCGACTGTATAACCTGCCCATCCAGGAGCAACTCGTACAGCAAGGAGACGACGGGCCTGGAAAAGTCGCACCCACCACTGTTTACGGCATCGAGGCGGCTGGGAAGCTGCTCCTCTCCGCTCACGGCCATGAGGAGGTCCAACGGGTACGCTTCCGTGGAGATACACACGGCCTCCAATGGCACAGCGGTCGCCGTCGGCAACGGTGTCGCCGTGGGCGGCGCTGTTGTGGCGGGGACGCTGGTGGGTGTCTTGGTAGGTGCATCAACCCCGCATCCAGCAAGGGCGAGCATCGAAAGCGCTAGAGCCGCTAAACCAAGGGCGCCTTTTCGACCAATCATTTCTGAGACCTCACTTTTTGGCTTTTGTACTTCTCGGATCATCAAACCCGCCTTGCCATTGAGACGATGAAACCGACCGATAAGTTCCCAAGGACCAGTCCCAGCACCTGCCGTCCACGCTGAGAGCAATCGCTCGTCATAACCACGGGGCCTAGCAGGGTCTATGCTCAACGTGATGGAGGGGCATCGTAGCGATAGCGTGGCTTATGGAAAGAATAGCTGTGAAATTCCTGTGAACGCGTAGGGGCTGGGGACTGGACTGCCAACGTCATTAACATCACGCGGTGTACAGGCCCAACCAGCTACAATCCAGCCAGCGACCATTGGCGAGAGGTGAAGCAGTGGACGAGCGTTTGTGGATCGACGTGACAGCACCCGTTACGACCGGGATGGCCGTTTGGCCTGGAGACCCGGCCGTAAACATCAATCGCGTTGCCGAGGTGGAGCGCGGCGACCTGGCAACCGTGTCTCATCTGGATATGGGTTCTCACACCGGGACCCACGTTGAGGCGCCAAGCCATTTCTTACCCGGCGGGCTCACCATCGACGAAATGCCGTTGGAAGCTACAAACGGCAAGGCGCGCGTGATCGGCATTGAGGACTCAGCGACAGTGGGACTTTCAGAGCTACTCCTCCATGACCCGCAGCCTGGCGAGCGCTTACTTTTCAAGACCGCCAACTCCTCCCGCCAATGGTACCAGGAGCCCTTCGTCGAAGACTTCGTCGCCCTATCTTTGGAAGCGGCCCATCTTCTTGCCGAAAGACAGCTACTAATGGTCGGAATCGACTACCTCTCTGTTTCTGGTTTCCACGATGACACATCTGCCATCCACACAACCTTACTAAAAGCAGGAATATGGATCGTGGAGGGATTGGCCCTTCAAGGCATAGCGCCAGGGGCCTACGAAATGGTCTGCCTGCCACTGAAGCTTCAAGGGACCGAGGGCGCTCCGGCCAGGGCGATGCTCCGGCCCTTGTTCTCCTGAAGTACGCCGGTCAGTCTTGGAAGTCGATCCAGCCGAATGGAGCAGCGGTAATCCTCATAGGAGGAGGAAACATGGACATTGCCGTGGGACAAACCTCGCACAGAGAAATGGTCGTCAGCGAAGAGATGGTGGCTAGGTACGCTGAAATCACTGGCGACTATAACCCCCTTCATTTCGACCAAGACTTCGCAAAGAGTACACGTTTCGGAGGGCTGATCTCTCAAGGAGGGATTACTACCGGGTTGCTGCATGCATTGGTCGCCATGGACATGCCAGGGCCGGGTACGGTGTTCATGACTCAGCGTTGGTCCTTTCCGCGCCCCGTGTATATTGGGGACACCATTCGAGCAGAGGCAACAGTGCTCTCCATTCACGAGAGAAAACCCCGGGCGGAGATCCAGTTTGTGGTCACGAATCAAGACGGCCTGGAGGTTCTCAACGGCGAGGCAACCGTCTATCAGGTGGAGCCCGTGAGTGGGGCTTAACAACTCAAGAACGCCGCATTGACACTATTCGGCGCCCTGCCTAACATGACGGCCTGGGATCGTACTTTCCTGGGCAAGTGTGGCTTTGAAGCTGGCAAGGGATGGGTCGGGTAACCGTAGAGGACGTATCGGCGTTCTTGAAAAAGCAACCCAACGTTTACGCAGCGCCCAAGGGGGAAATATGAGTAGGAACGGATTTCGAATTCTGGACAGCGACATGCACATTCAGGAGCCGCCTGACCTGTGGCAGCGCTACATCGAGCCAGCCTACAGAGATCAGGCCCCCGTCGGCGTACATAAACAGGTACGGGACCTGCGCATGACCCACCCCGACGGAAAACCGTGGGGTATGCCTGTGGGGCTAGGTCAAGGGGCTCCCGGACCGGCCGGCCACCTCTTCAATCATACGCAGGAGTTATTCCGTCCCTACGAGGAGCGCGGGTGGACATCACGGGTGCAGTTGGATGCGATGGATGAGGAAGGAGTGGATGTGGCGGTCCTCTATCCGACGCGAGGGCTACACGCGCTGAGCGAACCCAATATGGACCCTGGGCTCACCGGCGCGCTGGCCCGTGCCTACAACAACTGGCTTTACGACTTCTGCCAGGAGGACACCTCTCGACTCTTTGGGGCGGCCATGATCACCCCCTTCGACATTGAGGAAGCCATTGCCGAGACCCGCCGCTGCGTGGAGGAATTGGGCTTCCGGGCCATTTTCCTTCGGGCCAACGTGTCCAGCGGCCATCAGTGGCACGACTCCTTCTATGACCCCCTATGGTCAACCCTGGAGGAACTCAACATCCCCCTGGGTTTCCATGAGTCGGCCTCTGCAGGCGTACCACAGATAGGAGAACAGTTCGGCAACAACTTCATGCTCCGCCACGCCTACTCTCATCCCTTCGAACTGATGGTTGCTTTGGGGAGCATGTGCGGCGGTGGAGTACTGGAACGGCATCCTGGACTGCGGGTGGCCTTTTTGGAAGGCAACTGCAGTTGGCTCCCCTTCATGCTCTGGCGACTCGATGAACACCAAGAGATGTTCGGGGATCAATGGGCCCCTGATCTCACCATGACTCCCAGTGAGGTCTTCAAACGTCAATGCTTCGTTTCAGTAGAGCCGGACGAAACGCCCGCCAAGTACGCCATCGCGGACATCGGCAACGACAACATCGTTTTCTCAACCGACTACCCTCACGTAGACACCAAATTCCCTCATTCGGTAGACAAGCTTTTCGAACTGCCTCTGACCGATGAGGACCTGCGAAAGATCCTTTGGGATAACTGCGCCCGTTTCTATGGTATGGACGATCCAAAAGACTGAAAAAGGTCTGGTATTCACGAAGCGTTCGGCCATGTAGACAACCCGACGCCATGCTCAGGCCCAAAGCTGGATAAGAAAGGCGGGGGGTTCTCGATTACTTCAAAACCAGGAGTCCGGTCATGAAGCTTCAAGGCAAAGTTGCCATCGTCACAGGAGCAGCCCGAGGCATCGGCAGAGCCTTTGCCGAGCGTCTGGCCGAAGAGGGCGCGAGCGTCGTCGTCGCTGACGTGCTGGACGGGCAGGACACAGTGAAAGCAATAGAGAGCCAGGGCGGGCAGGCGCTTGCTCTCCGTGTGGACGTGTCCAAGGCTGAGGACACGGAGGCGGCAGTAAAGAGCACCATAGAACGCTTCGGACGGATTGACGTGCTGGTGAACAATGCCGGCCTGTTCGCCAACCTGACCCGTGGCTCGTTTGTCGATATACCCCTTGCCGAGTGGGACCTGACCATGTCCGTCAACCTCAGGGGCCTCTTTCTATGCAGCCGCGCCGTCTATCCCTACATGAAGGATCAAGGCGAGGGCAGCATAATCAACATCTCCTCTGGCACAGCCCTCAAGGGCACTCCGAACTTGCTTCACTATGTCACATCGAAGGGTGGAGTCATCTCTTTTACCCGCGCCTTGGCCAAAGAGATTGGCGAGTCAGGCATCCGCGTCAATGGTATCGCACCCGGCATCACGCGCAGTGAGGGCATGCTGAACTGGGGTGAAAACGCAGACGCTGGCACGGTGGCGAGCAGAGTTTTCAAACGGAGCATGGTCCCCGATGACCTTACCGGCGCCCTCATCTTCCTCGCCTCCGACGATAGCCGTATGATGACTGGCCAACTCTTAGTCGTGGACGGCGGCGCCGTTTTCCACTAGGGCGAAGTTGAAGTAAGACAAGGTGGATGGTGCGAAATGGACGATCCATGCCGAGCCACCTGCCACACCTATCCCCTCCCATTTCTCATAGGCGAGAAATAGCAGCTCTCTTGAAGTTGGGAGGAGCCCCCAACAACCAACGCGCGGCACCAAAAGAGGACATCAGAATGGTTAACAAAGGATCGGCGGGTGGGGCACATCTTGTGGGTAGCATTCCATTTGCTAACGCTGAAGAAGTCTTCCGTACAGTCTCGCCCATCCTTGGCAACCAGCTCCGCCGGATCCCTGACGGCGAAACTGGGGAACGATCGATGTATATCTTGTGGCAGTTCGACGTCTTGAAAAACAGCCCAGGACTCGAGCCTTCCTCAGAGGGCCACTATGGCTTTCAAGATGACCGGCGCCGCATGCCTCGGGTGAAACTGAAAGCTGAGTTCAGTTCACAAGACTTATACATCAATGCCCTTGGCTATGCTGAGGCCGCGATCGGTTCCTACAAATCGTTTGCTTTGCTGAAGCGGGAAGGCGTCATCCCTCAGCACCTTCGTTTCCAAGTTAGCTTGCCTACTCCCCTTGCTCCCGTCATAAGCTTCGTGGCCCCAGAAGACAGGCCGCTCGTCGAGCCTGCTTACGAAAAGGCCATGCTGAAGGAAATTTCCGACATCCTGAAAGCCATACCCCATGAGGATCTGGCCATCCAATGGGATGTATCCAGGGAGATGGCCGTCATCGAGGGCGCCCTTGAGCCTCACTTCGATGAGCCCGAGAAAGGGATCAGTGAGCGTCTGCTTCGACTCGCATCCGCGGTGCCAGAAGAAGTGGAGATCGGCTATCACCTGTGCTACGGAGATTTCCAGCACCGCCACTTTATGGAACCCAAAGACTCTGAAAACCTGACCAAGATGGCCAACGCCATTTCCGCCAACGTCCACCGATCAATTAATTGGATTCACTTCCCGGTCCCAAGAGACAGAGACGATCTGTCCTATTTCGCACCTTTGAGGGGCCTTGAGTTGCACCCTGAAACTGAGCTTTACGCAGGTCTCATCCACCATACTGATGGCGTGGAGGGCACGCGCAAAAGAATGGCGGCTGCCGGCCAGGTTTTGAAGGACTTCGGGGTGGGAACCGAATGCGGTTGGGGTCGTCGGCCCCACGAAACACTTCTCGAGCTAATACGGATTCATCACGAGATAGCAAATTCGGTCGTCTAGTGCTGTAGGACGACAGCCGCCGGATGCGATGGCCTACAGTTGGTCTCCTCTGACCAGATAAGCGCTCACAACCTATGAAGGACATGCCCGATGCCAGATATCCGCTTTTCTGACACGACGATTAGAGACGGCCCCAACAGCCTATGGGCACAAAACGGCCGGACGGGCATGCTCACGCCCGTCGTCGAGAACTTGGACAACGCAGGCTTCGAGTCCATCGAGATCGATGGCAACCCCAGCAAGAAGATCGTCCGGGAGCTCAAAGAGAACCCGTGGGAGCGCATCCGGGAGATCGCCAAGCGAGCGACTCGCACTCCCCTGCGCGTCGTTGGCGGACGCTCCTTTGTATCCTTCGACCTGTCCCCCCTGGCCATGTACCAAATGAAACTGGAGACACTGGCGCGCAACGGCGTTCACCAACTCCGCCTATCCGACTCAGGAAATGAGGTTGAGGGTTGGGCAGAACGGCTGACGCTCGCCAAGGCTGCAGGGCTGGACGTCATTATCAACCTCATCTACTCAATATCACCGCGCCACACCGACGAATACTACGCCCTGAAAACTCAACAAGCGGTGGCCCTGAAGCCCCTCCGCATCTGCCTCAAGGACCCGAGCGGTCTGCTGACCCCTGACCGGATGCGGACCATTGTCCCGGCTATCCAGGAGCATCTGGGCGGCCACACCCTAGAGCTACACACCCACTGCACCACGGGCTTGGGACCCCTGACGGCGCTGGAGGGCATCAAGCTGGGCATCCCCAACATCAATGTTGCCGTTCCCCCGCTAGCCAATGGCTCAGGAAACCCGTCAGTGTTTCACATCGCCCAGAACGCACGGGCGCTGGGCTACACGCCCCTGGTGGACGAAGAAATCCTCAAACCGGTGGAGACTCACTTCAACAAGGTCGTGCGTCGAGAGGGCTTTACCGTCGGCGAGCCCCTGGAGTACGACGAAGGCCAATACCAGCACCAGGTGCCAGGGGGCATGATCTCTAACCTGCGCTTCCAGCTCGGCAAGCTGAATCGCAGCAATCTCCTGAACGCCGTGCTGGAGGAGTGCAAGCAGGTCCGGGCGGAGATGGGCTACCCAGTCATGGTGACACCCTTTTCCCAATTCGTGGGAAGTCAGGCAGCGATCAACGTCATCAGCGGCACCCGCTACGAGGTAGTGACCGAGCAGGTCATCCAATACGCCCTTGGCTGGTGGGGCTATGAGTCCGCCAATGCCATGAACCAGGACGTGAGAGACAAAATCCTCAACCGCAAGCGAGCCCAAGAGGTAGCAGCCGACCCGGTGCCGCAGCCAACTATTGAGGAGATCCGCCGCCAGTTTGGCAACAAGCCTGACGAGGAAATCCTCCTGAGGTTTGCTGCAGGGGACGAAGCGGTGGATGAGCTACAGAGGGTCGGGCCCCACAAGCCCTACCACACTGGGCCGCATGCCGTGGTTTCGCTGGTGGAGCGCCTGCTAAGCCCCGAAGGGCCCGACCACCTGGCTATTCACCGGCCCGGATTCGACCTCGTCGCGGGGAGACGCCGGAACGACTAGCCCTGGCGACGGATGGCGGCTAGACACACGGCAGGAGAAACAAGAGGGTCAATGGTAGAGCACAAAAGATCGAATGGGGTCGCCTAGCCCCCTGGTTGAGCAGCTGGCTTTGCTACTAGCGACGCCGGATGGGGGGAGAGCCGGGGCTGTACGTTTCGATCTCCTCGGAGGTGCCGTCCCAGGAAGCAATGGCGTCGATGGCGTCCCGCTCTTCGTCGGTCATGACCCAGTCGCCGGAGACGGCATTGGCGGCCACCTGGTCGGGGGTCATAGCGCCAGCGATAACTGAGCTGACGGCCGGGTGAGCCAGAAGCCACGAAAACGCCAACTCTAGCAGGGAGTGTCCTCCCTCGGCGGCATAGGCCTCAAGTTTGTTGAGCGTTTCGCGAGCGGCTGCATCAGTCTGAAGTGAGGTCACCATGCGCCGGGAGTCTGCATTGGGCACGTCGGTAGGCTTGTACTTGCCGGTGAGCCAGCCTCCTGCCAGTGGGAAGTAGGGAAGGAAGCCAACGTTCTGAGCAGTGCAAAACGGCAGGAGCTCCAACTCCACCTGGCGGCGGAAGACGTTGTAGTAGTTCTGCGAGGACACCATGCGCGCCCAGCCGTTCCGCTCCGAGATGGCATCGGCATGGGCGTGGCGCCAGCCGGAGTAGTTGCACTCGCCGAGGTAGCGGACCTTGCCCGCCGTCACGAGATCATTCATCGGCCCCAGGATTTCCTCTTGGAGAAGATCTGCATTGGGGAAATGCAACTGATAGAGGTCGATGTAGTCGGTCTGCAGGGCAGCGAGACTAGAGTCGATGCTCCGGTTTACTCGATCCTTGATGGATTCGCCCTCAAGATTGGCGATGTTGAACTTGGTTGCGAGAATAATTTCCTTTCGGTGGGATTTCAGGAAATCACCGATGTGGACCTCACTTCGTCCACCTCCGTATACATCAGCGGTATCAATGAAGTTTATGCCTACGTCCAAGCACTTGTTGAGAACGGCCACGCTCTGTGCTTTGTCCCGGATCCCAAAACGACGTGGAGCGCCTGGGCGGTCGGGGTTGCCGAAATTGTTGGTCCCGAGGCCAATGACCGAGACTTCAAGGTCAGACGAGCCAAGCTTTCGATACTGCATGCGGTGCTCCGGGATAGAACCTGGATTGAACGGGAACTGGCGGGGATTGTACCTCTGCGGACATGGACGCCGGGTATGGCCACCGAGGCCTCGACGCCACCAAAGAGTTCCTAGCCCGGCAAGGAGCAACCGGAAGACGCATAGGCTACTGGCGAATCATCCCAGCGCAAACTGGGCGTTCTTCGTCCGCTCAAGGCCGATGGAATCTCGTAAGCCCCGACCTAACTTGCGGCAGCTTTTGCAGGCACGTTCAGCGAGTAAAACCGAATCGTGTTGTCCCGGAAGATCTTCTGTTTCTCCTCATCAGTGATATCGGTACGGCTGCTGAGGATCTCGATATCGTCTTCAATGTCATCCGTGGGCTCGTGCCAAAAGTCACTGGCGTAAAGCACAACGTCACTGGAGAGGCGATCCATTGCTGTCCTGAGACCCACCTCACCGCTCTGGCAACTCATATAAATACGCCCACTGGTCAGAGTGTCCCCCGGGTCAGCAATAAGGGATCCAGAGAATACCTCAAGCCGATCCATCATGTACGGCACCCAGCCAGTGTCCGCTTCCAAGTAGGCGACCTTGAGGGTGGGGAACTCATCAAACATGCCGGAGAGCATCATCCCGGTCAACTGGATCATCTGCGCTAGCGGGTGCTCCAGCATGATCTGGCCCGCCATCGGCAACATGTTGGTACCCAAGCCGAGCGACGGAGCACCGTGAACCGCGATAGGGCAGTTCAACCGCTCTGCTTCGGCGTATATGGGCCAAAACGACTTGTGTCCAAGGTGTTGCCTCAGCCCCATATCCGCACTATTCGCGGGAACCACGGCGGCCACCATACCCAGATCGGAAACTGCTCTCCGGAGTTCCTTCACCGCCTCGGCAGGGTCTTGCAGTGGCAGCAGTGCGACGCCGATGAGTCGATCGCTCTTCTTAAGATGCGTCTCGCTCAACCAATTGTTGTAACCCCGGCATACGGCAACTGCCCATTCGGCATCTTGGATCATCCCAACGGACAAGCCGGAAGTTGGGTACAGGACCGTCGATTCAATATCGTGGCCATCCAGAAAGTCCAACCACTCTTTTGCCCCAACATAACCGGGGTGCCTGCCATCAAAGGCACGCAGTGAATCTCGCTGGTAACCGTCGAGTGTGGGGAAAAATGGAAAGTTTCCCCCATGAATGTTACTTCTGTACGGCTCGTCCATGTGCTCTTGGAGCTCGTTATCGTGCTCCTGAGCGTGTCCATCGCCATCAATTATGGAATACCCGAGTTTACTCATTCCTTTCCTCTCCTCCAATCTTACAAGAATCGACTTTCCGGCCAAGCCTATCCCAAAGCCTCAGACCCTCGGCTCTCAGTTCGACCTAATCGTCGAGGTAAGCGAAGAGCCTCGAAGCCAACGAAGGCTAGTAGGGGTCGAATTGTATCACGCACACTGCCCTTCCCTGATTCAGATCACCTGGCACACCCCATCCCAGAAATCATGCTAATCTCGTGAACGCCTACCCTTGCGCTCGCGGCGCTTGGGCCTGGCATCGTCTAGGCGGTTGTCTTGTCTATCCAGTTCTGCATCCGGCTTCTTGCCCCTCCGAGAGCCCAACCACCAGAGTGCTCCCCCTATATGGAGTCCAATGCCAAGGTAAAGTAATTCCTTGATTTGCAGGAAGTACGTCAAAAACAAGGAAGGTATAAGGAACAGGATCATCAAAGCCTGCAGGGTCTCACTTCTCATTGGGCTGCCACCCCCCGAGGGTTCCAAGAATCAGTCTTGTAGGTTCGCAAATGAGCGAGATGTCACATACACCGCAACAACGTTCCCGTCCCTCACGTGCCAGCCAAATGCTTCAACGATTCATCATGACCGTAGCGGTGCTCCTAAAATAGTCCTCCATCTCCGTCGCCGCGTCCACCGATATCTCCATGGAATACAGGGCCGAGACCATGTGGGCCACCCATGCGTCCCTCTCTTTCTGACCGATAGGAAATCGCATGTGACGCTGGCGAAGCCTAGGGTGACCCCGCTCCAGCGTATATCGGTGCGGCCCTCCCCAATACTGTGCCAGGAAAGCAGCCAGGTGGCCTTTGCCTGGCTCCAGGTCTTCGGGATAAAGGAGTCGTAGAGACACGTCAGCCTCTACAAGCTGATAGAACCGTTCAACAAGTTCCACAAAGAACTGGTACCCCCCCACTCGTTCGTACATGGAGGCAACTTCATTTTGGGAGCTTGCATTATCTTGGGGAATATTAACACCTAAAACACTGGTGGAGCTCAAAGGTCGAAAGTGGTCGCCTAATCATCTGGTGGAAAGACTGGCCTCCTTGCTAGCGGCGTAGGAGTACATGGGTCCACTGGCCTGGATAATGTACATGCGGTGCAAAGGCGACGGAAACGTCCACCTGGAAATTCAAGGTTCCATCAGACGGGAACCAATACCTCGGTCTTGGTAGTCTGGGAGTACGGTCAGTGGGCCAAAGACGCCCACACTACCCCAATTGGTGGCAATGTTCGACCCTACCAGGTTGCCTTCAACTTCTGCCGCAAATGCGCCTGATGGATCAGCTTTCGACCTTGTCCCTATGTAGTCGATGTCAGACCAGAAATTCTCAGGTTCCGG
>Ga0114996_10006944_pt1 | contig 12941 bp, 11 predicted proteins | sample ArcticOcean_MG_C_4_FD_87039 | JGI IMG/M metagenome (GOLD analysis project Ga0114996, IMG submission 87039) | Marine microbial communities from western Arctic Ocean - ArcticOcean_MG_CB4_134 | ecosystem: Environmental > Aquatic > Marine > Oceanic | place: Arctic Ocean: Canada Basin | collected... | reverse complement strand
GGCAGTGGTCATGGAGCAGCAGGGGTGGAGGGTGGCGTGGGTCACGATCGGCATCATTACCTTTGTCATGGCAGTTCCGGCCAGTTGGTTGCTCTTGACGGCCCGTCCCGAGGATGTGGGGCAGCAGGTGGATGGTGACCGCACTGAGGAGGAGGCCCAACGGATTTCCACGCTGGGGAGGTCCGCCGGGACCGAGGTGCAGTGGACCCTGGCCGAGGCAATTAGGACTCCCACGCTGTGGGTGCTAGTGATGGGCATGGCGTTGCAGGGGATCGCCATCTATGGCGTGACGTTTCACATGGTGCCACACCTGGAGCAGCAGGGGCTTTCGGTGACCCAGGCGGCGATAACTTTTACTCTGGGAGGTACTGCCATGACCTTGAGCGGGTTTTTCTGGGGGCCTGTGGCCGACCGCATCCACACGCGCTACCTCTTTGGCACCTCCACCTTGGTGCTGATCGGTTTCGTGGTGATGCTCATGCTGGTCAGTTCGCCATGGATGGTGGTGCCCACGGGGATACTCATGGGTCTGGGGTTCGGGGGGCTCATCCTTGTGGAGCGGCTCGCTTTCGCCAACTACTTCGGGCGGAGTTCGGCGGGTGCCATTCAAGGCTTTGTGACGCCCATCCTAGTCGTCGTTTCAGGGTCAGGTGCGCTGATGGCGGGAATCGCCTTTAGCATTACCGGTAGCTACTCGTGGCCCTTCTCGGTGTTTGTCGCGGGGATGTTCATCGCCATCGTGATTGTTTTGCTGGTGCCAACCCCGGTGAAGAAGGGTGGCCCGACGCCCCAGCCTGTCGGCTCTGCGTGAGTTGAGGACAGCAGGAGCCAATGTCGGCAGGATGGGTGCCTAACGCGTGCCTCACTCCCTACCTCCGGCTCTTTGCACTCGTGGCCCGAGCCACTAAAATACGCAATATCATTCGCATGTGACCTTACCGATCGTTGATTTTATGGGTGAATGGATGAATAAGAGACGGTTAGGTACTCAGCCAGATGCCTGATCAGGTAGGTTCTCGAGTTTGCTAGTTAGAGACGGGAGTTTCGATCTGGGGGGGGCAACATGATACAAAAACAGGTGACACCATATGGCTCGTGGGAATCGCCGATTACCTCGGAAATAATCGTGAAAGATGGGATCAATTTCACGGGCCTAACGGTAGACGAAGACAATATCTATTGGATAGAAACGCGCCCTGCTGAGGGGGGCAGACATGTCATCGTTTGCCGGTCCAACGATGGCGTCATTGCTGATGTCACTCCCATGCCATTTAATGTGAGAAGTACAGTCCATGAGTATGGCGGAGGAGCGATGGCAGTAAGCCGGGGCATCGTTTTCTTTTCCAACTTTTCAGACCAACGGCTTTATCGACAGGAATCCGGTGGGATCCCTCGCCCGCTTACTCCCCCAAATGCGTTTCGCTACGCAGATGCCAGTATAGATTGGGATAGGGATTTATTGTTTTGTGTGCGAGAGGATCATACCAAGACAGGAGAAGCGGTTAATTCCATCGTAAAGTTAGATTTGGTTGCTGGTGGGCCAGGAGATATTGTTATTGAAGGGAACGATTTCTATAGTTCACCGCGGCTTAGTCCGAACGGGAAATACTTGGCGTGGGTTACTTGGAATCACCCTCATATGCCCTGGCATGGAACCGAATTATGGTTGGCAGAAGTTAACCAGGATGGTTCCTTAACCAACAAATTTATCGTCGCCGGAGGCAGAGAGGAATCAGTTCTTCATCCCCAGTGGTCCCATGGGAACGAGCTCTATTTTGCGTCCGACAGAACCGGATGGTGGAATTTGTACAGATTTCGCTCCGGTGATGTGGAACCTCTCCATTCAATGGAGGCGGAGTTTGCAGGGGGGGGCTGGGCTCTAGGTGAGTGTAAGTACAGTTTTTCGGCGGATGGATCCGTAATCTGTGCATTCAACCAGAACGGATTATGGAAATTTGCTTGGATCGATTCTGAGTCACTAGAATTTTGTTTTTATGATTTACCCTTCACGGATATCGGGAGATCTGGGCTGCACGTTCTTTCAGGGCTCCAAGGAGTGTGTACGGTAGGGTCACCGACCTCTGTTGCGGCGGTCGTTCTTTTTGATTTAATAACAGGATCCCATTCGGTCCTTAGGCAATCAAAAGAAATAGACATCGAAGAAGGGTATCTGTCTGTTCCGGAAGCAATTGAATTTCCGACAGGGAATGGGTTAACAGCACACGCGTTTTTCTATCCTCCGCTGAATCGCTATTTTGAGGGATATGCATCAGAACAACCCCCACTTTTGGTGATAAGCCACGGTGGTCCTACGGGCGCGACTTCCGCAACTTTAAAGTTGGAAACACAGTACTGGACTACGCGTGGTATCGCAGTTGTGGATGTAAACTATGGTGGTAGCACGGGCTACGGGGTGGCTTATCGCCAACGCCTGACCGGGAATTGGGGCATTGTAGATGTGGACGATTGTGTAAATGCTGCCAAATACTTGATTAAGCGGGGAGATGTAGATGGGGATCGGCTGATGATAAGAGGGGGTAGTGCAGGTGGGTACACTACGTTGGCGGCACTGACTTTTACGAATGTCTTCAAAGCTGGGGCTAGTTATTACGGGATCAGTGACTTGGAAATGTTAGCTCGTGACACCCACAAATACGAATCAAGGTATCTGGATAGCCTCATAGGCGCTTATCCAGAAAGAAGAGACCTATATATCGACCGGTCCCCTATTCATCATGTGGATAATCTCTCTTGCCCACTCATTCTTTTCCAGGGACTTGAAGACAAGGTGGTCCCGCCGAATCAGGCAGAGCGTATGTTGGAGGTCCTACGCCAGAAGGGATTACCCGTGGCTTACGTCCCCTTTGAGGGAGAGCAACACGGGTTTCGGAAATCCGAGAATATTAAGAGGTCCATGGAAATAGAGTTGTATTTCTATTCGCGGGTATTCGGGTTTAACTTGGCTGACGCTGTCGAGGAAGTGGTGATCGAAAACCTGTTTTGAGTTTGAATCCTGCGTGGCAGCCGAGGCCTCTCACCACTATGCGCCAATGACGGTAGAGGCCCCCTGCTCGTTCTTCGTGTCCATCCCCAAGCAGACGGCCGATCGGCCGGGGATCCAGATTTCATATGTTTTCGCTCAGAAGTCAACCAGCGCACCTACCACATCGCCTCCAGCTAGCAATGCTGTGGCCACTCCCAGTGGATCCGCAACTGAGTTAGGATTCACCATTGCATCAACCCTCTCAGGTGATAGCCGCCGACAGCCCAACGTTAGCTGTGCCCTTTTCTAACCAACAGGCACACCGCGAAAGGAAAGCTCCAGACCAAGCCACCGGCTAAGCCCAACGCTCCAAACTGCCAGAGAGGTTCTGAGCCAGACCCTCCAAAATTTGCTCCCAAAATCGGGACTAGGAACGTCAGATAAGCAACCGCTACCGATGTCTTTATCCTGGACCTAGTGGCTAGGGCTACAGCGATTCCAGCCAATGCTGGCGTAGCCAACGAAATGCCAAACTCCCAAAAGTCGAACATACTGTCAGTTGAAAAGACGCCCACCGCCAGCGTGAAGAGTACGCCCGTAGCCAGCCCCGTCAGGCCGCCAATTAGCCAAACCCTGACTACCTTCGCAGTCATGAATTCCGCGTAGATGCGAGAAGGTATTCAGCGATCTTCTGGATTGCTCCCCAATGCTCAAGAGTTGGTCTGAATTTCCTGTCGATTTCAACGGTGAATCCCTGAAATCGCCCAGGATGAGTTCGAACCTGTAAGTTACCTACCTCTTTTACAAACTGATCTACGGTTGAATCGTTGGAAAAATCAGTGATGAGCGGCAGGAGCGCTGAGTCGCCTTTCCAATCGATGTCGATAACTTTCCCTAAAAAGGGGAATGCCTTTTTTCTAACAGTTGAGAGCTTGAGGGGATGATGTTTTTCAGGGAGATTGTTATCCGGTACCCCGAAGACAACTCTATAACGGGGGGGGCCATTCTTATCTCGCTTCTTCAACCGCACTACGTTAATCCATCGGACTAGCCCTCCTGCAATGTCAATCACGCCTAGCGACGATTGAAACAGCCATCTTGAACCGGATCGGAGTTTTTCTTCTTTCCGAGCACGTGCTCCCATCTCCGCTTTAATCCCGAGGGCGTCAAGGTCCCTTGTGAGCACATTCCTCGTTTGATCTTGAAGCCTGTTTAGCATAGGTGCCTCCTCGGTTATTTTATTAAGGCCTGCGCTGAAGCTGTCCGAAACATTGAATCGTGGTTTCGCCGTCCCCTGCCACATGAACACGGACCCTTACTAACAATTATCACCAATGCCTGTAAACAGGAATGCGTTTGTTTGTATGCTGAGCGCAGTATTTAAGCTGTGAAGGTTAGAATCAGGGTAGTCGCTATTGAGAGAGGGGTGAGGAGTACTCGAGATAGGAGTGTTCTACGCGTGGTTTGCACCAACGGTGGTGTCAATCAATGCGATCAGCGGCGACTGACTACAGGCAAGGTCAGCGGAGATTGGAGTCCACCATGATGAGCTCGGACGATGTACTGGAAGTTATCAACTTGCTCGAATCAGCTGGTGTCAACGTGTGGATCAACGGTGGCTGGGGCGTCGATGCATTGCTCGGCATGCAGACTAGGGTTCATGATGACCTCGACGTCTACATCCTATCGGATCATATCACGGCCTCGCAGGAGGCTCTTCATCCCCTGGGATTCGAGCTTATGACAGATGACCTCCCCCAAGGGTTCGTGCTCCGAGATGCTAATGACCGGCGTGTGGATTTTCACCCGCTCGTATTGCAGCCCGATGGCAGCGGCGTCCAACACCAGCAAGAGGGTGGACAATGGGTCTTGCCCGCCACCGTCTTTCAGGGGTCTGGCAGGATCTGGAGGACGCGTGTGCGTTGCACGACGCCGGAAGACCAGGTAAGGAATCACCTCGGATACGAGCCGGATCAAATCGACTTCAGGGATATGCGACTACTACGAGACCGTTTCGGTTTGGAGCTGCCACCTCCGTTTGACTTGATGGGCTAGAGCCCACAAATCGAAAGCCCGTCGCTCAATATACCGGTTCCCTGTGGTGGGATGGAGCCTATAGAGGCTAACCAAGCCGTCGGAACTCACGGGCGAACAGGAGCGCGAAAGTCGCAAGCATTAGGCAAATGATTGCCCCGTAGAGAGATGAAAACCGTACGCCTATGAGTCCCGCGATAACGCCTGCCTGAAGAGCACCCAAAGGTAGAAACCCCTGGCTAAATAACGCATAGACTGAGAGCACACGTCCCATGAGATGCCGTGGTGTATGGGTCTGCAGGATGGTCTGGCTCATGTTCCCGTAGACCGCAGCCGCGATGCCAAAGGTTGCAAAGAAGATTAGCGCGACACTGTAACTGGGAGCGACCGAGTAGGCGGCCAATGAGAAACTTCCAAGCATCATTGATAGGGCAAAGAAGCCCCCCTTGTTCTTCATTTTGCCCAGTCTAGTGAGGTAGAGACCTACAATGAGCCCTGTAGTGCTTTGCACCGTGAATGCTAATCCCACTGCTGGGGCTCCCATCCCATAAATATCACGGATGAGTACGGGTACTAGCGCTTGGATGGCACCTCCAACCCAGAAGCCTACTGCGGTGTACAGGACCAGGAGTACGAGGAGCGGTTTGTGTTCCCAAATGTGGATGAGCCCGCCGGCCAGTTTTTTCAGAAAATCAGAGGCGCCGCCAGGAACTTGATGGGAGGTCTGCTCCTGGAGTGGCCGACCTGACGGCCCGACTTCGGTTGGGAAATCCGGTATACGCATAAAGCTCAGCGAGGTCACCCCCAGCAGTTGGAGCCCCGCAAGGAAGAAGAAGGCTGCCGCTACGCCGAGCGTTGCAATCAGTCCTCCCGCAATGGCCGGCCCAGCCATTTGGGAAATGGTTTGGGATAAGTTGCCAAGGACGACCCCGTTGAGAAGGAGGTGCCGAGGAATCAGCATCGGTATCAAAGCTTGTCGTGGAGGCTGACTGAACGCAACTGTCGTTCCCAGCAGGAAACTGAATAGGATTGCCAACGGTATGGTGGTCACCTCAAACAAGGTCAGGAAAGCGAATGTCAGCGATGTGGCCAAGGCCAGTGACTGGGCAATCAAAAGCTGCTTGCGCCTGTCCCACCAGTCGGCAATCGCGCCAGCGGGGATAGTGAACAGCAAAGACGGCAATCCGAATGCGAAAATGACGGTTCCAACCAGGGCGGGAGAGTCGCTCTCGCCTAGCACCCACCACGCCATGGTCATTTGGGTGGTGAACATGTTCAGCATCACCGCCGCGGAGCCTACCCACCATAGCCGGTAGTCCCGGAAGCGGAACGACGTGAACTCCGGCAGAGCGAGTAGCTTGCGTGAGGCAGGTTGCGTTTCGGTGTTCATGTGCCTGTACCTACTCAGCACAGTCAGTAGGTTGGAGACGTCCTGCTAGGCCTCGCTGACATGGGGCCAGCAGATACCCATATGCACATGGCAACGGGCGGAGGCGGCCACCATAATACAGCAAATCTACTGCCCCGAGAGAGTTGGCAGTAACTCGACCTTTCGCTCTTGCTGCATTGAAAACCGCCAGCTAGCTAGATGCACTCGTAGAGGAAGTGCACCAATAACGTCCGACCGCAGGATTACAATCGGAGAGTTCATGGTCGGCTACGATGCCTCGCGCATCATGTGAGATCGAGGCCGCTCGCAGCCGCTTACCTCCGTGCCCGCTTCCATCGGCGCAAGAGCGCCACAAAGCCGCGGCTTGTTTTGGCCCGGGGCCAGAGGACTCCCGCGGCCGCTAGGATGGTGCCGCTCGAAATCAGGTACAGCCACAGCAGTTGCCGACTGAACGCTGTGTGCTGGATGGTCCCACCAGCGCCGTTCACCTGAAACACAGGCATGAAGCCCAGCTGGATGAGCACCGGCGCGCGCCCCTGAAACTCCCAGCCGGTCTGGGTGATTCGCTGGCCGTTGGCGAGCACCGCGTAGGTGTCCGACGATTCGCTGATGCGGACCGACGTGTTCTTCTCCGCCTTGACTGTTAGCTGCGCGTCGCTATTGGTGGAAATCGAGTTTTCGACATCTGTGTCGAGCACATAAACGTGTTCGCGCACGTTTTGCGTGCGGCTCAGTTCAAGGAACGCCTGCATGCTTTCGACGGGTTGGATTGAGCTCGCGCCGTACACTCTGCTCACGGGCTGAGCGTTCTCGAAGAGTGAGAGCCTATCGTTGGAAAGGACCGGTTTCAGGTCATGCTGCTGGTCGAGGAAGGAGTATTGCGAGTAGTCGACCTCCTTGAGCAGCACCACGTATTTGACGTTGATGAGTGTGAGCAGCTCACCAAGGTTGGTAATCTCAGTTCGGTTTTTGAGGAGGAGTTCGACGTATTGGCTGACCAGGTCGGGAGAACCGGGCCCGACCTCTATGGTGTCTCCGCTGATGGTCGAGGGGCCCATGAAAAGGCTGGCTGGATTGGTGACTCGCTTTTGAGGCTGAGGTAGCCAGCCGATGTCCAGATACTGGTGCCAGGGTAGAACCAGGATGTTTGAGGGCTGAGGGTCGTTGGCGATGAATTGGCGGGCCTCATACCACTCGACCGGATAGGACGTAGGGTTCACCTGGTCTGAGAATCCAAAGAAGCGGACCATGTAACTCACGGGAATGGCGAACGCCAAGGCAACTATGATGAATATGGCGAACTTGCCTATCCGACCCGACCATTGTCGAAATCTTTCGGCCCCCGCGGAGCTGACCCCAGCGCGTAGGTCCCGCAGTCCTAGGGCTCCCAGGTACGCATAGGAAAGAACGAGCAATGCAACCAGCTTGTGGGAGTCCCTGAAACCTTTGAAAAGCGGGACATTGTCCCATGCCCGTTCAAAAACCCATCGGGTCATGGGAGTGCTCGCTCCCAGTGCTAGGATGAGACCAGCCAGGGCGATCAGGCTGAACATCAGCCCGGTTGTCCGCAGGCCTCTGTTTTGTAAGCTCCCCACCAGTCCGTTGGCCCACAGGAGCAGGACTCCGCTGAAAGGCACCCACAACCAGGCCGAGCTGAGACTGCTTCCCACCAGTCCTCTTGCTCTCCAGAACCCCTCCATGGCGGCAACTTCCAGGGCGACAGGCCGCCCGGAAAGACTAGTTGGTGCGAAGAAAGCTATCTCCCTCGAGCCGATACTGGTAATTCGCTCCCCGCCCTCAGAAAACACAGGGACCAGCCAGTACAGATTGATGAAGAGGAAAATCGTGGCCCCCACAATGCCGGGCTTTACCAAAGCGAAAAGCGCCTGTTTGAAGGAGGGTGCGCGGAGCAAATGAACGGCGGTGAGTATAAAAAATATGAGCGCCAGGAGGGCGAACCCGTGTAGCTGAAATACGCCGGCAAGGCTCCACCATAACGCGACCTTGACCACGTCCCTTGTCCGTCCTGTTTTGAGAAAGTCGAGGAACGATTTTACGGCGAAGGGGATTAGCGCGTAGGAGATGAGCAGCGTCAACTGACCAGCCAACTGCCGCACCTGGGTAAAGGGGTTCACCATATAGAGGAACCCCCCGTAGTAACTGGCGAGTTGCCCAAACGGGATGAGGCGGTGGGCGCCAAGGCCTGCCAGCATAAGGGCGAGGAACAGCACGAACTTCTGAACGAGCCAGCTGGGAAACAGGGTGGTAGCGCCTTGAATCACGAGCAGATAGGGCAGGGACGCCCAGGTGTTGGGGGTCAACCCGTAAAACTGGTCACCGGAGTGCATGCTGGGCGCGAACACCATGTCGAGGGTAAGCAGGTACCCGGGGCCCAGGGCGGGGCCCAGGACCAGCAGGGCTCCCACGCTGTAGACGAGGAGAGGGAGCAGTCGAATCCCGGCTATGCCCGTAAACCACTGAGGGAGGGCATTTTTCGTGACGTGGAGCATGCAGGTTATTCTACAGGCAGGGTGGAGGTTCTATGGTGTGAGGGAAAACCAGCAAGGGAACGATCCACGCCTTCGCAGGAACTGGCAGTCAGCCGTCCAGACCTATTGCTCAGCTTGGATGGACGTAATCGCGTCACAAACATAGGCAACCTCTTCGTCCGTGAGGTTGAGGCTGGAGGGCAGATACAGCCCGCGCTGTGCGATGTCGTCGGCGACGGGGCACTTTTGGTCGCGGAACAGGCCCATCTTGTGAAACACAGGCTGGGCGTGCATGCCGATGAAGAATGACCTAGTACCGATGCCATGCTCTCTGAGCCGGGCCATCAGGTCATCGCGACTGATGCCAAATTCATCCTCCACAAGTAGCGCATACATCCAGTACACGTTCTTGGCCCACGGCTCTTCCACGGGGAGCGTCAGTCCCTTGACGTTGGTGAGGAGCGTGGAGTAACGGGCTGCGACCTGCCGCTTTTGCTCAATGATGGAGTCGATTCGCTTCATCTGCCCAACCCCCAGAGCGGCGTGGAGGTTGCTCATCCGGTAGTTGTATCCCAGGTGCTCATGCTGGAAGCGCACCTCCTCGCCGAAGGCTAGGGTCTTGAGGCTTGCGGCGTGCTTGGCAACCTTCTCGTTGTGGGTTATGAACATACCGCCTTCGCCCGTGGTGATGATCTTATTGGCGTAGAAGCTGAAGCAGCCCGCGTCCTTCAGCGCCCCTACCTTGCGCCCTTTGTACTCGGCCCCGTGGGCCTCGGCCGCGTCTTCGATAACCAGGAGGTTATGCTTTTCGGCGATCTCGATGAGCGGGTCCATGTCCACCGGATGGCCGTAGATGTGGACGGGCATGATGGCCTTGGTTCGGGAGGTGATGGCCTCCTCCACTCTGTCGACATCCATGTTCCAAGTCCGCCGCTCCGCATCGATCACCACAGGAGTGGCCCCCAGGTAGACCACCGCCAGACACGTGGCGATATTGGTCGAAGTTGAGAGAACCACCTCATCGCCAGGGCCAATGCCGTAGGCGGCCAGGGCCAGGTGCAGGGCGGTGGTTCCGCTGGTAGTGGCCACACCGTATTTCGCGCCGCAGTAGCTGGCGAAGGTCTCTTCAAACTCGCTGATGAAGCGGCCGAATGTTCCAGAGATTGCACCGGTGGAAAATGCCTCTTCCACATTGGCAAATTCCTCACGACCCAGAGAGGGTTCAAATACAGGGATATTCACATGAGACCTCCTGGCAGTTGCTGTCCGCTAGAAAGGGGCAGGCACGGTGGAGCAGGTCAGCGATAACGAGTGAAGAAGACCAAGGTTCCGGCTCCCGCGCATGAGGGACCAAGGCTTTACGATTCGGGATAGGACATTGCACGGGGCGCAGCCTTAGTCCGCAACGAAAGGACGCACACAGCTATGAGACTTCTGCTATCAAGGGTGTCTCCAACCGCACGGTGTCGTCCTCGTAGTCGTTTCTCGCTCGGGACTTGGTGGTCAATTCCAGCAGATCAGTGTCCTCAAGGAATCGCATAGCGTGTTCCATCATCGCCGGAACTAGGAAAAAATCACCGGTGGAGAACACTGTGGTTTTCGCCCCATCGTCGCCGTGGCGCCTTGATACCCACTCTACTCGTCCCTTGATGACGTAGATGTACTTGTCGGCGGAGCGCTGGTATTTGTTCCCCCGTACGGCGCCTGTGTGGGATGTGACGATGCCGACACTCGCAATGGGCACATCGTTCAGCAAATCCGTGATGGTTCCTCGAGTGTCGATGAACGATGGAGCCAGTGCAATCTTCTGCATTGTTATTCCCCCAGCACCGCTGGTTCCGGAACAGGAACGATGAAACGGCCGCCGGAACGTTCAAACGAAGCAAATTTGGCCATCAACTCTTGTTTGATGTTCCACGCCATCAGGATAGCGTAGTCCGGTTGTTCCTCGGAGAGGCGGGATTCGGGCACCACCGGGATGTGGACTCCCGGCAGGTGCAGCCCGACTTTTGAAGGAGCGGAATCAGTCAAAAATTCGATTAGGTTGCCGGAAAGGTTAGCGTAGTTCAGTAGGGTGCTCGCCTTTGCGGGGGCGCCGATGCCGACGGTGCGTTTCCCCTTCGACTTCAAGGTTACTAGGAGCTCCACGAGCGCATCACGGCTTTTGGCAACCCTGTGGCCGAATTCGACCAGCGGTCCAACCTGGTTCACTCCAGCCGTCTCCTCTTCCTGCAACAAATCCCCCACCGCCGTGTCAATCGGATGCTTACCGGGGAGGCCGGAAAAGACCCGCAGAGAGCCGCCGTGTGTGGCGATGCGCTCCACGTCGAACACCTCCAGTCCCAGCGATGTGAAGAAACGGACCAGCGGATGGAGGGTCATGTAGGAATAGTGCTCGTGGTAGATTTGGTCGTACTCTAGGTGGCGAACCATATCAAGGAAGTATTGGACCTCGATGGTGAAGGCTCCGTGGGGAGCAAGGAGGGCTCGGACGCCGGCGACCACTTCCTGCAGGTCATCGATATGGGCGAAAACGTTCGTGGCGGTGATGACCGAGGCTTGACCGTGGGAACCGACAACTTGGCTGGCTAACGCTTCGGAGAAGAACCCATGAATAGTCTCGATACCCAGAGCGTTCGCCTTGGCCGCCATGTTCTGGGCGGGCTCGATGCCCAGGGCGCGTACTCCCAATGCTTGGACCGCTCCGGGGAGGACTCCCACGTTGCTTCCAATATCCACCACCAAGTCTTTGGCCCCCAGCGCAAACCGCTGCGTGAGCGCAGTCGCCATGGCATCAAAGTGCTCGCGGAGGGTCCGGCTGGCCGAGGTGTCATAGGGATATTCTGCTCCGAATAGAACCTCTTTGGGCACCACGTAACCCAATTGGACAAGAGCGCAATCGAGGCACAGGAGCATGGTCAGGGGATAGTGGGTCTCAGGCTCTTTCAGTGCCGCAGGGCTAAGGAGACTGTTGGCGGGTGGGTGATGGCCGAGGTGTAGGAACTCTTCCAGATGGTTTGACCCACACATGCGGCACCGGATAGACGACATGCTCAATTTTTGATACGCAATCCCTGGAATGTGTTTGGGACCAATGCTCTCTCCGAGAGCGAGACGCCGCTGGATAAAACTTTCGCCTTCGGCGCAACCGCGGCTTCCGGACGACATGCTAGCCGCGACTCTCGAGGGCGTCAATCTGTGCCAGCAGGTAGACTCGGGGCTGGTCACTTCTTGAGATGCGGTGGCAAAACGCCGCGACTCCAATGAAGGTTAGCGAAACGACGGCTTCATTGCAGGGCTGTAGCTGGCCCATGGACTTGTTGCGAGGCATGTTGCCGTCGAGGTAGGAACTATCGAGGCAGCTAAGTACTACGTGGGTCTGGGACTGAGAATAACCATGAGATTGGGCATTAGTCTAAGGCGGGACGATGGCAACAAATTGGACGCGGTACCCGTAGCCGGCGAGCTTGGCTCACGTCCTACGGCGCGGTGCTCCGTAAGGTCAAGTAGTTCCCCTCTGCCTTCCCGCGGTTCCTCACACTCTGGGGCTACCGCAAGCCCAACGCAGAGAGCCCGGTGAGTGAGAATGTTTGGGCACAGTTCAAGTCATGAGCCGTCGGGGGAGTTCTGTGGCATCTGTGGCAATGGAGGAGACGCAACAGACAAGTTGTTTGCGGAGGCGCGTCTTCGGATAGGTGGTGGTACTCGTCGCATTGAAAGAGCAGATTCCATAGAGTTCTCTACCAAGTCGATTGACTCGCCGAAAACCATGGGCGTATAGTGTCCTCGAATGTAGAATAGTAGGGTAAGGAGGGTGCCTTATGGTTGTTAGTCAGAAGTATAAGATTCTCGACCCCGAGACTGGGAAACTCGACGCAAATATTTTCGTCGATGAAGAGATTTACCAGCAGGAGTTGGAGAAGATCTTTGGTCGCGCCTGGCTCTTTATCGGCCACGAAAGTCTGATCCCAAACCCCAACGACTTCTTCCTCACCTACATGGGCGAGGATCCGGTCATCCTCACCCGCGACGCCAAGGGCGAGGT
>Ga0114996_10006942_pt1 | contig 12943 bp, 17 predicted proteins | sample ArcticOcean_MG_C_4_FD_87039 | JGI IMG/M metagenome (GOLD analysis project Ga0114996, IMG submission 87039) | Marine microbial communities from western Arctic Ocean - ArcticOcean_MG_CB4_134 | ecosystem: Environmental > Aquatic > Marine > Oceanic | place: Arctic Ocean: Canada Basin | collected... | reverse complement strand
GGTCGTCGCCCTTGCCACGATCGTGGTAGCAGACGGCGTTGCTGGCTGAATGGGATACGATGATGGGCGACGTGGAAGCGTCCAGCGCGTCCCAACCTACCTGCTCGCTGCAGTGGCTGACGTCCACGGCCATCCGTTTTTCGTTGAGTTTCTCCACAACGGATAGGCCGAAATAGGTTAGCCCGGTTTTGTATCGCTCGGTGCAGCCGTCACCAACGAGATTCCGGAGGTTATAGGTAAGCTGAACCACGCGTAGTCCCAGATTATAGAAGAGATCGATTCTGTCGATGTCGCTGCCAAATGGCGTGGTGTCCTGGAAGTCGAAAATTACGCCCCTCACGCCGTCCTTGTAGGCCTGCTCGATGCTGTCCGCCGTGAGGACGAGACGGAGCTCTCCATCCAGGGAGTCAATCATGCCACGTGCTTCCGCCATGGCCCCGACCGATGCCTCGAATGCCCCATCGGGGGGCCGAGGACCGGCGTATGTCGCAGAGGCTACGTTCACCCCGGACCGCTCCCAGAGCGCCATGTACTCTCGCCTCGCTTTTGGGGATGTCTGTATCTCGCGGACGCCCATCGCCTGCAATTGTCTTCGGATGACGTTGCGGGACAACCCCTTGGCAATGAATTCGTCCATCGCCGCACGCATCTCGTCGTTGAATAGCAAACCGGACGTCGCTCCTGGCTGCTGGCTGTCGACGACCATACATTCGTTGTGGAACCGCCTCGCTTCTTCGGGCGACATTGCGGGTTTCCTGCGTGTTGTCACCATGTGGTTACTCCATAATGTTCAGGTTGGCTGGATACTAACTGCGAAGTAATCTCATGGCAAGGCCCTATATCAATGTGAGGGCTATTCCACCGACGGACACGACTGTCCCCAACCCCTTCGAGTGACCTGCTCGGGAAGGTATGTCGGCGAGCGCATCGACGCGAACACCGGCCGCTCTATTTATCCCCAGGACGCCGAAGGCCAGTGTAAGGGCGACGACGGCACCTAACCCAAACGCCGAAGTCGATGGCCGGGAATACGCAGGAGACATCGCGCTAGGCCAGCGCCTGAACAAACCAAACCCGGCTCACGATCGACAAGATTGCGGTCATGATCACGAGAGCAGCCGGTTAGAGGGCAACAGACGCGCCCAGGCCTATTGCCCCGGTGGCTGCGGCGTGCCGGGACACGAGGTATTCGTTCAAGTGGGGCGAGTATCGCAACTGCGATGGCTTGGGGGAAAGAGCTGAAGCTGTCGCGTCAGGGCAGAAAGAGCGCCGAATCTTCGAAGTCGTCCAGACAAAGCTGCTAGTGCAGCTCCCGTAACCGCCTTTGTGTGAGCAGCACGAGGGAGAAGATCACGAGCAGGGCCGCAGACATGATCCCGACCGTCTGTCGGCCTCCGATTGCGTCGACTGCGACGCCTAAAGGCATCACTCCTAGGGGCATCAGCCCCCACATCAGCATGATGATACTCATCATGCGACCTCTATAGTTCTCGTCGGCCCGCTCCAGGATAAGTGCCGTTATCAGGGCCATGGGAGCGATATTACCCAGGCCTATCAACACCATGAGGCCTATCGCCACCGTGTATATCGGTATGAGGGCGACGAGGGCCAGGGCGAAGCTTGCGATGAAGCCTCCCAGGATCACCAGCGATCCTCGATGCCAGTTGCCTATTCTGGCGATTCCAAGGGATCCAACCAGGGAGCCAAGACCGGTCATGCTCACTAGCAGGCCGAAGGCCTCCGATTCTAACCCGTATACATCGACCACAAACACCGGTAATAGAGATTGGAACGGCATGGACAGGACGACTGTCGCCAGCATGACGCCGAGGAGTACCAAGATCATTTGGTTCTGCCCGACGTACGAGATCCCCGCTTTGATGTCATTAATTATGGCTGACTGGACCCGTTTGGCCATCTTCGCTGGCTTGTGGATGGCGGTGGTAAGGAACACCGCTATTACCCCCATGCCCACCATGACATAGTAGACGCCCTCGGGGCCGATAGTGGCGTACAGGACTCCCGCGATGGCCGGTGCGACGAGCGACATGGTGCTCATGGCTGCGGAGTTGAGGACGATAGCGTTGGATATCCGCTCCTGGCCCACTATCTGAGGGATGATCGCCTGACGGGCCGGACCCACGAAGGCGAACATGACGCCATTGAACATGGACGCCACAAGCAGATGGGGCCACTCTAGTACCCCTGTGGATATTGCTACGGCAACCGCCAGGGCTACGACGGCGGAGACAGCCTGTCCTGCCTGTATGATGGGCTTGCGTTCCAGCCGATCCGCCAGAGCGCCGCCGAACAGGGTAAGGCTCAGCATCGGTACAGCCCAGCCTGCGCTGACCAATCCCAGTATCTTGGCCGAATCGGTGATTTCGTATACCAGGAAGCCCTGGGCGATCATCCCCATCTGGAAGCCGCCCATCATGAACAGCGTGCCAAACCATAGGAACCGGAAGTCGCGGTTTCCGAGGGAGGAGAAGGTCTCGCGCCATTTGGATGTCGTCGAGCCATCTGCGGCGGATTCGGTTTCGGGAGTTTGATCTGGGAGCGGGCGCGATACTACGGCGGCGCCGGGCTCGCGGAGCGTGTCTACAGGCCCTGATGCCGGGTCGGGATCTTCAAGAGTGTCGGTACCGACCACAGGCTCTTGATCAATGTGCATCGGGACAGTCTAAACCAGTACGCTGGTCCGCGCATCTGTCCTATGGTGGAATAGGTTTGCATTGCGGCCACAAGCCAACGAAGGGGCTCCCGAATATTCGAGAGCCCTTCGTTATGCGTCAAAGATTTTTCTGCATGCTGGACATGGCTGTCAGTCCTGGGTTGCGATCCGTTCTCGGTCGGTGGGTGTTAGATGTGGCTCCACCTTAGTCACAAACTCCTGCAGGCTCTCTTCAACGGTCGAATCGGTCGTGTCTATAGAAAAACTATGTGCGAGGAGCGAGTTCTCGAACTCTTCCTGGAACCTGCCCAGTACTACTTCGGCGTCTTCCGCCTTGAACATCGTCGCGGCATGGCGTTCGGGAAAGAGGCTCTTGCCCTCACTCATCCGACTCCTGATCGCATCAGGCGTCGCCTTGAGCAAGACAAGGATGGTGTCAGGCATGGTGTGCATGACCTCCTCGTCGTAGTGCTTTCTCATCTCCCTGCGGTCGGCGTACTCTCCGGGGCGTCCGTACCCCCAGTAGAGAGGCGCAAATCCGGCGTCTCCGTAGTACCCAGTCGATGTTCCAGAGTTCACCGCTTCCGGCGAACTCGCGTCCAAAGTGCTACTCGATCTGATATCGCTGGAAGTGCTCCAGTAAGCCAGGATTGAGCCCAAGGATGTCCTTCTCCGATTGTACCTTGTGGTGATCATGGCCTTCGTTGTGGACTACGTGGGGTACCGTGTAGTGGTCGTGAAAATCGATGCTGGGCGGCGGACGGAATTCTGTCCCGGTCTGTTCAGACCACTACTTCGTGATCTCGACCCCAAGGGTTCGTTTGCCCGACCACTCGCAACCGATCAGAATCAGATTCAAAGCAGTCCTCCTGTGTTGTCCAACGTGCGGAGGATTCTACGTCTGCGGCGGCGGGGTCGCAACTACCGGGGGACATCGTGCATTGTAACGGGAGGTTTCGGGATCCCGAAGCCACTGGGAACCCCTCAGGGGGAGAGCTGATGTCGGGTAGATCGCGCTACTGGCGGTTTAGGTGTCCACCATTTCGGAGAGTTCGTTGAGGATTGTCAGGAGCTTGTGTCTCTTTGGGCTGATCTCGTAGACGGATGGACCTTGTTCGTTGCTGCTGGTCTGGAGGTAGCCTTCAGAAATCAGGTACGGCAGGTATCTCTTGGCCTGAGAATGGTTCAGACCCACTGAGAAGCGTATCCCCGATTTGGTCGCGGGCGCCACAGATAGTATCTCCTGTAGCACCTCTGACGTAGTGCGCCTGCCACGAGAGGATGCGTCGCCAGAGTCATGCTTCGACAACCGCTCACCTCCGAACGTGTTCTTCCGACTTGGCCCCTGCGCCACGATAGCGAATATGTCGTCTGCGCGTTCCCCGGCGGGTCGATTCAAGATCGGGGGCCCAGTCCTTGATCTATCCTAGGGTTCCACGGCGTCGAAGACTGGTATGAAAACCCCCATAGTGGCCGAGTGTCTTCGCATGCATTTGGGTATCTGATGGATGTGATCTGCAGCACGAAAGCCAGGTAGTCTCCGTGAATGGCTCGGTTCATTTGCTCCAGATAGGCTGTACATGTACACTCCGCAGGCCCAAGTCCACCCGGCGGGCACGACTACATACCACGAGGGACCCACCGATCTACGGCTGGCGGCAAACATTCAGTTCCCTGGCGAACTTCGATTTTCTGCGCCTCTGGCTCAGCATGGTTCTGCTTTGGGGCGGCTTCCACATGCAATCCGTGGCCCGCGGACTCCTCGTCTACGACATTACCGAGTCATCCACCATCCTCGGCCTGGTTAGTGCTGGTGGGAATTTGCCGTTAGGGGCGCTCGCTCTTTTTGGTGGCGCTATTGCCGACCGGATGGACAGGAAGCGCCTCATCCAGATAGGGCACGGCGCAATCGCGATTACCCGGCTTGTCGGCGCTATTTCAATCACGATGGGCTTTGTGAGCTGGCAACTTCTGCTGGTGGTGTCGACGCTTCAAGGGGTCTTCGTAGCATTCGTGAACCCGGCCCTCTATGCGATCACCCCTCAGATCGTAGGGCAACGGAAGCTTGGGAACGCGATCGCTCTGAACACTGCGGCCCTGAGCACAGCGTCACTGGTAGCGCCTGCCGTGGGCGGGGTGCTCTACGGCATGGTCGGGCCGGGCGGTGTGTACTACGCCATCACGATTATGGCGGCGATGTCTATGGTTCTTACGATCACTATACCCAAGATCAAGGAGTCGGTTGCAGCCATTGACTCTGCGAAGACAGCCTCCATGATGAGTGGCATCAAGGAGGGGCTGAGCAATGTGTGGCGCAATCCGTTGTTGCTGTCGTTGCTTGCCTATGGTCTGGTGACCAATCACCTGTCCAATCCCTTTGGATTCCTGTTACCTGTCGTGGTGGTGGATGTCTACCATCAGGAGTCAGAGGCCTATGGACTGCTCGTAAGTTTGATGGGTCTAGGTGCGCTGATCGGATCCTTGGTGGTTGCTTCGCTGGGGCAGACGCGACGTGGCGTACTACTCGTAATGGGTTCTTTTGCGGCTGGCTCCGCACTGCTGCTGGTGGCGTCTGTACCGGTGTATTCTGCGGGAGCCGCAGTCCTGATCGTATTCGGGTTCGGGAACGCGGTTCACCTGACGCTGAGCCAGACCCTGGTACTGGAGAACGTGGAGGACAGATTTCGCGGGCGCACAACCAGCATATTCACGATGAACGCCGGGCTACTGCCCTTTAGTGTTGTATTGGTTGCGTTCGCGTTCGACGTCCTGGGAAGTCGGCTCACCATAGGAATCATGGCAGTAGGGCTTCTGGTCGCTTCTAGTGTAGTGATCTCGACTCAGAAGAGAATTCGAGAATTGAAGTAGTTTGGGTGCGATGGACGGAGTGGACTCGCCGAAAGGTCGGGGGATACACTGCGTCGAGCAACTGATCGAAAATGTCCGGGAGGGATAGGATTTGAACAACCTGTATGACGTCGTGATTTCACGAGGCAGAGTGATGGACCCAGAGTCTGGCCTTGATGGGGTGAGGGATGTCGGTATCACGGACGGCAGGGTTGTGGCAATTTCGGAAGGCGCTCTCGAGGGCAGGTCGACAATCGACGCTACCGGGCTCGTCGTGTCCTCCGGGTTCATCGATATGCACAGCCACGGACAGAACCGCGAAAACTATGAGGTTCAGGCTCGCGATGGGGTGACCTCCTGTTTGGAGCTCGAGGTTGGGGCAGCCGATATTGATGCCTGGTATGGGGAGCGCGAAGGCTCTTCACTCGTAAATTTCGGCGCCAGTGCCGGGCACATTCCTGTACGGATGAAGGTGATACCAGACCCTGGCAACATAGTGCCCATAGCTGATGCGGCCTATCGCGAGTCTACTGATGAGGAGATGGCCGAGATACTGGGCGACATCGAACGGGGCCTTCAGCGAGGCGGTCTCGCCGTCGGGTTTGGAATTGCATACACAATTGCGGCCTCACGCTGGGAGATCCTGGAGGTCTTTCGGGTAGCGGCGAAATATGACGCAGTATGCCACGTACATATGCGTGGCAGTGGACTCATCGGACCGATGGACTCGATTGAGGGGATGGAGGAGATTCTGGCGGCCTCGGCAATCACCGGCGCGCGCCTGCATCTCGTGCACATCTCCAGCACCGGTCGGCAGGCTGTCCCTAAGCTACTCCAGATGATCGAAGAGGCTCGATCCAGGGGTATGGATGTGACCACCGAATGTTATCCGTACGCTGCCGGCATGACGGAGATGGGGGCGGCGTTTTTGGCGGATGACGATTGGCAGACCAAGCTGGGCATAAGCTATGAGGACATGGAGTGGACGGAGACAGGGGAGCGTCTGACTGCCCGGACCTTCGCCGAATACAGCGAGACCAACGGCATGGTAATCATGCATATGATCCCGGCGGACATCGTCGACATAGCAGTCACCAGCCCGCTCACGTCGATCGCCACGGACGGCTATCTGGAAGATGGCAAGGGCCACCCTAGGACGGCGGGCTCGTACAGCCGTGTTCTGGGCCATTTTGTTCGGGAGAGGGGCATTCTGACGCTGATGGATGCACTTCGGAAGTCGTCGTTGATGCCTGCTCAGCGGCTTGAGCATCGCACGCCGGCAATGAAACGCAAGGGTAGAGTTCAGGTCGGTGCCGATGCGGACCTTGTGGCTTTTGACCCTGATCGCATCATAGACAGGGCGACCTACGCGGAGCCGGCACTGCCGCCAGACGGAATGGTCCATGTTCTGGTCAATGGGGTCCCTGTGGTAAGTGGCGGTGTCTTGCAAGAGGGGGCAACGCCAGGGCGGCCGGTGAGGACGCCCGTATCCTGAGAGTGGCCGAACCGGGATTCGGATCAGGGCTACTTAAGGCGCAACTCGACCTTCGAGCGCTCCTACTGAAGGGTCGACGCGATGGTCCGGTCCTGGTCGCCCCATCCACGATCGAGGGCCTTTGAAAGCTCGCGCTGGCAGAGGTCGATCAGTTGAGTTGGCACTTCGTGTTGCACCGCAAGTTCAGATGCGAGGCCGTAGTCCTTGCATGCCAGATTGAGCGCGAATCGGGGCGAAAAGTCTCCCTGGAATAGGGTCTCTGGCATTCGCTTGAGAAATGGCATGTTGCCGCCGAGGACAGCGCCTCGTTTGAACGCCTCGATCAATCGCGGCAGCTCCACTCCGCCCTTTACGCCGAGGGTCAGGCACTCCGTTACTAGCAGGTCGACGCTCATCGCCAGTGCGTTGCGGACGATCTTGGTTATCGAGCCCGTGCCCAATTCGCCCACCCAGACCACGTCGCTGGAGAAGGACTTGAGGACCGGTCGCACAGACTCTAGTGCTGCCTGGTCACCCCCCGCGAATAGCGTCAGATTTCCGGCTAGCGCACCTTCGCGGCCGCCGTCCAGGGGAATGTCCAGCATTTTAACGTTTCGGTTATCCATTTCCGAGCCCACAGCACGCACAACCTCTGGCGAATTGGTCGTATGGTCGATGTAGATCGTGCCGGGCCGAATCTTCTCCAGAATTCCGTCCGGACCCATCGTAACGGCTTCCATTTCAACAGGACCCGGAAGGCACGTGGCCACGACATCGCATTGTTCCGTGAGATGGCCGGGCGACTCCGCCCAGACTGCGCCCATTTCGAGGAGGGGAGCGGCGACGTGCTTTTGCACGTCATGCACGGCCAGGGGGAAACCTGCGTCCAGTATCCATTTCGCCAACGGGCCGCCCATTTGTCCGAGACCGATGAACCCAACCTTCATCATTGCTCCTGCTGGCGGGAATTTCGGGTCGCCGCACAGACATCAATACTCAAGCGGGGCACGACTCGCGTAGGGGATAGAACTGCGCCCAATCGAAAGCGGAGAGCGGAGCGGAATACGAGGTAGGGGAGGGTACTATCCCGTTGAGGCGAATGTCCAGGTAGGGAGAATGGGGCTACGACGCCCCGCTGTGTACGTCACTTCCAGGCAATCACGTTGGCGTTCCGGGCCTTGATCCCCCTCAGGACCGGCGTGTCATCCGATCGCTTGACCGTGACCGTGTAGTCCACGTTGCCGATACCGATCAGGATGCCAGTCTGCCTGTCTGGACCCCTCTGCTTGACGGTCCGTACGAACTTGGATGCCAGCTCCTTCGCTCGTTCCTCTGAAACCGCATCGACCACTACCAACTCAAGGGAAGCGGTTGTCGCTGTCTGCTTTATCGTAGCTTCCAGGACTTCGCCTTCGTCCGTCAGGTCACGAATCGCTCTACTCTCCTGAGCCTCGTTTAGCTCGGTAGGCCCTCTTTCGGCATCCGCCCCATCATCTCCCCCGCCGCAGGCCGCTGCAGCGGTCATGGCAATGACAAGAACCGTCAGCGCTACCAGTTTCGTCGTATTCATTCGGGCCTCCGTTCCGTTTCTCCCGGGAGCTCAGTCCCAGGTTACGAGGCTGGCGAGCCGCTTCTTGCCGCCCTGAGCTATCTTTTCCTCGTTCGGATACGTGACGGTGATGACATAGTCGAGATTGCCGGGGCCAATGCTCTGGATGGGCTTGACGTCCGGGCCATGAAACTTGGTTTGTCTGACGAACTGGTCTCCCAGCTCCTTTGCGCGCTCGGTCGTTATGTTCTCACCGACGACTAGAATCAGGGACATCGTGGTCCCTGTCTGTGAGAGTGTGGCGGCTGTCACGTCGTTGTAGTCCGTGAGGGCACGGATCGCTCGGCGCTCTTCGGTCTCATTGATAGAGCCCGGCGCCCTTTCAAGGTTGGTAGTCCTCCCTCCGGCGTCATCCCCATTCCCGTCGCTATCCCCGCCGCCGCAGGCCGCGGTAGCCGCCAAGGCGATCGCTAGAAACGATAGTCCCACCAATCTTGCTATTCTCATTTTGGTCGTCCGATCAATTTCAGGAAGATAGCCACGCGATACCTCACTTCCATATAACTGTGCTCTGGAGCCGCGGCTTGATGCCCCTGGCGATCTCCTTGTCTGGGTAGTTGACGGTAACGGTGTAGTCGAACTTGCCTGCCCCGATCAAGCCGCCGGGCTGGGCATCCGGGCTTCTTATCTTGAATAGCCTGACGAACTGGCCTCCCAACTCCTTTGCTCGGGCGAGCGGCACGGCCTCTCCGACGACCAGATTCAGGGTAATGGATATTCCTTCCTGCAAGAGCGTGGCTTCCACTACTTCGTTGTAGTCCGTGATGTCACGGAGCACCTTGGATTCCTGGGACACGGAGATGTCGATAGGCGATCTTGTTGGGACTGCATCTTCACCCGTGCCACAGGCTGCTGCCGCCATCACAAAAATGACCATGCCTGTTAGCGCTATCAATTTCGCCCTGGCCATACGCGCCTCCGTTTTCCTTCAACTTGGCAGGCGTTGCCCGTTCAGAGCCTTCGCCTACGTGGTTCGGATACTGCTACGACTCTCATCCACTACGGTTCGTTGTGAGTGCCGACGTGGACCGGGTATCGTAGCTGTTGCCGCGTTTTACCTGGAATCCGGCCCTTGCTCCCAGGTAATTTGCGTGGCGATTCGCTTCTTGGTGCCCTTGGCGATTTGCACTTCGCCTGGATGGAAGACGGTGATCGTATAGTCCAAGCTGCCGGTCCCGAGCTGGTTGACGGGGCGGTGGTCCGGACCCCTCCTCTTTACAACTCGGATGAATTGGTCCCCCAACTCCTTCGCCCTCTCCTCCGATATGGCGCTTCCCACGACCAGATCGAGTGTCACAGCTACCCCGCTCTGCAAGAGAGTTGCTTCCACAACATCGGCATAATCCCTGATCTCCCGAAGCGATTGGCTTTGTTGCACATCGGTGATGTCCAACAATACATTAGGGTGGACGGGGTTTCCGTCTGTTTCTCCCCTCGACGTCGGCAACCCTGCCGAACCTCCTTGGTCATCGGAATCACCGCAAGCCACCGCCAATGTCATGACAGCTATCAGGACTGTCAAAGCCACCCATTTTGCTGAACTCATTTGCCTCCCCATTCCTCTTCACCAAGGGGCTGACCCATAGTGTGAGCTTTCGTCTTGTGGACTCTGTACGTCCTGTAGCTAGGGACAGGACTAAAAGTTGAGTATGCCGTTGGTCTGTTTCGATGCATATTACAACAATCGGGTCGATGCAGACCGGAACTACCTGTTCTGGCACCAAAATCTGTCCCACCGGCACCACCGAGGCGGGCTCACCTTCGCATCGTCGAATCTGCTACCCAGTGAATAGAAGCCCCTTGATCCCGCTGTTGCGCCGTTCTTCACGACTTGTTCATCATTTCTATCTCCGCCGTCATGAAATATTCATGTTTTCGTCGATATCTTGCCTGTATCTGCCCCTGTAGGCGATTAATCGACGTGCAGGTGCATCGATATCGATGTTCCTTGCGGAGGTCAATAATGCGCACCCTGACAACTAGCAGTCTACTGGCCATCCTGTTGCTGGCCTTCGCGGGCGTCGCCGCCTTCGGGGCTGTATCGCCCGGAGAAACGGTTGCGCCGACACCAATACGGTCATTCTTGACCACCTGAACGGCGCGTCCGTGGGGGTGGCGAGGGGAGGGCTCGACTACGCAGCGGGGATGTCTGGTCTGGGAACCGCAGGGGACTTCGCTATGGGCAAGGACGTGGTCTACCCGGTGGCCCCCAATCTGGTGGCCCAGTGGAGACCATAGAGCTGTGGATAAAACCACGGGTGTATGGCACGAATTGGTGAATTTCAACTGGATAGACAGCACAACAAGGCCGGGCTCCGGCCACGTGATCAACCCCAGGTTGACCGCTGATGGTAAGGTGTTTCTCGATGGTTGGTCGCACTCTTCGCAGGGTTGCGGTTTTGTCTCGCTGACCGGCGTCACGACCGTTCCGCTCGATGTCTGGACTCACATAGCCGTGACGTGGGCTTCCGAGACCCGCACCTATGTCAACGGCAACGTGGACGCGCTCAGCCCGCTTTGCTTCAGCCCGGCCGTCGATGGCAACGGTTGGGTCTATCTTAACCCCTGGGGTGGCTGGGACCTGGGCTACGCAGACGAATTCCATGTGTCCAAGATTGCCCGGAGTGCCGACGTGATCGCATCCCGCGTAGTGACAGCTGAGCCGGTGCCCGGTCTGTCGGCCTTGGGCCTCGTAGTTGCCGCGGTCGCCCTCCTGACCGTACACCTGCTGATCGGATGCTTGCACAGGCGGCGAGTCGCATCCGGTTTCTAGCGGCGCAATGGGGCTTAGGGAAATTGCTGACGACAGTACTTCTAGTCGAGCTCGGGGATCGTTGACATGCTTGCCCGATCACTTCGGTAGTGATATTGTCGCCGGGCGCTCTTATTGGCAACACCTATTTCCCAGGTGCGATCACATGACTACACCACTACCTCCCAAACAATTACAGATGGCGACGGACGCCAAACGTGCGAGAAGCCTGCCTTCCACTCGAGTTCCCGACGGCTACGAGCTTCGTGGATTCCAGCCAGGGGACGAGGAGCAGTGGCTTGAGCTGCAGCACCTTGGTGGATTCAACCACTGGGACCTCGAAGGCATCGAAAAATACCTGGAGGACCCGGTGCGCAGGGAGGGATCCCGAGTCGTCACCACAGGCGACCGGCTGGTCGCAGTTACGTTTGCAACCCCCCACAAGAGCTTGGACCGCGTCGGATACCTGGACTTCGTCGTCAGCCACCCTGACTATCGCGGCCTGGGTCTCGGCAGGGCAGTGTGCTCTGGCGTCACGAAATTTTTTGTCGACCACGGCTACGATTCAGTCATTTTGCTTACGGACGACTGGCGGCTTCCGGCCATCGGCGTCTACTTGTCGCTGGGATTTGAACCGGTGATGGAGCGCGAAGACATGCCGTCGCGGTGGCAGGCGATCATGGCCGAATTGGAGAAGCCGAGGAGCGTCGGACCGATCGAACCACCGCCAACTGGTTCCTAGTTGTAGGACACGTCAAGTGTCTCGCACACGGACTTACTATGGTGGCAATGCCCGTAGGGGGACCAAATAGCTGATCGAGCGGCCACGATCACGCAGCGGGTGCGCTGCAGGGCGTTACCTTTTATCAGTGCGATCGTGCGAAGACGCGCTTGTATCGAGGTCACATGGTCCCAACGGGAGTACGAATGGTTGTCATCCCATGGGCTTTCCCCAGATTATCAGGAGCTTGAGCGGCTCGGAGCCCGTGTTGCGGAACCCATGGTCGGAGCCTTCCGGCGCCAGGACCGCGTCCCCCGCCGTCACCGGGATGTCCTCACCGTCTGCCCACATGAGGCCCTCGCCTTCGATGAAGTAGTAGAACTCCTCCAAGGCGGACTGACCGTCGTGGACATGGCGGCCCTCGCTGCCCCCTGGCTCCAACGCCCAAATCTCGTACCTGACTGGCAGCTTTGACACATCGCCAAAGAACGGCGTTCTTATGATCTCTCCGTCGCCTTCGTGGATGGCCTGGGAGAGTTTTGTGACTGCAGACTCGCTGGTCTTGTAGTACATCGTCCCCTCTGTGTCGCGCTATGTCGGTCGGCAAGCTGGATACAGGGGGCTCATCTGAGTGTATCTGTGGCGCGGGGTGCGGGTCAATCGTGGCTGGATGCATCGCCTCTCCAACACCGTCTTCGCGGTTCCTTCACGTCGATGGCCTCCCTCTGCACGCCTGAACAACATCCACCTGCTACCCTTGACCAAGAGCAACCAAAGACTTGGCATGTGTCAATGATCGGCGCGGAGGGTTTCAACCCACTCCAAGCCAGGGCCGCCATTGTTGAAATTGCGTTTGGTGAAAGGAG
>Ga0114996_10006940_pt1 | contig 12947 bp, 24 predicted proteins | sample ArcticOcean_MG_C_4_FD_87039 | JGI IMG/M metagenome (GOLD analysis project Ga0114996, IMG submission 87039) | Marine microbial communities from western Arctic Ocean - ArcticOcean_MG_CB4_134 | ecosystem: Environmental > Aquatic > Marine > Oceanic | place: Arctic Ocean: Canada Basin | collected... | reverse complement strand
TTAGCCATTTCATTTATGAGTACCTTGAACGATAGTCACTGCCGCCAGTGGCTGATTTAGCCAGTCGATTATTTTCGTATCCAACAGCAATACGTCGTGCGTATTCTGTGTCGCCCGCCGTTGACAAGTGAGTGCCATCGGAAAGATAAACACCCATGTTAGCTACTTTAATAAATGGAATTTTTGCTACTGCGGCTTGTTCGTTTAAAAGTGTGTTCACTTGGTCAACACAAGAGTTTACGTTAAGGTTTGTTGCTGCGTCACCTGCTGTATTAGGGACTAGACCACACATAATCGTGTCATTAGCACTTCCCAGATTGTTTATATCGGCATCTTCATACGCGGCCTCGCCTACCATTCTTCCTATGTCGCTGGATAGTCGTTGGGCAAATGCGCCTATTTCTGCGTCTGTGCTTGAACTTGTAATGTCCGTAACAATATCGTTTATGCAAGGGCCGTTCACGAACACGACCACCACATCACGCATCATTACATAATCACTGTTCGCCAAATCTTCTGGATTGCCTTCGTGGAAGTTCCAGCGTTTCCGGTTGGCGGTTGATGTTGCTGCACTATCAACAAGTATTTTATTACCAGCAATCCCGCCGTTGATAACGTATCGTGTTTTCGTGAACAAAGCTCCCAACTGTTCTGCAACATGAGCTAGCGATGTGCTGGTTCCGTCGTGTTGCGAAACGTAAGAATCGCCGTAAGCTAAAACAGGGTCACGTGCCACAACCACCCTCCCTACTGTTGGCGTTCCGGTGGTCTGGGTAATTATAATATTGTTAAGAATATTGGTATTAGTGCGGTTGCTTCTCTGATAATAGTTTATTAAGGATATATCCTTATCGCCGCCCGTTGTTCCCATACCCTTATCAAAGTTAGTATAAAACAACTCGTTGTTTACCGTAGCGTTTGCGGGGTCAATCCAAAGCAAGAAGTTAAATTTCTGCCCCCGACCAGCCCCACCCGGTCCATTAGCACCATAAACCGAACCTGCCACCACATGCTCAGTACCAACAGTTGCAGGTGCAGCCGTAGTGAATTTGATAACATCGGCTGCGTCAGCTCCGGAAAAATCGACTGTGATTATTCTATCAGAAGTTGGCTCGCTGGCAGAGGTTGTGTATTGAAGATGAATGTCTAAAACTTCACCGTTGGCAACATCCACATCTTCAAGAATTAGATAAAATGGAGTAGCGGTTGGATAGGCTATTGGTATCAATGCCCCCGCTGTTGGTGAAGAATCATCGGTCAAAAGGTATTCGCCTGTTGTTCCGGTGATCTCGCATTGGATCGTATTTCCTGCATTATCGGAAAAACCTACATCCGCTATCGCTGTAGTACCTGTGATGTCGGAGGCGATAGACTTAATATTCCCGCCCGCTTGCTCGTCAGGTAACGCACCTCTAGTTCCAGCGGTATCAAGGACGTAATAGATAGCAATCAAATCACCCTCTTGTACGTCAATAGACAGACCTGATTTTGTTAGTACGGTAAAGACCCCACTGGTTAAAAGATCCCACTCGGCCACAAGGCTAGTTGCGTCGTGGACGACCGTGTAATCTGTCCCAACAATTCTAAGAACCTTAAACTTAAAAACGCTGGCTTCGTAACCTGTTGAGTAGAATGTAGATAATTTTATCTGGTTAATCGTTCCGGCACACGCAATCGTATTCACCGTATCAATATGTGTTTGGCTTTGGGCTATAGTGGTAGCACCAGATGCGTAGGCATCAAACCCTCCCAAGTGTACTGCAACTGCTGAACTATCGTAAGCCATCTATCTACTCCAAAAATACCCAAAAAAAAGAGACGCTCCACTATCTAACCATATCTCTGCCATCTAGTACCTTCCACCAGACGCTCCGTACCTGGATCTTGCCTCTGCTCCGTAATCTGCTGTATCGTATCGTCCTCTTGCACCTGCTGTTGTCACGGGTCCGATCAAAGTGCCATCATCGTTGCCTTTGATTTCGTCGAAGTATATTGTCCCCGACGTTCCGACATCAATCCCACCCGCTGCGCCTACTCTAAACTCATCCAAGTCTGCGGTTGTGGACCAGGTGTCATAATTATCTCCAGTCAATGTTGATATTTCTATTCCATCAAGCCAAAGTTTAATCCGCCCATCAAACGCAGTCGGGCCGGTGGCTCTAGTCACTTCATACTCGATAAGATGTACTTCGTCTGTGAGTAGAGTGTCAGCACTATCTGCCCAGGAACTGTTATCATCTCTGAGTCTAGTGTCTATATAATAAGCTCCCGAAGTCCACATTAAGCGTATTTGGAACCGCGCCGTCCCCAATCGCATCACTGTAGAAATGTTGAAATTGTCACCCTCGACCATTGTGATTCCGTTTGGGTCAAAATAGAAACGAAATCGAAGGATCTCTGTCGTTAACGTCCAAGTCTTCTCCGCATAAATAGCTGTCGTATCGTCCACAAAGGCTTGCATACCATAGGTGGTTCCTAACAACGCCGCGGCTCTAGTTACAGAAAGATTGCCGCCATCTTCAACCGTTGTGTCAAAATCGCTTAAATCGCCATTCTCCAAAGTTATGTTAAATAGTTCTGCCATTACCTCTCATCCTCTGGCCAAACAGTAGGCTCTTTTCCCATTGCGTAAGCAAAACTACCGTCCCTGTTCTTATGGGTGAAGAGCTCCGACCCTTCTCCGCCAGGAATCCGGTCCCGCACCCTGGTTTGAACGGAATCCTCTGTGTTATCGGAGTCCCGCTCTGTTATGGTCAGGACGGTTGTTTTTGACTTGGTCCGTATAACCAGGGCGTCCGTGTTGTTTCTGGGGGGGACGCCAAAACTTATTAATTTTGTTTCCATCTTGTCTTCCAAATACCCAAAAAAAAGAGACTCAGGACCATTGTGTATGGATTCCTGAGCCTCTGTATAAGCTCGTGATACAGCACTTCAGCCGGAGCAACCCGGCCTATGCCTATTCTTTTGGGTGGTGCTATTTCATTTAATAAAAGCCAAGAAGGGCGATGGCGTCTGTTGCTGTGGTTCCCGCCCCGCCGTCGGTCTTCCAGTCTACGAGTATCCAGCTATCACCCTTCAAATCAATTCCAGAAAGCTCGTTTACCTGGTCGGCGGTCCCATCAGTAGCTCGCAGCGCATTATTGCGGGTGTTATCGGCGTCAATGGTTATTGTGTCGGCGTAGAATCCGATAAGGGCTGTGTCGGTGTCTGTGGGGTCAACCGCTGTGGCGATGGCACCAGCGGTCATTGTGAGGGTTGCCAGATGATAAGGGGCCCCGTTGGTCCCCCAGAGCCATATCTTGCATGAAGCCGTGAAGTCCTCGGTATCAAGAAGCAGGAACCGCAACCGAACGCCATTGGCGGTAGTGGGTAGCTCAACGGCCTGGGTGGGTTTGGCTGAGTAGTCAGCGAAATTGGTTAGGGTTGCCATGCGATAGGCGGTGTCTGAGGCTTGATCGTCCGCCCGGCCCACCTTCTGCCAAAACAACCGCTCCGTTTTTAGTTGCCCATCACTCACGATATGGCTCCTTGATTAGGATATAAAAGATACACCTTGTCGGCAATTCCTACAATATAGCCAGGATTTCGTCCTGTTCAAGGAAAATATATTTTTCTTCCGACTCTTCAAACTCGATTCCTCGGTATTTGCGGTATAAAACCCGCTGCCCAGCCTTCACCTTTATCGGGACTCGCTGGTAATCGGTCCGGGTTTCATTCAATAGCTCGCCATCACCAATAGCGATTACCTCACCCATAAAGGGCCTTTCCTCTTCCTGGACGTCGGCAGGCAAGATAATCCCGCCCTTTGTCACCTCGTCAGCCTTATCCCGGCGGACCAGGATGTATTTGCCCATCGGCTTGCACTTCGATACGTTAGCTCTGATTGTTGTCATAGCTGTCTCCTTCTAGTTATTTATTCTTCTTCCACCATCGGTACTTGTCTGTGATTTTCATCTTACGCTCTCTCCGCATAACAATGTAGCCTTCTCGGTCGTAAATAGTATCTTCGTGTATCCAGGCGTGACCCGCCCGGTGTTCTGTGATCCAGGCCCACGCCTCGTCTTCGGTGAGCCAAGAGTCGTCGTCGCCGTAAACCCTGTATCGGTCCTCACTGCCCATGGTTCTTCCTCATCTTCTTAAGCGAGTGTTCTGTCACCTATCTCATAGCAATGCCCTGTCCATCTCGTCGGAGATGGCCTGCACCTTGTCCAATGGCTGCACATCATCATCTCCATCATCCACTGGTCGCTGTGACGTGTCAGCCCACACCATATCTGGAACCTCCCTCGGAGAGGAGCCAGTGGGGGAATCCGACGTAGTGTCCGGTAATTGATCTATTTCCCTGCGTGAGAGCCGCTTGGGACGGAAACTCTCGCCGGGGTGGGTGATCCGAAACACAATCCAACCGCCCAGGAATACCGCTGATAAATTCCCGATAATTACAATCAAAGCAACCGCAACAGCTTCCATGGTTACACCTTTCCTCTGTGAGGATCTCTATTTTTCGCATTTTCAATAATCTCCTTGGCCCAGGGCTCCTTTTTGTGGACCGCATGTATCATTAAACCGTACTTAATTATTACGATGTCTTTCTCCGCATAATTATATTGTTTGACAACTTCATCAATCAGATCCCTGTGCTGCTCTCGATCAGTGCCCAGTAAGACTGCGACTGGTGTGTACGTCATTTTAGTAGTCTTCCTCGGTGCTATTTAAGACGTCTAAGCAATGGTCGGGCATCTGGGCATTGCCTAAAATGTGGTCCTGATACTCCTGGGCGTCCGTTCCGTCAGGGGTCGTGAGATCGGGCCCTTCGTCGGGGCTAGAGAAGACAGGGCAGTGCGAATCACCTTCAATAGCTAGTGCCATTGCGGTGATGGTGTCGTCGTGATGGCCGATAGCGGCCTGAATTTTGCCCTTCTTGTCTCGCTGGAAGACACACATCTCTTCGACGCACACATCATAATACAGCTTAGGTGGTGATTGCAACTCTATTATTTCTAGAGCCTCCCGCAAATTGGAGTAGAGGAATCCGCGGTTAGCGGTGGTGGTTCGATACCCCAGGTCGTCGGCCACTATATCCTCGGCCCATTCGTCAATATCCTTTCTACGCTGATAGATCCGGTTATAGAGCGGCCAGGTGTCCACCTTTCCGACCAGGACACCCAGTACCGCGGCCCCATTAAAGTTAATCTCGGGCACTTGCCAGGCGTGATTGTACCACATACCCAGGAGCCATAGCTTCTTGCCGTAGGTGATCGGGTCCAGGCGGCACCGTATAAAGGCGTCAAATCGGCGTCGGGTACGATTAAAGACCGCGGCTACCGACCAATCGCGGGATGAATCTATATTGCCAGGGTCCGCCAGCTTTCCTTCGGCCACGTCAGCACCAATAACATACTGATCGCCCTTCCTGGGCTTGTGCCATACATCAACCTGCCATTGGGGCCATTTGGGAGCGTTAACCACCTTCATTGTTTTGCGGGTCTTGCGGTTGGCATTACTGAGAACAACCCGCCATTTGGGCTTGCGGCAGGACTTCTTGTGATGAGCGATGCAGTCGTCAGAGAATAGCGACTCGCCCACCATGTCCACAAATCCGCCCTGGGTCCTCACCTTTAGCTCTTTAGACTCAGGTGGGAATAGGCGGATCACCTTATCCACTTCTTCTTGGTCTAAGATCCCCGCGTCCACCGCATCCTGCATTCCCGCAACGCTATACCAATAGTCCGGGTGCTCTCGCCCTGCGTCTTGGGCCTCCTTCCAGGGTAGGTAGAACTGGAAATAGGGGAAGCTGTGGCCCGAAATAGCGGTCATGGTCCAGACAATGCGGCGTTTATAGCCAGGCCCGATACGCACAAAGAGCTCTTTCAGGATGGCTTCGGGCAACTCTTCGTCTAACCAGATCAAGGGAAGGGCCGCTCCCTGGAAGGAGGCCCGACCACTATCTGCACTCTTGAGCCTGATGATTGACCCATTGGGTAGTGGGTAGCTCATGGTGTGCTGGTTGAGGGTTACCCCTTCGGGCAGTTGTCGCGGATGGGTCGAATCGCCCTCGAATGCGGGGATAATTGAATCCCGCATCTGCTTGTAGTCAACGGAACATGCCCAGATTGTGAAAGGTGGATCAGGGTAGAATCCGCTCGGATGAGTCCCCATGGCCGCCATGACACATTCGTAAGCGCCCCAGGTGGTCTTGCCACAGCGATTCGCCCAGGCCAACAGCTTCACGCTTTTGTCAATCCCGCTGGCCTCCACCTGCTTTTCCCAGGGCTCGAAGTCTAAAAAGGGGTATTGATGGGCGATTAGGCTGGCGAGATCAACGACCTCCTGGTCGGCGTCTGGGTTTTTTGGTGGTGACTTTGGCATCGAGAACCTTCCTTGGCTGCTGGAACATTGTATTGGCAGGGATGAAACCCAATGACCTCAGCTTGGCCAGGGCGTCGTCGAAATGAAGGTGCATGTGTTGATCCGGATCCTGATCCTTGAACATACCCAAGTGTCGCCCGAGAAGCTCTAGCCCCTTGACCTTATCGAACATCTTAAGCTCCATTTCCTCCTGGAATACCTGCTGAGTGTCGTCAGTGGCGATTACCTTCCTCTTAACCTTAATAGACTGGATGGACTTCTTCTGTATGTCAGTCAGGTCGTCGAACTTCTTAAACGTGACCGTTTCCCCGTCAAAATCGGCCAGGTCGGTGAAGTCGGTGAAGGCTAGGGAAGCAATCTCACTGAGCACCATTTCAGGGGAGATAGTGAGGTTTTTGGCTCGCTTGCCTACTAAGGTCTGTAGATGGGCGTGAATACTAGGATTAGCTAAGAGCCGAACAGCGGTGACTGTGCTCCCGGTTTTAGAGTAGCCCGCCCGAATAACTGCCTGACTTCCGTTCAGGTCAATCATGTACTCTTCGCAGAATTTCTTTTGTTTTGGGTTGAGATCTGCCATAGGCGGAGTTTACACAGCAGGCCCCTTGTTGTCAATTAAATGGTGTGCTTGACCCCAAAATGACACCGCTTTGGGCGGCTTGGTACGATAATAATGGTGGGTTGTTGTCATTCTGTGTATTTTTTTGCCCGCTCAACAAGAATGTCGATAACGGTATTGGGTTCAAATAGAATTTGATTGTCCGCTTTCAAATGAGGGAGGCGCCCTGACTCCGCCTCAATTCTGAGCCATCGGCTGGAGACCTTCAGTCTTCTTGCCATTGATCCAAGGGGGAGTAATTTGTTTTGTGCTAAACACATAATCCCAGTTTAATTAACAGGCCCCTTGTTGTCTATCATTAGATCGGCCAAGATCGGCCAAGATCGGCCAAGTTCGGTCACAAGAGGGGCTGTTGTCACGCTGTGTCACACTGTGTCACACGAATTACTAAAGGTCGGTCACAAAATGATATAATAAAAGTTTTTTTTGCATCTGCTCATTTATGTGGTATACTTAAATTGTGAGTGTTTTTTAGTTTTCCCCTTTTTGAAAGGATAGTGACATGTCAAGTCTGATTCAGTACGAAACCCCCGAAGAAGAAACCATTTCCCGACAGCGAGAAATGCTGGTCATGGTTCAATCCTGGCTCAAGAGGTTCTCTCCCACCGCCCCTTGCATTGATGGTGTTGATCGAATACACCCCATGCTAGAGGCGGTCAATGATGTCCTGGACGACCCGCACCCCTCTTTTCAAGGTCAGGAGGAAATATAATGTCTGCGATTACTAAGATCACATCCGCTCGTTTCTGGACCTACATCAATGGCACCTGGTCCAAGATTACCGTCAAACAGGGGCAACAACTTCACTGGAGCAGGCACGCTCCCCACGAAGAGGGCTGGGAATCCGAGGCCTTCACATGGGTCATCTCTGGCGAAACGCTTTACCGCAGCCTCGACACCGAGTCCCAGGACTGCGACGGATATCACTCGGACGTGCTTCGCAGTTCGTGTCATATTCCTCGGGGGCTGAAGGGTAGATCCGCTATTAAATTCGGTCCCCATCGTCAGCTTACCTCTATCGAAAGCATGATCACCCAATTTATTCGCGTACCCTCCTGGATCAAAATCCACCACGATCAATACGACCAGCGTGCCGAGGCAGCTGGCTACTAAAACATCTTAACTATTACCCTTAACCCGGCCACGGAGGGCCACCAGAAAGGATTTTACATGTTATCACCAGAACAAGAAACCGAACTTAAAAGCATTGTTTATAACACCCTGGACTTTTGTGGCGGAATCGTGACCGCGGTAAGGGAGTGGTGTTGGGAGAACGAAATTGATTATGCACCAGCGGTGGAACAATTAGTGTTCCACTACTCAATGGAATATACCGCGGAATCCAAAAATGGATCGTAGATGGGCTTACAAACCTAAACGCCCTCTTGCGGCGAGCTCGCCAGGGAAACCCCTATGCTTCAATGCGAAAGGCTTATCCCGTGTTACTGTGTTTCCTGCCTTGGCGGTACGCCCCGAGCTCGCCGCACTCTTGATACAAGCCGTGATGAGGCTTCTCTTGCCCGAAAGGGCGAGGGGGCGGTGGCTCCGCCCCCTTTATTTTGCTGAACCAGGTGCCGTTTGTCGGGAGTGGCGTGCGACCCGCTCTGGGCGGCGGCACCTGATATTTTGAAAGGGCCATTGGTATGATACGATACCCGCTATTATTCCTGATCTGTATTGAGATAGCTTACCTAGCCTCCACCCCACGCGGGACCATGGACCTTGACGAACCCGAACTCACCCTGCCGCAAAGGATCGAAACAATGGAAATAACCCCCGCACTAACCGACGTACTGCTTCCCAGGCTGATAGATACGCTTATTCCCCCATTGATCCAGGTGGAATCTGGCGGAGACGACAGGGCGATTGGCGATGGTGGTAAGGCGGTGGGCTGCTTGCAGTTGTGGAAAATCTATGTGGACGACGTTAACCGGATCGACCAGTACAAAACCGAGTTTACCTATCAGGACCGATACGACCGAGACAAGAGTATCGCTATGGTAAAGATCTTCCTGGCCCACTACGGCAAGATGAAGCGGGTGAAGCCATCAGATGAAGACCAGTGGCTTCGGATGCTGGCGGCCATGCACAGGGGGCCTCAAAGGTATCGAGACGTTAAAGCCGCTCGCTTTCGCTCAGAATACGCTAACCGCGTCATGGACGCATACAAGGAGATTTATGATTATGAATAGTACAAATGACGACCAATTCACGGAAATGGCGGACATCGTCTTGCCTGGTCTGCTACAACTCCGCAAGGAGGTGAACGCCCTGGCGGCAAACATGGCGGCAGAAGCGGCACTCAGGCGAGCTAAGGGTGGTGATCTTGACGGTGTCGTGTTTGTTAAACTTCCCTTATAAGATCAAAGCCCAGCGGGTAGCCCCGCGAATGCTGCCGGGCGCGTTTTGTTGTTGTTCTCACGGCAAGGCGGTCCGGGGGCAGGGCTTTAAAGTATTGACAAACAACAATGACTTGGTACTATTGAATGATGAGCGTTCTTAATAATATCACAACAAATACGAAATACTAGCTGTCCAGGGTTCATGTCACAGGATAAGAACGCTCACACCTGGGCGGCTAGCTTTTAAAACATAGGAAATGCACGGATGCACAGAGGTTACGCAAAGCTCTACCGCAAATTTGCAAGCCATCCCTTCTGGCGTGAGAAGCGAGTCTTCTCGCGTGCGGAGGCCTGGATTGATATACTCTGGTGTGTCCAGCACAAAGAAGGGAGGGTCAAACATGTCATTAAAAACAGGGTGGTTTACACCGAAAGAGGTGAGTCAATCCAGTCCCTGGTCACCTGGGCTGAGCGGTGGAACTGGTCAAAAAGCGCGACACGGCGTTATTTCAATTTATTAAAAAAAATGCAAATGATCGACGCGGTATCCGTCACGGTTACGACACGGATAAAGGTATTAGACTTCGACATTTACAATCCGTTGCGACGCGATAGTGAACCGGAAGTGAATTTAAAGCGAAACGCAAGTGAATTTAACTTGGCACCAGACAAGAATGTTAAGAAGGATAAGAAGGTTAAACATACCAACCAGGAGTCGGTGGGTGGTGATAAAAACCCCCGTTGGGAAAAATCAGCACAGGACATCTGCCGGGCCTTTTCCTTCGCCTGCCCTAACGCCACCCAGCCATCCCTGGCAGAAGCCTACGCGGCTGTTCAGGCCTGCCACGAGAAAAACAAAGAGGGAGGCATTCTAAACGAGTTTGGGTCGTGGACGATCCGTAAGGCCATCGACAGATGCAATCGGGACACCAAATCCTGGTCTGGTGCCCTACACCACCTGGACTGCCTGGGTGTGGCAGTCCCAAAAAAACAAACCTTATCACAAGCATGAAAGGAGATTACATGTTAACAGCGGCAGAACAACGAGCCATTGACGAAACAGAAGAGATGTTGGCTAAGATCGGGGCCAGGAGGGCTCATCAGAAATTCCTGGCCTTCACCCGGATGAAATACGATGTCTTTGGGCGTCCTCAGCCCACGCCTGTTGCCCGCCACCTCAAAAAGCTGTGGTTGGCCAGGCAGAAGGCGAACAGCCGCCTACGGGACAGAGACGGCTACGCATACGACCACCAGGAGAAGCCATGCCTCTAAGGAGAAAAACAGCCATGGTTCGGAACCCAATGAATAAATACGGTGCGAAAAAGTCCTTTGGCTACGACAGCAATGCGGAGCGGGACTACTCGGAGGTCTTAGACCTGTACCGAAAAGGGAATATTATCCGGTCCTGGGACCATCACCCGCCCGCTATTAAATGGTCTACGGCGAAATGGAACGTGGATTTTCTCATCACGGCCAGGGACGGACAGGAGTTTTACATTGAATACAAGGGCTGTGAGACCGATTATTACAAGCTAAAACTTAAGTGGTTCCTCTCCATGGAACCCATACCAGCCCCGCTAGTGATTATTAAAGGCAGTAAGTCAACGGGATTTGCTGAATACAAGCGATATGGAATGGAAGGTATCCCGTTCCCATAAACGAAAGGAAGTAGACCATGAAGCATCATCACCTCCAACGAGCGGACAAAAACCAACTGGAAGCCTGGTTCAAAGCCAATCAGGACCTTTTTAAAGCCCAAAGACGTAAGGCCCAAAACGTCACGGAACTGGCAAGGCTCACCTTCAAGAACCCCGACATCACTCTCGGGAATATCCAGGGAGCGGCAAGGGCTTGTGGGCACGCATTCCGGTACCCGGCGACTGTCAAGCCCGCCAGGATTAAGCCACCATGGCCGACGAAGGGTGGTGAATACCATCAGCTGCTCGACCTGGTCGAGTGTCTCGTCCGGTTCCCCCTTAACCGGGGTCTCATTGAAAAGAAGCTCGACAAGATACTTAAGGAGCAAAAGGCCCAATGACTAGAAAATCTATAATTAAGGCCTGCGGCTGCTGCGAAAAGTCGGTCCCGGCGGCTGATATAACCACCGTCTTAGACCCTAACACAAACAGGCCACTCCAAGACATGTGCCATAACTGTTTTAGGGAACGGTACGGCTGCTATCCTGATCGAACAGGTCAGAGAGAGGTGATGACATGATTTTGTTAGAGCCGCAACCCATAGCCAACGTGAACGAATTGCACCGGATAATCTGTCAAAGAGATAAGTATAAGTACGATTGGATGAGCGTTGGCATGCAACAGCACACACAATTCTGGCGTGGCCCCACGCCGAACGTCACGGCAGTAAAAGAATCGGATGGCTTTTGGTACTGGAAAACCACTGAAAGGGTGAGCGATGAAGATTAAATTGCTAGACAGAGTACGATTTGAAACGGAAGACAGCCTATTTGAGGGCGTTATTATCAGCCTGTTTGATAAGTATGATTTTCAACGCCAGTCCCTAACAGGGCCATCTCGTTGCATCGTGCAAAATGAGGATGGGATTTGCTTAATCAAGAACCCCGCAAGAGGGGTCATTGTTGAAAGGAGTAACCTATGAGCCTAGTATTGATTCTGATTATCTTCGTACTACTATTGACTTATGGTGGTTACTGGCAGAGAAACAACGAGATTCGATGGTGGAATAAAGGAGTCTGTCCAACCTGTAAGGTCAACTGGCAGGTGTTCGACTATGACTCTCAAGGAGGCAGGGGTTATGTGTGCAAAATTTGTGAGGATCATATCTGGGTTAGTTACAAAGTGGATAAACAACCCCGAAAGCGAGGTGAGTGATGAGTGAAGTGTCAAAATATATCGACAGCGTTGAAGGTAATGCCCACCAATCGGCTGTACAGATCATAGCCAAACTAGAAGCCGAGAACAAGCGGCTGAGAAACGGCCTGCAAGGGGAAGGGTGGGTGAGTGTGGAGGACTACAAACCATGCCAAAACCCTCATGTCAATTATGTAATCGACAGCGAAGGAGAGATGATCTCCGCTTGTTACATGGGCGACGAGTGGACCGATGAGAATGGTACAGCAATAGGTGACGTAGTGTGGTGTTTGTCGCTTCGTATTCCCCAACCCCCCGAAAGCGAGGTGAGTAAATGAGGACTTTCCAAATAGTGGCCTTGTCGTGGCTGTTTGGCGTTATGTCAATTGTTATCTACTTAGACGCCCAAGCCCACTTCCAAGTCGATGTGATCCACGGCTGGCGACACCCTAAGCAACCTATCGAGGTGACAGTTATCCGGTATCACCGGACAAGTGAAGGGTGGCTTGAACCTTACGGTGGTACGAGGTTCGAGATAGACCCGAACAACTACGACATGTGGATGGCTCATGGGCCTAATTATTTCGAGCATATTACGATTGAGTTTATGAACAAAGTCAATTTTACGGATTTTGCAACAGGAGATTGAACGATGAAGAAAATGCTACTTTATCGAAATGATGGTGATGGATGGTATCGAATGAGCAGATATTGGCCGAAAGTTCTATTGGCTGATCACATAGGGCCACAAAAACTTGGCGACGTGGTAGAAGGCGGTCGTCTTGACAT
>Ga0114996_10006937_pt1 | contig 12947 bp, 2 predicted proteins | sample ArcticOcean_MG_C_4_FD_87039 | JGI IMG/M metagenome (GOLD analysis project Ga0114996, IMG submission 87039) | Marine microbial communities from western Arctic Ocean - ArcticOcean_MG_CB4_134 | ecosystem: Environmental > Aquatic > Marine > Oceanic | place: Arctic Ocean: Canada Basin | collected... | reverse complement strand
TTGTCGCCGTCTTCGCGGCTGATCGGAGTCACGGCGACCTTGATGACCGGTTCCGGCACGAACATGCTCTCGAGCGTGCAGACTTTCGGCTTCGAGGCGTACGTATCGCCACTGGCCGCATCGACGCCCATCACCGCGACGATGTCACCGGCCGAAGCCTCGTCGACCTCTTCACGCTTGTCGGCGTGCATCCGCACAATACGGCTGAATCGCTCTTTGCGACTCATTCGCTGATTGAAGTACTGCTGGCCCTTTTTGAACGTCCCCTGATAGATCCGCATAAAGGTCAACTGACCGTAGGGATCGTCGACGATCTTAAACGCCATCGCGACCGGTTCGGCCGACGGATCAGGAGAAAGAGCAATGGATTCTTCCGGATTGTCCCAGGCTGTGGCTTTGATCTCGTGTTCAAGCGGCGAAGGAAGATAACGGTTGACCGCATCCAACAGCGGCTGGACACCCTTGTTGCGGTAGGCCGTGCCGAGAAATACCGGGGTAAATTCCAGACCACGGACCGCCTTGGTCACCACGTCGTGGATCAACTCGACGGTGATTTCCGCTTCCGAAAGCAACAGTTCCATCAACTCGTCGCTGTACATCGACAGACTCTCCAGCAGATGCTGGCGGGCCTTCGTCGCCTCGTCGACCATATCAGCAGGAATTTCCTCCTCACGGACCTTCTCGCCGTTGCTGCCGTCGAAATAGATCGCCTTCATGGTGACCAAATCGACCACGCCAAGGAAGTCTTCCTCTTTGCCGATCGGCAGTTGCATCAACACCGCGTCGCAATCCATCTTCTCCGTCACCTGCGAGACCACATTCTGCGGATCGGCGCCGGTGCGATCCATCTTGTTGATGAACGCCAGACGCGGCACGTGATAACGTTTCATCTGGCGATCAACCGTCAGCGACTGCGACTGAACGCCACCCACGGCACAAAGCACCAACACCGCGCCGTCGAGAACCCGCAACGATCGCTCGACCTCGACGGTGAAGTCGACATGGCCAGGTGTATCAATCAGATTGATACCGTAGCCGTCCCACTCCACCGACGTGGCGGCACTCGTGATCGTGATCCCGCGCTCCTTCTCAAGCTCCATGTGGTCCATCGTGGCGCCTTCGCCACGGACCTCTTTGACTTGATGAATCTTGCCGGCATAGAACAAAATCCGCTCGCTGAGCGTTGTCTTGCCAGAGTCAATGTGGGCCGAGATGCCAATGTTACGGAGTTTTGCGAGGTTCATGGTTCTGACTTGGTGCGGCCCGTGACCGCTCTAACGAAGAAAATATGTACGCGAATCATCGCGGATAAACTGTTCTGGACTCAACTGCCACAGACAAGCGACCGCCGCATCGCACGCGCGAACAACAAGCCGTGATTGCCAACGCTGCGGGGCGATGACAGAATAACTCCGGGATCGGGAAACCCTCTTCCGCCGAAGGCGGTGAGATCCGTCAGTGTGGATTTCCAGTTCGTAGCCAGTAATGGCCGGGCAGGCAGCAAAGCCTATATTGTACTCATTCTCGTCGGACTGAAAAGGGTGAATTGAGCCAAATATCGTAAATTGACCGGAAAAGACTCCCCCAAGAGACGATGCACCTGTTGAAGCTCGGCGGGATTGCTAGCGTCTCTGGCTCCTGCTCGTGGCAGACAACGCCCTAGCCGCGCAACGTTTTCCCGTATGGCCGACAATCCTTACACCCCACCGAATGCCGCTCAATCGGTCCACCCAACGTCATCTCGTTTGGTCGACCGTTATCGGTGGATAACGTATCTGCTACCGATGATTGTTTATATGTTGGCGGGGTCGCTCGAGCCGACGCGGTCGGCACACGGGGGTATTTTTGGCCTAGAGATCCCCTACTCGGCCTATCCGGCGGCCTATGCGGCGAAGATCGCTCTCACGATCCTCGCCATGGTCGTGGTTTGGGCCGGTTATCGGCGATATCCGTTTCGCGTTAGCCCGTTGGCCATCTTAGTCGGTGCAGTAGGGGTCGTGCTGTGGATTGGCATCTGCCGCCTGAACCTCGAACACAGATTTCTGGCCCCCAACGGTCTTGGCTGGTTGGTTGGCACGGGCGAGCGGAGTGCGTTTAACCCGCTTCGCGAGATGGCGGACCAGCCCGGTTGGGCCTATGCGTTTCTCGCCGTGCGGCTCTTCGGTCTGGCGATCGTGGTGCCTGTGATTGAGGAGTTCTTTTTGCGGGGATTTGTGATCCGATTTGCGGTCGATGGAGAGGCTTGGTGGAAGGTCCCCTTCGGCACCGTGACCCCGGTGGCCATAGTCATCGCAACGGTGCTGCCGATGATGATGCACCCCGGCGAGTTATTCGCGGCGGCCGTGTGGTTCTCCCTCGTCACTTGGCTGATGGTCCGCACTCGCAATATCTGGGACTGCGTGGTCGCTCATGCGGTGACCAACCTATTGCTCGGCATCTATGTGATCACCACCGGCGAGTGGCACTTGATGTAGCAGCGCTACTAACCCAACTCCGCGTCGATTGCCGAGAGCGTCTCGCCGATCGGACTGTGCAACACCACGTCCGCTATCCCGTCGAGCGGGGTTTCGTCGCGGTTGATGATCACCAGTCGGGCGCCGCTCTGTTTGGCCAGTCGCGGCAGACTGGCGGCTGGCTCGACAACCAGCGACGAACCAATGGCGAAGTACAAATCGGCTCCCTGGCTAAGCCGTGCCGCTTCGTCCAGCACATCCGTCGGCAGGCTCTGACCGAACGAGATCGTCGCGTGCTTCAACCGACCGCCACACTCAGGACAGGGTGGCACCACGTCGCTCGCCAGGAATTGCTGCACGAACGACGAAACGTCAGCGCGGGCCGAACAGTCAAGGCACATCACCTTGCGGGCCGTACCGTGGAGCTCGATCACATCGGTGCTGCCGGCCAACTGATGTAGCTCGTCGATGTTTTGCGTAATCACCCGCTCGAGTCGTCCGCGCGACTGCCAGTCGGCCAAGACTCGATGGCCGGTGTTGGGCCGCGCATCGGCAAATTCGCGATGTGCCTCGGACTTTTGTCGCCAATACTCATAACGCGACTCGGCGCTGCGAACAAAGTCGTCGTAGTAGACGGGCGAGTACTTCGCCCACACCCCGCCGGGCGAGCGAAAGTCTGGAATCCCGCTCTCGGTGCTGATACCGGCGCCTGAGAAGGCCACGGCCGAATCGGCGTCGCGTAGCCATTGAGCGATCAGTGCGATATCAGAGTGATTCAAGACGACTCAGTGGGCTGTGCAGCAGGACTACCATTACAAAAAAAAGCCGCTCACCGAAGTCATGGACTCCGGTGAGCGGCGTAAAAGGTTCTTAGCTAAACACGATGTGTTAGGCACGACGGCGACGGCGACGACCCAAGAGCATGCCGAACAGGCCGAGGCTTAACAGAACCAGCGTACCCGGCTCAGGAATCGCGGCAAACTCACTGTTGTGATCCGTTACGACCCACAGCGTGTTGGCGACCGTGTCAACACCCCAGGCACCGAGAGTCAGCGTGCTGGCACCCTCGTCGTCCCACTCACCAAGGACCACAGCCAGGCTGTCATTACCTGCGTGGACCCAGTTGCCATTATCCAACCAAGCGATGTAGAGGTCGCCAGCGGCCGCGTTCTCTTCCTCGGTACCGCCGTACATCAGAGAATCGTCGTACGTCATCTCCAGGACGAAGAGGTCGCCATCGATGCCCGTCAGGTCAAGAATATCGCTGAGGAGGAAATCGAGTTCAAAGCCAACTTGCCGATCACGCCAACTCATGGTGACGGTCTCGTCGGCGCTGTTCAGGTTCGACCCACCGAGGAGCGTGGCGATGGTGCCCAGTTCCCCACCGTCTCCGCTGGTTCCGGAAAGACCGGCGTAGTCACCCTGATCCGGCACGAGTGCACTTTGCGTTCCCTGGTTGCCTTCGACGATACCCGACAGGTGGAACACCCGACCGTTGCCGGATTCGTCGTTGCCCGTATCGCCCGTCACGTCGAAGGCGAAGTCAGCTTCGACCGGCAAACCGTTGAGCAAGCCGCTGGCGTAATCGAACGTGCCTTCCTGGAAGCCACCCTCGGGAGCAATGTTACCCGCCGAGATACCACTCTGAGTAAACACGGGATTGGGTTGCAGTGCCGAGACACCCGTGTTGGTGAACGACAGACTGCTGACCACAGCGGCATCATCACCAGCTGCGGGAGCGGTATTCTCGATCCTGACCGTCTCACCAGCCGTGCGATTGTTATTGTGATCAGGAGTCAAGTCGACGATCGCGGGACCGTTGACCGGACCACCAGCGTTGGTGACCCAAATATCGAGGAACTCATCCGTCGTCCAAGTAGCCGAGTTCCATGCCCAGCTCTCACCCGGATCGCTGATCGGCACGTTGAAGTTGATCGTTTCAATGATGCCACCCAAATTCGAATCACTGGTATGGCTTCCGGGGAACGGAACGGTGAAGGCACCCCATGCCGCACCGTCGTTACGAATCAGCCTAAACGTGTCACCCGGGTCAGCAACGAAGCCATCACTCTGCGTGATGTTAATGACCGTGCCCGTGCCCGTGCCGGTACCGACGAAATTAAGGAATCCTTGGCCGCTAAAAGTCGTTCCGAAGACGAGCTTCTGCGAATAGTTTCCACTGAAAGGTACGACCTGGGTAGCCACCAACGGACCCGGCTGAGGCGTCCAAGGAGTCGTACCACCCAGGAAGAACTCGGTCGAAACACCAATATTGTCCGAACTGACGCCCTGGAAACTCGGGCTGAATCCCTGAGCGTCGAACGTAATATTCCGGGTTACACCAAACGAGAACCAGTTACCCCGCAACACGTTGATGTCAACCGAGTTGTTGGCTGGATTGAAATCAGCACCGTACATGGTTGCCGTGTCGCCGCTGACATCACCACCGCGGATCGTACCGGCACCGAACGTGTTGCCGTTACCCGAGATGAGCACGTTGCCCGCGTCACCCTCGGCAGCACTAAACGTTGGATTGTTCGGAATTTGGAGAATGGCACCACTGGTCAGCGATCCAGGCACAGCACCGGCTCCCATCGACACCGAGTTGATATTCGCCGAGCCCGTATCAACGGCCAAGACATTGTTGCCACCGATTTTCACGAGTCCGTCATAGTCGAAGCCCGAGACAAAGGTACCGAGGATCAAATCGCCAGTCGCTTCGATCGTACCAGTACCTGTGACGGCTCGGGCAACCGCACCCGAAGCCTGTAGCGTTGCACCACTGGCCACCGCAATCGGTCCACCAAGGGTCGCGAGTTGGTAGTCAAACGTACTGACCGTGCCGCCGTTGACGTTCATTGCATTGGTCAACGGGCCCACACCGAGGAGGTCCAACGTTCCGGCACCGATCTTGGTGATCGCACCGGCTCCACTGAGGCCGCCACCGATCGACGTGATGCCGTTCGTGACGTCGAAGGTACCGCCGTTCGTATCGTCAAGGACGATGCTACGGGCCGTGCTCAACGTGGCGGTCGTTTGGAGAATACCGTTGTTAAGGTTCAGCGTACCGCCGCCACCGAGGTGGCTGCTGGCGGAGACCGAGATAACCGCATCGTTCGTGGCACTCACGTCCGTTGCGGCCAAAATCGAACCGGCCGAAACTGTCAGGCCCGTGCCAGCACCCGACGGGTCAAACCCGTTGGTTGCGGCCAAGGTACCGGTACCGATCTTGGTCAACACGTCGTTGAAGACCGTCCCGGCACCACCGAACGTCAAGGTTGAGGCACCGACGACGTCGACCGTGGCTCCGGTCGGGTTGACCACCACATCGCTGCCAACCGTCGTGCCGGTCGAGATCAGCGTACCACCGTTGAACGTGACCGTTCCGCCCGTCAAGGCAGAGCTGTCTTCGATCGTCAGCGATCCACCATTCAGGAACACCGACATGGTCGGGGCGACCGTCGAACCAACCAACAAGGTGGTGTCGGCACCGTCGACATTGAAATCGCCATCGCCTTTGAACTGTGTCGCGGCGATGAGCTGCGTACCAGAATCGAATTCGATCGAGCTCGTCGCATCGGCTGTCACGGACCCGACGCTAAAGTTCGTCGTGCCGGCACCCGCGATGAAATTCAACTCTGCACCGTTGCCGAGCGAAATTTCCGGCGTGTTGAGGATCGTAAAACCTGACAGAGTCAAGCTTGCTGAACCAGCAAAGCCAGGACCGTCGACGCTGATCGAATCAGCGGTGAGCGTCGACGCGGCCACTACGGTCGCCGCCGCACCGTTGATGTCAATTGCCCCGTCGACCGTCAAATTGGTTCCACCGGTAAGATCGAACTGGGTATCCCCAGTCGATTCGTCGATCGTAAGACTGGCGATCGTGAATGCGCCCACCGAACCGACCACCGTGCCGGAATTATCGGGAATCAACACGTTGCTGATCGCGGTCGGGAGATTGCCCGAGTTTTCGATGCCTTCGGTGGCACCGTCCAGCTCGAGTTGCAGTTCCAAGCCGACATAGGCAGCCGTCGGCGTGCCACCGTTGAGGTTGATCGCGTTGTTCGACCAACTCAGATCGGTCCAGTTCTGACCTGCTTCTCCGGTGAAGGTAATCTGGTCAGCACCAAAGGCGGGATCAACCACCACGTTCCAGAGACCATCGAGGTCGCCGGTGTTGGTTGCGGCGGTCAGCACCACGGCACCTGTCGTGAACGTGCCCGATCCGTCGACCAACATCAGAGTATGCGCTGCCCCTGGGGTAGCCGTCTCGTCATGGTTCAGGTCGCCCGTGATATTGATGTGGTCATCGGCACGATACCTGTAGGTCATCGTCGAGCTGTCGAGGTCGACGTCGCCCGCGAGGGTCAACTGGGCACCAGGACTGCTGGAATCGGCATCGAGCACCGACGGGTCAAGGACACCACCGTTGATGACTTGCAGCGGGCTGGCGAGGTTAATCGTACCGTCGCCACCGAGCGTACCACCGTCAACCGTGCTGGCCATGTCGACCTCGGCAAAGCCGTGGACGTTCAATGTGCCAAGGACGGTTTCAATCGTGTTGCCATCCGAGTTGAACCAACGGAACTGAGCGTTGGCCGCTGTGCTGGCCGAACTGAGTGTGACCGTGGTGTTGGCACCGATGATGTCAACGCCGTTCGTGGCGTCGATGCCAACGAAGTTGAACGGTTGCAGTTCCAACTCGGCCTGCTGGGTACCGGTCGAGATGACGCGATAGGTACCGCCGTCAAGGGTATTGGTATCAGGATCATACTGCGTCAGCCGCGTGTCATTGGTGTTCTCAAAGCGGAGCTCAGCTCGCTGAGCGGCCTCGGAGAGCACCTCGATCAAACCTTGGTTATCGATGCGAACGACACCATTCTGACGGTAGATACGAACGTCGTTGTTCAAGGATCGGATGACACCGTCTGGAGCGTTCTCGAAGATCGTGTTCTGCTCCATCCGAATATCTCCGCTGTTCTCGGTGAACTCGAACGTACCGTGGTTGACCACGTCGACGTTGCCATCGGCCGTGAGATTATCATCATCCCAGATCCGCCACTGATTGCTGGTGTCGTGGGTGAAGGTGACGCCGTTGTCGATGACAAACTGTCCGGTGTTTTGCGTGTGGACACCTTGATCGTTACCACCATTCCAGTGGATGTCGGTCTGCAGATGCAACGTCGTGCCGTCACGGACGAAAATATTCGTATCTTGCCACGTGATCTCGCCCGGGATGTCCAGGCCGCTCGTATCGAGATTCAAGTTGATGTCGCCGAGGCCCGGAGCGGTGTACACTTGCTCGCCGATGTAGGTATTACCGGCGACGGCGAAGGCCCAGTCACCCTCCATACGTCCACCCAACTCAACCCGACCACCGTTGATACCGCGGACGACAGCACCCGAGTCAACAATGAGGGCATTGTCGTTCATCTCGAAGCGGACGGCTGCGCTGGGCCCGTTCGCTTCGACGAGCGAGCCAGAGTAGAGACGCATCGGCTGGTTGAGGAAGCGGAAGTTAGTTCCCGAAGACCGAACTTTGCCGCGATTATGGAAGAACGTGTTTCCGTCACCGTCGATGTAGGTGTCGTTACTACCGACCGGCGTCAGGATGACGCCATCGGCGGAGTTCTCGTACTCAAAGTTGTCATGCAAGAAGAGGTGGGCACTGTTGCTGGACATCAGGTAGGTGCCGTGGTTCTCAAGCGAAACGACTCCATCGGTGCCGCCGTAGTGACGCTGATTCGAACTCGTGGCGTTGTCGAAGGTGACCCCGTTGGGAATGATGAATTTGCCGGTGCCGCTGGTTCGCAAGTTGCGGTCGCCGCCGTTATAGGTGATGACGTTCTTCTCGATGTAGAAGTTACTGCCATCAACCGCCTCCCACTGGGCCTCGGAAAACCGGATGTTCGCCGTGTCGGCCGTGTTGGACAGGTCGGGATTGAGGTGCAAATCTTCGTTCTGAGTCGAATAGAGGTTTTCGCCAAAGCGGATGTCACCAATCAGCGTGCCGAACGACGGCGTGCCGGTGAATCGACCACCCAACTCAACCCAACCACTGTTGATGCCCTGGATGATGGCGTTGGGTTCAATATTCACCTCGTAATTATTATTTCGGAAAAAGAACTTGGCGTTAAAGCCATCGGCTTCGGTGACGGAACCGTCCATGAGGTGAACCCGACCGTTTTCAAAGTAGAGCTGGGCGTTATTACCGACTGCTGCGATGCGACCTTCACTTCGCAATATCGTGCGGTCCTGCTGCTCGAACTGCCAACGGGTGTTACCGCTCGTCTCTGAGATGGCCTGACCACCGGGTGCGATGTAGAACGTGGCGTCGTTGTTCAGGATCAAACGGTGGTTGTTGCTGAACTTCCAGGTACCACCGCTTTGGACTTCCATCGTGTTTTCGCCGGGGGTCTGACCATACAGACGCTGGAGATCGGGGCTGGCACCATGGATCGTTGCGCCGTCGGCGATGATGAACTGAGCACCCGCACCTACGGCGTAGAAGTTACGATCGTTGTGGACCGTGTTGCGCAGCTCGCCACTTTTCCAGGTGACCGTATGACCATTTTGGGCGTACATATGCTCATCTGTCCAGATCAACACGCCGGGGGTATCCGTTCCACTCAGGTCGAAGTCGAACACGACATCCGACTCCCAAGCGTTATACATGTGGTAACGTTTCTGAACATCGCCTTCGAGTTTGGCCTGGACCAAACCTTCCCAACGACCACCGAGCAGAATTTCGCCGGTGCCGACGGTACGGAAGATGGTGTCTGCGTTGGCCGTGTTGCGGACACCCTGATTATTGTTTTGAAACCGAATGTGACGGCTCTCTTGGGCTTCAAAAATAGCCTCGTTGCCCGGAGCACCGTTACCGATGATGGAGACATTCTCGCTAATGAGAATGTTCTTGTGCTGCGCGATCACCTGACCGCCGGCCTCGTTGATGAAGCGTCGGTAATCGTTGACGCCGCCAGGACCGTTGAATCGGTTCTCACCACCCGTTTGGAATTGGTTGAAGGTACCGAAGTTTCGGATCGTGAAGTCCCACTGCTCCAAACGGAAACCCTCGTTGTGGTTGCCCATGAACGTATAGGTACCGTTGTTGATGAACTCACCCGTACCACGCATGTAATACCATCCGTCGTTGCCGGTCATGTCATGCAGAATGGTACCGTCGTTGATGAACTGGGCACCTTCCTGGACGACGAGGCCGTCTGAATTGGCCGTCGTGGGATCGACCCGAATTGTGCTGCCTGCGGCCAAGCGAAGAATACCGTCTTCGACTTCCAACTGGTTTTGCACTTCCAAGATACCGGGTACCGGGGTGCCCGGCGTGGTGTTGGCATCGATCGTGTGGAAAATCAACTCACCCGGACCCGCCTTGCGGATGCCATCGGTGCGGTTGTCGATTCCGGTTTCGAACGTGACCGTCGCGGTATCCGCACCGAGAGCGGCGGGATTTTTGTTGACGACGATGAGCATTCGATTGATGTCGTTGACGTTGTTCTGGGTAATCGGGTTGAGGATCTCAACCGGACCGAGTGCGTCGATGCTACCCAAGGAGATCGCCCGCTGTTGACCGGCAACGCCGCCGTTGGCGAGGTCCGTGTTCCAACCGATGATCCGAGCACGGGCGTCGGCCACCGTCTCTGTGACGTCGCCGCCGATGGCGACCAGCAGCGGATCGACCGCCGAGGCGTTTGCCATACCGACCGACGCTTCGACGAACGTGATGTCGATGTCGGAGCCGGCGGACGGGTTGATGTGGAGCTTGTGATCAAGCAGAGCACGCGTCGTCAGGATGACGGGCATGTTCTGGTCTTCGCGGAAGTTAAGCGGATTGTCCCCACCATCGTCCAAACCGGGGGCCCCGATTAGGCGGATGGTGCCGAGGTGATCGAAGTCACCGTCGGCGATACTGATGGCACCCTTATCGATATCGGTGCCGGTCAGGGCGGTTGCGGCGTTGGTAATAGCGAGCGTACCGGTTCCGTATTTCGCCAGAACACCGTTGCTCAGTTCACCGGACATCACCGCCAAATCGATGGCGGAATTCGGGTTATCGACGACGAGGACACTTTGCGTTCCTCCGTTAAGATCAATGTCGTTCTGGAAATCGACGACGTTATTTGCGATGGCATAACCGAGGTGAAGATCCCTATTGCCGAGGTCAGTATTCCAATTCAGCGCGGCACCGGCACCAATGTTGACGTCAAGCGGTCCATCCTTGGCGGCAAAACCACCACCGAAGTCGGCAAACTGCACTTCGCCGGCGGCCACGCCGATGGCACGATCAAAGGTACCCTTGGTGAGCAACACCGCGGGGAACTCGCTCTCGCTGGCCACGACGTAATTATTGGCGTCAAAGTCAGCATCGAGTCTTAGATTACTGTTGGCCGACAGACCACTCGGGTCGCCGAGCAACAACGCACCGCGGTCGATGACCGTGTCACCGAAGTAGGTGTGCGTGCCGCTACCGAGATCGATGACGGCGTCCGCGTCCGGATCAGTGTTGACGACCACGCCGAACGGACCGGCCAGATTGATGTTGATCAAGCTACCGCCCAACAGTTCCAGCGAACCGGCGATGTTGACGGTTAGGCTGGCGTCGGAGGCCTCGAAGACACCTCCGTCGGTAACGGTCAGGTTGTTGACGTCGATCTCGCCCACAGCAACTTCGTCCTGCGTTGCGGTGTGGAGTTTCAGATGGCCGAAATTGGTGACGGTGATATCGGTGGCGGCGTCGGTGATGAGCTCACCCCGATCCGCGACTTCCGACATGTCGAGCACGCCCCCGAGGCCGCTGACGGTGAGCGATCCACCGATCAAATCGATGCTTCGGTCGGCGATCGAACCGCCGGTTCTTGCCAAGACACCCGTACCAGGAGCACTGGGCAGGTCGAGGAAACCCCCATCACCAGTGACCCAAAGGCCGTCCTGGGCAGCGTCGCCCACGGGCCTGATGACTCGGTCAGTAAGACCAATATGACTAGCGCGGACGGACCCTCGCATTTGAGAACCGCCACCGCCTTCGCGATGCGTGAAGGCGATCATGTAGAGCTCATCCTGGCCCGGGGAGCCAAGGTTGAAACCCTTATAGGCGCCGTCTTGCCAGGATAGTTGCTCGTTTTGGTTTGAATTAAGGGCTCCGTTGGACTCAAACACACCGTCTTGGTCCAGGTCGAGCCACATTCCGACTGCGTCATCAATCACGTCGCCTCTAAATTCCCATAAGCCTTGTTGGCCAGCCGGTACACGCAGGAAGCCCACGATCATGCTCGAGTAATTGTCACCAATCCCGATGGTGCCATCCTGTTGCCAGTCCGCGTCACTCTGGAAATACATTCCCTTGTTAGATGGCCCGACGGTAAATGGTGCGAAGTTGTTAAAGTTCGGAGCGCTAGTCGGATCGCCGCTGCCCATCATGCCGGCGTTATTGTGCAGATTCATCATGAGGCCATCGTTATTGATGTGGTATCCAAAATTCCATAGCTGGTTGATTGTACCTGGGCCGGCGCTGATCTGGAGCGTGGCGGGATTCAAAGCCGCGTCGGTCGTGAGGGTTCCGCTAGAAATTTTGACGGCCGCCGTGGAGACGTCCAGCGTGACGCCGGTGGCGTCGAGGTCCGAGCCGGCGATATTCAACTGGCTGGTCGCCGTGATGTCCTGGCCACCGAGGATCGTACCACCCTGCGTGGTGATCTTGTCGGCCAGAAGCGGATTCGAACTGGCGTCGACGGTCAATGCGCCGCTAGTAAGGGTCAAACTCGCCGCGCTGACGTCCAACGTCGCACCGCTCATGTCGATGTTCGAGTCGATGTTGAGCGAATCAACAACGGTCACCGTCTGGGCACCGCTGTAGCTACTGCCGGGCTGGAAATCAAGCGTAGTCGTATTGAGGGCAGCGCCGAGGTTCAGTCCGCCAGCAACGATGACGTTGTTGGCCACCGTGGCACCGCCGGTGGTCAGCGAACCGGAGGCGATCGTCAGATCGTCGACCGTCGTGGTCAGATCGACCGCCACGTCGCCGGCGATGTTCAGGTTAGAACCGGCACCGACGACATCGCCAAGGATATTGAGCGTGTAAAGGTCAGTGGTCACGAGGTTGCTCGTGCCACCAGCAAGGATCAGGTCGGCGTCGACGGCGTTGCCGAGCGACAAAACCAACGCACCGACTGCGGCGCCGCCGTTGGCACCTGCGGTGATCGTTGCGTCGTTACTGGTCACTTCGTTGTCGAACTGCACGGGCACGCCGGCCCCACTGCTGGTCAGATTGAGGTTCGTGCCGGGGAGGAGGTTGATCGCCGTGCCGACCCCGAACGGGTTCGAGCTGGCAACGCCACTCAAGGTACCTACTTGGACGTCGAACGAAATATTGCCACCGAGGCCGGCGGGGGTTCCGCCGTCAAGGATCAGGGCAGCCGATCCAGTCTTGACGATCTCTACGTTGGCGAATCCACCGAAGTCCATCGTGCCGGTGGCGGT
>Ga0114996_10006936_pt1 | contig 12948 bp, 11 predicted proteins | sample ArcticOcean_MG_C_4_FD_87039 | JGI IMG/M metagenome (GOLD analysis project Ga0114996, IMG submission 87039) | Marine microbial communities from western Arctic Ocean - ArcticOcean_MG_CB4_134 | ecosystem: Environmental > Aquatic > Marine > Oceanic | place: Arctic Ocean: Canada Basin | collected... | reverse complement strand
CGTTGATGCCGTCTCTGAGGCGCTGGGCCATGAGGTCGGCCGTGTCGTTGACGGGTGTGGTTGCCACTAGCTCCAAGGCTTTGCAGCCAGCGGCCGCCGACAGTGGGTTGCCGTTGAATGTGCCTGGATGGGAAACGCGGTTCTCATTGTCCCACGCTGGGTCGCCCTTTGTTTGGATCATATCCATGATGTCGGCTCGGCCCCCGACAGCGCCTCCTGGCAGGCCCCCGCCCAGAATCTTCGCCATCGTCGTTAGATCCGGCTGAACATCGTAGCGCACATGTGCGCCGCCGGGAGACGTGCGGAAGCCGGTGACCACCTCATCAATGATGAGCAGAACGCCATAACGACGGGTAATTTCTCGGAGGTCTCCGAGAAACTCAGGGTGGGTTGGGTACATGCCCATATGTGCGCCCGTAGGTTCGATGATGACGGCGGCGACGTCATCGTTTTCAGCGAGCGTACGCTCTAGCAAGGGGGCATCATTGTGGGGAATGACCATCATCGTGGAGCGGGTTCCTTCGGGAATTCCGCCGGTGCCCCGGCCAGAGCCCACTGCCGCGTAGTCGTGCCAGCCGTGGAAGTGCTCCTCAAACTTGAGAATCTTGGGCTTACCGGTGTAGGCGCGGGCGAGGCGCATGGCCATCATGGTGGCCTCGGTTCCGGAGTTATGGAAGCGGACCTTCTCTACTGAAGGCATGAGGTGCTTGACCCATTGGGCCCACCGGACCTCCAGCTCGTGCGAGAAGCCGTAGTGGGTCCCCTTCCCCATCTGTTCTTGGACCGCCTTAACGATGTCTGGGTGGGAGTGACCAAGGAGCAAAGCCCCGTGACCGGTGCGGTAATCGACGTATTCATTGCCATCGACATCCCATTTCTGGGCACCGAGGGCGTGGGTGATGAAAATGGGAAATGGCTGCATGCGGCGGGCGTCGTGGGTGACGCCATCAGGAAATAGGTCGCGCGCCTCGGAGGCTAGCTCTGCGGACTTGGGATGGAGACGGAGGTAGCGATCAGCAATGGTTTCCACAGAAGCCATTGTAAGGTGGCGTGGCTGGGGATGGGAAGGAGACGCCCACAGGAAGACTGCCAGTCGTTGTTGCGAGGGCTACTGCCCGTGGCAATTTGGCGGGGATGGGAACGTCGAAGGCGGTGGCGAAGTGTGGTTGAGGGCCACCCACCAAATGCTTCGCTCTGAACGCAACGACGAGAACGAGACCGAATTCCCGTATTAGAGAAGCGTCTGCAGATCCTTCGACATCTCTTCTACAGAGGCGAACCCTTCGTACTTGAAGGCCACCCTTCCGCCGCGGTCGAGGATAAAGACCCAGGACTCGTTGAGGTAGCCCTCAAGGCTGCTGAGGCCCCACGTGTCGACCAACTCTGAGTAGGTGCCCCTGGTCAGATCGCCCTGGATTTCCTCGGGGTTGTCGTACACCTCGACATGGATGAACACTCCCTCGTTTCTGAACTTGTCCTTGAGTTCGCTGACGGCCTCCGCTTGGGGTCCGCACGTTGGTGACGTGCAGTACGCTGGGGACGAGATCGCCACCACAGAAGGCCTGCCTGAGCGAGTTACCTCCTCCAGGCTGAACTGATAGAGCTCAAGGTCAGGAGTGGACCAGCTTGTGAGGCCCTCTGGACCAGTGCCCCGTACGGTCTTGGTGGGCACGATTGGCGGCTTGGAGCCCAAGGCTGGCGTGACTGTAGAAGCTGCGACATCCAGGGCCAGCGATGTGTTTCTGGTTTGGCCTTGTTCATCCTCAAACTCGATGAACAGCAGCCAGTCACCGGGCTGATCAAAATTGATGTCTGCAACATAACTTCCCCGCGTACCGAAGGGCCAGAGGTGAAAAGGGGCAACGATTGTTTCACCGGGGTCCTCGGTTTTGCTGGGGACGAAGAAGGGTGTGACACGGGCCTCTGAGGCTGTTATCAGCTCTGTGTAGCTGATGAGAAGGAATGACACCCGGTTCTCCCCGACACCCAAATCGACGGTAGCCGGAATGGCTTCAACTAGGGGCAGGGTTGGGGTAGGGCTAGGTTCGGAGCTACACGCCATTGCTAGCAGCGGCACGGCAAGCAATGCAGCTATGGTGGACGAGAATCGTAATCGGGATCGTTTCATAGGATGGGCCGGGCTAGGCGATGCGCCCATAAGAACCGAACGTGAAGGCAAAAATACTGAACAAGTCTGAGTTGGAGCTGAGTTTGAGGTCATGCCCGCCATATTCCTCGCTGAGCACCAAGCGGTACATGCGCGGCTCGTCTACCAAAATGTATGTCCTGCCTATCCCATCGACCTTGATGTCATCGCCTTGAGCCTCTTTCGGGATAGGAAACCCGTCCTGATCGATATAGACCTCGAATGGCATGCCGTCCGGATTGTCGATGACGACGTTGGCACTGGTGCCATTGAACTGAAGGAAAATTGAGTCCTCGAGCCCCGTTGTCGTACGGGCATGCTTGATGCTTTCTGGTCCCTTGGTCCATTCTCCCTGCAGAACTATGAAGTGGTTGGGGTGTTCCCCTGGGTCCTCGAAGTCCCCAGACTCACCCAATTCCAGGGAGTAGTAGTTTTCGTTGAAGATGTAGGGGACATCTGAATAGTGATTCCGGAACGCCCCAGCGTAGATCTCCCGCGTTTGCGCGGTATCCGGACTAGAGAAAGCTTGAGGGTTCGCGTCGGGTCCTCCGTCGGTCCCAGCAACTATGGACGACAGGTCAACGCCGCCTTCCTCCAACAGCTCACGGATTTGCTGCTCAGTTTCGTCGTAACCGCCCTCCCCAACGTGGGTGTACCGGATAACCCCGTTCTGGTCCTGGCGGGCCAGGCGGCGTTGTTGAGGGCTCTCCAGGTGCCAAAGTCGTTGTCCTGGACTACCCGCCAGTCTAGGCCATGTTTGGCTACGGCTGCTTCTACGTTCTCTTTGACTTTCTCGAACTCAAACTCCGGACTGTGGACACCAACGATTTCCAACCCCAGGTCTTCGTATTTGGCGTACCAGTCCTTCAGATAGGGCAGGGTGCGGAGACAGTTGATGCAGGTGTAGGTCCAGACGTCGATAAGCACCACCTTCCCGCGAAGGTCGCTCATGGCGAAGGGCTCTGTGTTGATCCAGCCAGCCACTTCTTCAAGCTCGGGAACAAGGCTCCCAACTGAGCCAGGCGCTGCATCAGGGTCAACAGGAAACGCAGTGGCAGTGGGGTCTGGTGTTGCTGTTGGCTCGGCGCCACCGCAGGCTGCCAAGGTGAGCATGGCGGCAGCAACAAGGCTAAGAAAGACGAAGGCTGGTCTGACTCGGTTCATTCGATGTCCTCGGTGTGTAGCGGTGGGCTTAGGTTTTCGGCATCTGAGCAATGACGTGCGACGTGTTGCTTTGGGAGGCCGATAACTAAGATGCGGCGGTTGCCTGGCGGGTGGCTCACAAGCAGGCTGAAAAGCAGCTCATCCAGTGTACCCGTTCTTCTCATCCCAGTCGTGCAACATCGCCACGCACTCGTCATGAAGGACACCGATGACGAATTCATGTGCGGGGTCGGTATCCCAGGCGGCCAGCGATAGTAGCCGCTCTACAGCGTATTCTCCCCAGTGACGGTCCTTGCCTGCCTGACGGCCGCCTACAATCACCCTTGGGACGTTGTTAGCGATGATGGTCCCGCAGCACATTGGGCACGGTTCTAGGGTGGTGTACAGGGTGCACTCTGCCAATCCAGCTTTGCCGATCTCCTGAGCCGCTTGCTGGATGACCAACGTCTCGGCGTGACCCATTGGGTTCTCGGACGACCCAGGACGCCCGCCGCTCCGGGCCACCACCTGGCCGTTGTGCACGATGATTGAACCGATGGCCCGGTTGCCCTCAGCACCCGACTGGGCCGCGTCTTCGAGGGCTATGCGCATGAACTGTTCGTGTGTTTCGCTCATCGCTATTCCTTGTCGTCGCCTTTGGGATTACTCTAGCAGATTCATATCTGGTTGACGCCCGCAGTTAGCGGATGAAAGAATAAGGCCTCCTTGTTTTCTCGTCGTTGCGAGAGGAGCGAAGCAATCTGGCGGGGAGGGGTCCTCCACCTGGGGTCCCACGTTCCGTAGCATGGAGACTCGCAGGGATGGGCGTGGTAGCATCGCAAAACAATCATTAACGGAGCAGCGCAATGTCTTTCATCGATCACGACCATCTTGAGGTCTCTCAGCTCAACGCGGGCGTCACTCAAATCGAGCTCGTGGGTCTCGAACGCGAGGGGGAGAACCTGACCGCCCGTATCGCCACCATTCAACCGGGCAATTCGGTGCCGCTCCACATCCACCCAACGCATCAAGAGTTGATCTTCATTCTGGAGGGGGAGTTGGAGGGCACGCTAGAGGATCATGGCGTCCGCACCCTCCGGCCCGGCCAGAGCATTCTGGCTCCCACCCGCAAGGTGCATGGCTTGACCAACAAGACAGATAGCCCCGCCAAGGTTCTGGCGATCTTCCCGACCAACTACGTCACCCGAGATTTGGTCTAGAGGACCGAAATTTCCCCTTAGGTGCGCCGCCGTCCTCCCAACCAAAGGGGTAGAACCCGCAGGGTCGGGGCCAAATGGGTGAGATCGAGAGGCCGGTGTTGGCGGGATGTTTGGCCCAACAGACGCCGTTGTCCCACCCGGCCCGCCCTCGGACGTTTTTGTGGGGACACCCCACGCCCCGGCGGGGCTTCGCCCCTGCACCCCAATAACCTTTGTGGCGCCTTTTGGCATTTTCGCAACCAAGGGGTCGTTCGCACTCCCTTGAGAGAGGGAGCTAGAGGGAAGGGGGAAACGGTTGGCATGTGCCGACGGGAGCTAATCGGACCTGGGACTCGCCCCCGAAGGAAGAGTCCTCTATGAGTTTCGATCCCTTCTCAGCCAGGAAACGCCAGCTCTACACGTTGACCCAACTCTTGTAGCTGACGCACCAGATTGGGGTGGAGGGGAATGCCTTCGCTTGTCCTACGGCGCTCAGTGATGGCCTCGGGCTCTCCCGGCATGAGGATTTCCTCTACTCCTGGCGCCTTTCGCGTAGCCTTCACCTGTTCGATGAACTCGTCCGTCTGAGCTTTGTACTCCGCTAGGTCGGCGAATGCGCCGATGTCCATGGCCAACAGCACACTGCCGACGCCTCTCGGTGTCCGCATCTCTGTTGGCAGTGCCTCTCCCCCGGCCAGGGACGGAGCGATGATAGGACTGCCCCCCACAAGCCCAGCTATGGCCTCAATCATGATCGCCATGCCTGAACCCTTGTGCATCCCCATAGGCAGCAACACACCTTCCACGACTGCCTCGGGATCGACGGTTGCGTTGCCGTCCTTGTCCAGGGCCCATCCTTCGGGGATGGGCTCGCCGCGGCTCGCAGCGCTGCGTACCTTGCCGTAGGCAACGATGCTGGTTGCCACGTCCAGGCATAGCGGCGGGTACTTGCCCGCCGGAGCACCAAAGGAGAAAGGACTGTTTCCGATGCCTCGTGCGGACCCTCCGAATGGGGCCACGTTGGGCCCGGTCGCCGTGAGTACCATGCCGACCATGTCGTTGCGAGCGGCCATCAGGGAGTAGTAGTAAAGGGCGCCTTGGTGGGCGGTGTTCCTGAGTTGCGCCCAGCCCACGCCAACCTGCCTGGCCTTTTCGATGGCGCGTTCCATGGCCCAGACGCTCCTAGGGTGGCCGATGCTGAGGTCGCATTCCAAGAGCAGGGTTGCTGGGGTCTCCCGCACGACCTCCACTTTTGGTCGGGGATTTATCTGGCCTCGTTCGATCATGCCGACGTAGATAGGTAATCGGAGCACGCCGTGGGAGTCGACGCCTCTGAGGTTGGAGTGCACCAGAACGTCTGCCACTACTAACGCGTCGGCAGGTTCCATGCCCTTGCGCTCAAGCACCCCGGCGGCCCATTGCTGCAGGGGTTCCGGTGCAAAGTACAACTCTTGGGTCTCAACCATGCTTCCGCCTCCAGCCGAGGTAATGGCGCTGGTTCTTCGGGAAAAGAAAAGCGCCCCGTCTAGCATTCGCAAACGGAGCGCTGGCCTCGTGCTTCTGCCAAACTTCAGGGGCGAGCAGCAGCCAGCGCCAGCCCAAACATGTTATCAGGGTCGGTATACCAATGATCCAAGCAAAGACCGGCCTCCTCCAGCAAAGACCCGGTGGTTTCCCTCGTGAATTTGTGGGAATTCTCAGTATGGATGGTCTCTTCCGGAGTGAACTCTATGGTGAGGTCGAGGTCCTTGATTGACACTGTCTGATGCGACCTGGGCATGAGGTGCATTTCTATCCGGGCCTCGTCATGGTTGTAGTGGGCGTTGTGACGAAATTCCTCAAGACGGAAATCAGCGCCAAGGGCCTTGTTTATGACCCTGAGGACGTTCAAGTTGAACTCAGCAGTAACCCCGGCCTCGTCATTGTAGGCGGCCTCAAGAGTGGCGACATCCTTTACTAAATCGACGCCCAAAAGCAGCCGGTCGCCGGTGTCTAGTAGTAGCTTTATTTGCTGCAAAAGGCTGCGTCGCTCGTCCAGGCGCAGGTTGCCGATGGTGCTTCCCAAAAAGAGGACGAGTCGTCGACCGCCAGCCGGCGGTACTTCGGGGAGATGTCTTTCGAAGTCACCGACCACGCCGTGGATGTCCAGGGTGGGGTACTCGTTGAGCAATGCAGCGGCGGAGGACTCGATGATGCTAGGGCTAACGTCAAAGGGGACGTAGCGGGGGAGCCCTCCGTTCTGGCTGGCTGCGTCCAGCAGTACACGAGTCTTGTAAGACGAACCGGAGCCGAGTTCCACCATTTCCCTGGGATGGACGCGCTCCATGAGTTCTCGGGCGGAAGAGGAGAGGAGGGAGCGCTCGGTCCGGGTTGGGTAATATTCAGGTTGCTCGGTGATCTGTTCGAAAAGCTGCGAGCCGAGTTCATCGTAGAAATACTTTGGGAGGAGGTATTTCTGGGCGGAGGTTAGTCCCTTGCGAACGTCTTCGGCGATGTTCCCGACGATGTCCTGCTCGCTTGCATGTACGTCCAGCCTAAAGCGATCCACGATACTTCTCCTCGGTACGCCCTGAAAACAGCAGTGCTCAGTGTAGCTTCTTGGGTGGGGTAGGGCAATTCAAGCCGCGCACTCAACCAGTTATTTGGATGCGCCTTCGCGGACGGCGATGTGCGGGCATTAGACGATGGGCTTCCCCCAGCCTCCGCCTCCGGGCGTCAGCATTTGAATGATGTCGCCCTCTTCAACCTGGATTGTTAGTTTCGGCGGCAGGCGGACTTCTTCGACGCCGCCCTTCAGGAGGACGGTTTCTCCGGTCTGACCTGCTCCTCCGCCATTGAGTCCATACGGCCCCGTGCGTCGGCGCTCTGACATCACCGTGACCGTTGCTGGCGCTAGGAAAAGCACCTCTCGTATGATGCCGTCGCCACCCTGATGCTGGCCCCGCCCCCCCGAGCCTCGGCGCACTGCGTACCGGACGAGCCTTAGCGGAAACTGATACTCGATGGCTTCGATGGGGGTGTTGCGGGTGTTTGTCATATGAGACTGGATGGCGGACTCCCCGCCGGCATCAGGTCCGGCGCCTGTTCCACCTCCAATCGTCTCGTAGTAGACGTAGGCTTTCCGGGTGGTGTGGTGATGTCCCCCAACAATCATGTTATTCATGGTGCCCTGGCTGGCCGCCGGTATCAGCTCCGGCACTGCTTGGGCCAATGCGCCCAGAAGTACGTCGACGATGCGTTGCGATGTCTCGACGTTGCCCCCCGCAACTCCGGCGGGCGGCTCGGGGTTGACCAGGGATCGCTCCGGCGCAACGACTGTGATTGGCCGCATGCAGCCCTGGTTGATGGGCACGTCCTCTCCGGTGATGCACCGGACCACATACAGCACAGCAGACTCGCTGATGGCGAGTGGGGCGTTGATACAACCGGGCCGTTGCGGCGAAGTGCCGGTGAAGTCGGCAGTCAGGCTGACGCCGCTAATGGTGACCGCTACCTGGATGGGAACCGGTTCGTCTTCGATCCCATCGTCGTCCATGAAGTCACGGAAGGTGTACCGGCCGTCGGGGATTTGGGAAAGCCGGGCGCGCGTGAGCCGCTCGGAGTAGTCCAGCAGGGCTGACATATGTTCCCAGGTGTTGGCCAGCCCGTATTTATCGACGATGGCGATCAGGCGTCGCTCCCCGGTGCGGCAGGCCGCGATCTGGGCGTCCAAATCTCCCCGGCGCTCCTCCGGGGTCCGGGAGTTGCGGCACAGCAACTCCACGACTTCCTCGTTGAGAACGCCATCCCGAGCGAGTTTCAAAGGCGGGATGATAAATCCTTCTTGGTACAACTCGGTGGAAAGGGGCATGGAGCCGGGGGTCATGCCTCCAACGTCAGCGTGGTGGCCGCGGTTGGACACGAACCCGGCAAGTGTTTTGCCTTCGCTAGTGAACACCGGTGCTACGAGGGTGATGTCAGGCAGGTGTGTGCCGCCGAGGTAGGGATCGTTGAGGATGACGAGGTCGCCAGGGCCGAAGTCGAACCGGTTAAGGGCCGCCTGAACCGAGGCGGGCATCGCACCCAAGTGGACGGGAATGTGAGCCGCTTGAGCAACCATATCGCCCTGGGGGTTGAACAGGGCGCAGGAGAAGTCGAGGCGCTCCTTCATGTTCGGGGAGAAGCTGGTGCGGGCCAAGGCCACGCCCATCTCCTCGGCCACCGAGACCAGAAGATTGCGAAAGACCTGTAGGGATATAGCGTCAACGGTCATGGACGATCCTCAAGGGTTAGCAGCAGGTTGCCCCACGAATCAACCTGAACGTTCCATCCAGGTGGCACGACAGTCGTGGCGTCCATTTGCTCCACGATGGCAGGGCCGGTGAACTGATTGCCGGGCTGCAAGCGATCTCTGTCGTAGACTGTGGAAGAGAAAGCTTCGCCGTGGAAGACAACCTCTCTCTGTTCCACGATGGCGTTAGAGGCATCTACGCCTGCTGCTGGCATAGGAGGGAAGGAGGGTCGTTCAACAAGGCCGACCATCTTGAGCCTAGCGTTGACGACCTCCACCGGCTTTCGAGGATCGCTGTGGCCGTAACGCTGAAGATGCATATCGTGGAAGGTTGCTACCACCTCTCCCGGAGCAACGCCTGGGGCATAGGGCACCGTCAGTTCGTAGGACTGGCCGGCGTAGCGAACGTCCAGAAAGCGCTGAGCTTGGAGCCGGGTATCGGCGAAACCCTCAGATGCCAGTTCGAAGCGGCCTTGGTCTTCCATTGGCTGGTACGTGTTTTCAAGAGCGGCCGCGTCCAGGACGCTTAGGCCCAATATCGTTCGTGAATAGTCTTTGACAACGTCGGCTATGGCGACTCCCAGGGCCGATAGGACGCCGGGTGTCTCAGGGATCAAGACTCGGGGGATGTGCAACTCCTCAGCCAGCTCGCAGGCGTGCATGGGCCCGGCGCCTCCGAAAGGTACAAGAGTGAAGTCCCGGGGATCGAAGCCTCGCTCCAGGGACATGGCCCGAATGGCCCGTTCCATGTTGGAATTGACGACTCGAATGATGCCCTGTGCGGTCTCCGTGACTCCGATGCCAAGCGTTTCCGCCAGTTTCCCCAGGTATTCTCGAGAACGCTGAACGTCCAGTTCCATGCGTCCGCCCAGGAGGCCCCGCTGCCCCAGGCGTCCCAGTACCAGGTTGGCATCCGTGACGGCGACCTGATCCCCCTTCCCGTAGCAGGCAGGGCCAGGGTCCGCACCGACGGACTGGGGCCCCACGACCAACGCACCGCCTTCGTCAACGCGGGCCACGGACCCGCCACCGGCGCCAACCGTGTGAATATCGGTCATGGGAGTGCTGATGGGGACGCCGCCCATCTCGTAACTCGTGGTTTCTTGGACATACCCGGGACAGAGTGCCACGTCGGTGGAGGTGCCCCCCATGTCCAGCGTGATGATGTGCGAGTGCCCCGCCACTGAAGCAACGTAGCTAGCGCCAACAACTCCCCCCGCCGGACCACTGAGGACAGTGCGAACCGGTTGGGCGGCGGCCACTTGAGAGGAGATACTGCCCCCAGAGGACTGCATGACCCGGTATTCCCGCCCCAGCGACTCCCGCAGGTGCCCAAGGTAACGGGACATCAATGGCCCTATGTAGGCATTCGTCACAACTGTGCTGGTGCGCTCGAATTCGCGGTACTCGGGGAGCACGTCGCTGGACAAGGATACGTAGGGGCAGTTCGGCAACTCAGCAAGAGCCTGGCGGAGCATTGCTTCGTGGTCTGGGTTGAGAAAGGAGAACAGCAGACTAACTGCAACGGCCTCGGCCCCCGAATCGGCGACGGCTCTTGCAATCTGTGCAGCTTCTTCCGGGTGAAGCGGTTGCAGGACGGCGCCTGTGTGGTCGACCCGTTCGTCTGCGCCGAACCTGAGGGCTGGAGTTACGAGGGGTGGAGGGCGGTGGTGGGTGAGATCGTACAGGCTTTGCCGGGCCTGCCGCCCAATTTCGATGACGTCCTCGAAGCCCTTCGTGGTGATAAGAGCGGTCAGAGCGCCGCGCCGTTCGAGTATGGCATTGGTGGCCACTGTGGAGCCGTGGACAACGTCAACGTCGGCCCCGGCCTGTAGTTCGCGAACGCCCTGCAGGACGGCTTCCGCGGAGTCTTGCGGGGTACTGGGAGCTTTGAAAGTGGTAAGGCGTCCGTCAGCAAGCAGGACAAAGTCTGTGAACGTCCCGCCCACATCGACACCTAGAACCGCTTGCGGCATGTGCCTCCCCAAGAAGAGTCTAGTTGGATGGCAACAGCGAAGGGGGAGCCTAACTTGGCTTCGTGCCCGTGTGTATGGCGACGGTTCCCATCCCTCGAAGTTTGTAGCTTACGTCTTGAAAACCGGCGGCCCGCATGAGTTCAGCCAGAGCATCCGCCGGAGGAAACTGCTCGACGGAGCTGGGTAGATAAGCGTATGCCTCCCTGTCTCCGGCCAGTAGGGCTCCGAGCCGAGGCGTGACATGCCGGAAGTAGGACCGGAAGAAGGCTTGAAACAGCCGCGGCCCCTGCACGGGAGTGATTTCAAGCAATGCTACGCGGCCGCCTGGGGTCGCTACTCGACACATTTCGCTGAGTGTACGAGGAAGGTCGCTTACATTGCGCAGGGCAAACCCGGAAGTAATGACCTGGAACATATCATCCGCGAAGGGGAGCGCTTGGGCGTCGCCGTGGACCCAGGTAACACGTTGACTCATTCTCCGGCGCAGGGCCTTCAGGTTAGCGAGGGTCAACATCTCAGGCACAACGTCCAAGCCTACGACATGAGCCTCACTTGATGAACGAGCAAGGTCAAACGCGAAGTCGCCGGTACCTGTGGCCACATCCAAGGCCAGGCCTTCGACTGGGCGGGCCATTTTCACGGCGTCATGCCGCCATCGATGGTGGGCCCCGCCCGTCATAACGGTGTTGAGAAAGTCGTAGCGGCGGGCGATCCGGGCGAACATCCGGGCCACATAGCGATCCCGATCTGCGCCTCTAAGTTGAGCCAATGTCGGTCACCACACGGGGGTTATCTAGTTGAACTGAGTTTCGATGTCCAGCAGTAGGCAAGGTTCTCCCCACTGGCTGGTGTTTTCAACGTCGAACGGGTCCTCGGACTCGGCTGCCTTCAGACGAATTCCCTGGTCTCCGCCGAAGATAAGGAGGGCTTGGCCGTCCCCGGAGTCGTCTACATAGGCCGCCTGGGCTGGGACTTGCCCCTCTTCAGACCATCCGACTACATCGCAGAGGCCCTCGGTGCCGTCAGGTCTGTCCGTAAAGATCTGAGTTAAGGGCTTTGCACCGTGCTGCGACTGGAACATACGAGTCATTTCCCAGGAGCAATTGGGGCCCTCGAAAACCTCAACTTCAATGAACTCTGACATCGGGCTCCATTAGTGGGTGGAGAGACCTTGCGATGGTAGCACGGCGGTAGTTACCAGGCCACCGACCGCAAATGAGATCCCAGTGGGTGCTTCCTAGATTTTCAGGACGAGGATGACTGCGCCGACAATAGATAGTCCGATGGCAAAGATTGTTCTGAAATTGAATATCTCGGTGCTGCGGTTGATCGCAAGGGAAAAGATGACGACAAAGGCTGACTGGGTCTGGCCAATAGGAATAACGACGGAGACCGGGGCGAGCCCCAGGGCCAGGAAGCGCAGGGTGTGGGAGGAAAAGGAGCTGAGGGTACCGAAGACGAACCAGATCATGGAGTTGCGGGGCATGCTGCGCATGTTCAGCGACCACCCGGGTATCGCCAGGATAACGAGGAGCACGGCAGCGGCGGCGAGGTAGGAGATCAGGGCCCCCCCTATGGCCAGGTCGGTGCCGCCTATGGCAGATCGCACCAGGACGGCGCTGCCGCCGTAACCCAGGGCCATTATGATCCCGAAGAAGTACCCTTCAGCTTGGCGGCGAGTGAAGCCGGTCGTCTGAACAGCGCTTGTGCCGGGCGGAGTGCCTCCGCCTCCCGGCTGGGTCACGGGTGGTGTCGCAGGGGTAGGGCTGGGCTTTTTTTCAGGACGCCGGAGCATGAGCAGAGGGGCCAGGATCAAGAGCACAACACCAACTCCCTTGAGGACGGTCATTTGCTCACCCAACACCAATACCCCCATGCCTGCAGCGACCAGCGCAGAGAGGGACAGCAGGGGCGCGGAGCCATTGGCCCCCAGTGCGCCGATCGACCTGTACCCGCTGTATCGCCCGATGATGTATTGCGTCAGTCCGGAGGAGGCCAGCAGAGCGTTTTGCTCCCAGGTTAGATCGCCTAGGCGAAAGAGTTGCCCTGTGGCGGCGGCGAGGATAACGAACAGAGGTACGCCCGCTATGACGGTGACGTAAATACCCTGTAAGGCCGGGACGCCCAGCACGCCTCGCCGGGCGAAGACGTTGCTGAGTGCAAATCCGGCAGCAGAGAGGACGCCAAGAATAGGTCCTAGCAAGGGCAATTCCT
>Ga0114996_10006934_pt1 | contig 12949 bp, 11 predicted proteins | sample ArcticOcean_MG_C_4_FD_87039 | JGI IMG/M metagenome (GOLD analysis project Ga0114996, IMG submission 87039) | Marine microbial communities from western Arctic Ocean - ArcticOcean_MG_CB4_134 | ecosystem: Environmental > Aquatic > Marine > Oceanic | place: Arctic Ocean: Canada Basin | collected... | reverse complement strand
TTTACTAATAATATTATGCTTTATAATATTTCAAACACAATTAAAAGCTGAAGAAGAGGTTGGATCTCAACATACTGTTGGGCTTGGTTTCTTATATGACTACGAATATTCTGAACCTCACTTTATGCACTTAAGATCAGGTGCAAGTGCCACAGATGATGAGTTTGCTAATATTGGCTTTTTATATAATTATAAAAATTCTTTCATAAAAAGTGGTTATTTATCTGAATTAGAAATTGATTCAAGTGTACAGTATTTAACTCAAACATATTGGCAAAACAATCCAGGAACAATGACAGATATAGATACAGAAATTTATAATCTTAGAGCTTTATATGGGCTTCAGCTTTCAAAAAAACTTATGTTAAAATCTGGGCTAGGCTATAGATACCTATTCCACCATTGGAAAAATAGAGTTACCACAACTGGAGGCAAAGGATATGATAGAGAACAAGATTACAGTTATATTCCAATTATTGCAGAACTAAATACAGGAAAAGGGAATTTAAAAATAGAATATGATTTTATTTTTGAAGGAAACAACACATCATATGTAACTCAATCGAGTGGTAATCCTGATCTAGTTTTCGAGAATAATGATGGGTACATGTGGAAAGTTTCACATGAATCACAACATGGTGATTATATTTTTGAGCCCTATTATGAATTTTTAAGGGTTGAAGATTCTAATACAGTTAGTGGTTCAATAGAACCACAAAATACTACTAATGAAATAGGCTTGAGAATAAAAAAAGAGTTTAATAGCAAAAGAGCATCTGCATCCAATTATAAAAAAATTATAACAAATGATGAATATTATTTTGGAATGCAAGTACTGATGTCTGAGGTTGAAAGTGGATTTCATTCACCAACTGGATCTGCAAAAATAAATGAAGAAGACACTGGTTTCAGTATAGTCTCAGGAATGAAAATTATTGATAATATAAAAGGATTGCCTCTTAGATTGCATTTAGAATTTGCATTTAATCAATTTGGTGACTCTAAAGTATCTGCTAATAGTGGTGACTCCTTTGTAACAGATGGTAGATATAGAAAAGGAAACTTTGCATCAGGAACCACTGTTACAGATTGGGTAGATAATAATGATGTTGTGATAAAAAGTTATTCAACATCTGTTGGAATAAAACCTTCTTTTATAATTATTGATAATCTATTTCTAAATGGTAATATAGGATTGCATAGCTGGAATCAGATTGAAAATGACTTTTCTCCTAACAATAACTGGTATAGAACAGAATATGAAGGAACTGATATTTATTATGGTATTGGAGTAGGCTACCATGACAAAAGTTTTACTGCAGAAATAGGATATTTAGAGCATGATATGTATTATGATGCTAAATCATTTACTGGTGAAATTAAATATAATTTCTAATAAATTCTTTATTTAATGTGTTTAAAGGCTCTCTAAATTTACAAAAATGAATAGTCATTAAAACATATAATGGGTACTTATCTATAAATGAAGTTTATTAAGTAGTATTAATGCTGAGTTTACATAATTAATAAATAGATGTAGTCTTTAAAGTTCTGATATTTTAATTTTTTTGGCATGTTATATGTTTTCTAGGTTAATTAATTTTTTGCTAATTAGTTTCATTCTTTTTTCAGTAATAGGATGTGTTGATGCTATTAAAAATAAATTAATATTTCCAGAACATATAGATGAATCTAAAGTTATAGAAGATCAAAAAAAACAGACACAAAAAACTATTAAATCTGGACCGCAACTTGATGTTGAAGAAAAAGAAATCAAGGACTCTCGAATAAGGCTTTCAGATAATAGTATTTCTATTAGCGAAGAGTTTTTTAAAATAAACTCTAATGAAAAACTCTTTTTAAATATAAAAGGGGCAGATGTTAGAGCAGTAGCAGAAGCTATTTCAAAAGTAACAAATAAAAATATTATAGTTGGTAAAGAAGTTGATACTACAATACGTGCGAGATTAAGTGACATTAGTGTTGGTTTAGCTTTTGATATTATTTTAAGTTCTCATGGATTATATCAGGTCACAGACCAGAACTTATTAGTTTTAAGTATACATAATCCAGATATAGCGAAAGCAATGCAAACAACAGGTTCAGAAAAAATTCAAAGAAAAAATTCAAATTCAGTTACTGAAGTTTTTAAAATTCATTATGCAGACCTAAACATGTTAAAAGATAATCTTATAGAAATATTTACTCAAAGTAATTCTAAAGACCCAAATACTGATCCTAAAAAGATAAGTATTACAATTGATGATAGAACTCGTTCTTTAATTGTTAATGGATCTCCATTAATTATGGATAATGTTAGTGAAATTATTAGTAATTTAGATCGTAGAACGAATGTTATTCTTATAGAAGCTATTATTGTTTTGGCTAAAGATACTTTTGCAGAAGCTTTGGGTGCTCGCTTAGGTTTGACTAGAAATGCAAATACATTGATGTCAGGTCTAGGAGGAGATTCAGTTACGAATGCATCAGGTCAAGCAGCTCTAACTGACGCAACTGGAACAGCGACACAATTAGGGGTTGGAAATGCAGCAGGCACTATATCAAATACTTTACCATCATCAGTAACGGCTGGAATAGGTATCATTACAGGTATAGGAGGTATAAATCGATTAAAAATGGAAATAGCAGCTTTAGAAACTGAAAGTTTGTCTAGAATATTATCTAATCCTAGAATTTTTACTATGGATAATATGACAGCAAGTATTTCTAAAGGAGATCAAGTTCCCTATACTAATACAACTGCACAATCGGGAGCAACAGTTTCATTTGTTGATGCTGTTCTAAAATTAGAGGTTACCCCAAGTGTTGTAGGAGATGGTAATGTTATTCTTAAAATCCTACTAAATAATGATAGTGCAGATACTTCACAATCTAATCCTCCTATTTCTAAAACAGAAATAAATACGACGTTATTAGTAAAAAGTGGACAAATAGTTGTTATAGGTGGCACGACAGTAGATGATAAAAGTCAAACCAATTCCGGTGTACCATATTTACAGGACCTTCCAATAATTGGTCAATTTTTTAAAGGTGTTAGTAATACTGAAAAATTAACTGAGCTTTTAATTTTTATCAGTCCTATTGTATTATGATCCAATTTTCTGACACTACAGCTTTAAATACAGCAAGGAGTATGATTAAGGATGGTTTAATTTCTCTTGAAGATTTTGATCATGCTGTAAGCATTCATAAAGAAAGTAATAAACCATTAGTAGAAGTATTTTTAGAATATAATTATTTATCAGAAATAGATATTCGTGATCGCATATCTAGAAATTATTCATTACCTATTGTCGAGCTTTCTGATTATAAAGCAATTGAAGGAATTGAAAAAGTTTTACCTTATAAATTTATTAAGGATAACCAAATTTTTCCATATAATGAAGATGAAAATACTATATTTGTTGCTTTAGCAGATCCTTCTTCTTTAAATTCTTTATCGCAAGTTAAAGCATACACAACTAAAGGAATCAGTGCTCACGTATGTTTAATATCAGATTTTGAAAATATTTTTACGCGATATTTTAACATAGAGAGCCCTGAAAATATAGAAGATAACCAACAATTAATTAAAGAGTCTTTATCAGAAGACGTTATTAGTTTCGTTGATAGTATATTAACGCGTGCAATAAAAATGAATGTTAGTGATATTCATATAGAACCTTCTGGTTCTGGTAGAATTAGGTTTAGAAAAGATGGTATTTTACTGGAGCAAGCTGAGTTTTCAGATTTGCTTAAAAGTAAATATAATGAAATAATTGTTCGTATTAAAATCTTAGCTAATGTAAATATAGCAGAAAGAAGATTGCCACAAGATTCAAAAATATCTTATGTAGTGAATAAAAAAACAATAGATTTAAGAGTTAGTTTTCTTCCTACTTCTAAAAACCAAAGAGTAGTTTTGCGTATATTGGATAAATCTAATTTAAATATTAGTTTAGATGGTTTAGGATTTAGGAAGGATGAGATGTTTTGGGTATCCAATGCATTAAAAAGTTCTCAAGGGTTAATTTTAGTTACAGGACCAACTGGTAGTGGAAAAACTACAACTTTATATTCTATGTTGTCTAGTATTAATAGTACTGAAATAAATATTTTAACGGCTGAAGATCCAGTAGAATATGATTTAGATGGTATAGCTCAAGTACAGGTTCGTGATGATATAGGATTGTCTTTTGCCTCAGCGTTAAGATCGTTTTTAAGACAAGATCCTGAAGTTATTCTTGTAGGAGAGATAAGAGATACTGAAACAGCAGATATAGCTATAAAAGCGTCATTAACTGGCCATTTAGTTTTGAGTACATTACATACAAATGATGCACCAAGTACTGTAACCAGAATGATAGATATGGGTGTCCCTCGATACTTAATAGCGTCAGCTTTAAGTTTAATTATTGCACAAAGACTAGTTAGAAAATTATGTTCTTGTGCGGTTTCTCAGAGTAAAGAAAATCTTAATTTAGAAAACTTACAAAAATGGAATTTGACAAAAAAAGATATTAAAAGCTTTAAAATGCCTAAAGGCTGTAAACAATGTAATAATACAGGTTTTTCTGGTAGAAGAAGTATTTATCAAATTTTAAATATTGATTCAGATATGGAAATTTTGATTGGTGCAGGAGCTACAGAAAAAGAAATTGAAACGAAAGCAAAAGAAAGTGGAATGCTTAATTTAAGTGATGTCGGAGTTAATTTATTAAAGGAAGGTATTATTTCCTTTGGTGAATTGGAAAGGTCAATTTCTCTCTAAATGGCTAGTTTTTCTTATAAAGGTCTAAAAGATGGACGTTATATTGATGGAGTTATGGATGCATTAGATAGAGATGAAGCAATATTTAAACTTAAAAAAGATAAAGTCATTATATCTAATATAAGAGAAATTGGTAGAAAAGTTGGTTTCAATAAATCCATTAATTGGAATGTAGAAATAGGAAATCCAAAAATACCAAATAAAGAAATACTAATTTTTACTAAAATTATGTCAACAATGCTGAAATCTGGAATTAGTATAATGGATGCATTAAAATTATCTTTAGAACAAACTAAAAATAAATATATGAAAAAATTTATAGTATCAGCTATTGAAGCTGTTAATAAAGGAGAACAAATATCTACGGTTTTTGAAAAGGATAAAAATTTTGATGAAGTAGCGGTAAGTTTAATTAAAGCAGGTGAAAGTACAGGTAGACTGGATAATTTTTTTTTAAAGTTAAACGATATGCAACAAAAGTCTGCAGATATTAGATCAAAGCTTAAAAAAGCTATGATGTATCCTTTGACCGTTTTTATTATTGTTATTTTAGTGACTATTTTTATGTTAATTAAAGTGGTTCCAATTTTTCAAAAAATGTATGAAAGCATGGGAGCACAATTACCAACCCCAACACGTGTAGTTGTTTCTATGAGTGAATTTTGTACGGATCCTCTGAGAGGAGGAGCTACTCTTATATTTATTATAGTTTTTTTTATAACTGCTAAAATACTAGTTAAAAAATCTAAAAAAATCAGAAGAATGGTTGATAAGTTTTATATATCTATTCCTATAATTGGTAATATAATTATCAAAGCAAAGTTAGCTCGATTCTCTATGGTTATGCAGAATTTATCGGCTGCTGGAGTAAATATAATTGAAATGTTAGATATCGCAAAAATGAGTATGGGTAATCTTTATCTTTCTGAATCTATTGAGCGTATACAAAGAGGAGTTTATTCCGGAGAGCAAATAGGATCATTATTTATTAAAGAAAATATTTTCCCAAAAATATTTACCCAGTTAGTAAGTATAGGGGAACAGAGTGGGAGTTTAGATAGCATGTTTGGAAGTGCTGCAGATTATATGGATAAAGAATTTACGGATATTGCTGAAAATTTTAATACGATATTAGAGCCTGTAATTATAGTTATTATGGGAATTGTTGTTGGTGGTTTATTAATAGCCTTATATACTCCTATGTTTAGTATGGGTGAATTAATAAAATAATTTATTCATTCATAGTATAGAGTTTTCGAGAATGTGTCTGCTTCTGTCTCTCCACATCTAGTTTTGATGCTCATAGAGGATGGTTTTGGATTATGGAAATATGTTAAATTTGTTTTGCCTAGTATTGTTGGCATTGCATCGTCAAATTCCATGCTAACAGCAAGATCATTTGAATTAAATGGGTTCTTCCAACCAGTTCCTTCAAAATTATCATGAAACGTACTGGCCCAAGAATTATTTGTGTCAATACAGGCATTACCTCTAGTTTAGCCACTAGAAAGTACTAGGTCTTCGTAAAGAGTTTCTGGATTTAACATGCATTTTAACCAATAAGTCTCTATAAAGCTTACCACTTGAGTATGATTGGTCTTACAAGCTGTAGTTTTTGATGAATTTAAGAATCCACCAAAACTTACAATACCTATGGCCGCTAATATACCTAAAATTGCTACAACAATTAATAATTCTACTAATGTAAAGCCTTTTTTTTTGCTTAAAATGATTTTTACTATTCTTTTGTTATATTTGCATTAAGACATGATTCCCCAGCTTTATATAGTGTATTAATGACTATTGTCTCGCCATCTGCATACATATCCGTTTTTCCTAAGACAGTTCCACAGTCATTACCAGTGCTTACAACATCAGCCGCAGGGTCATAAGGGTTTTTAAACCCAGAACCTATAAAATTTGCTACAAAGGCGTTTCTCATAGCTGCTGCAGTACCGCTGCAATCAAAATCCACTGAAACTCCTGTAGCATTTACTAGTTTAATGGTACCATCTAAGGAACATTGTGTAATCTTAGCACTCATAAAATTAACTATATTTTTATGATTTGCCTGTGTGGCTTTTTCTTTAGCAGATCCTAAAAAACCGCCAAAACTTACAATACCTATGGCTGCTAATATTCCTAAGATGGCAACCACAATTAATAATTCTACTAATGTAAAGCCTTTTTTATTACTTTTTAATCTTTTTATAAACATTATAATTCCCCCCCCAAATCAGTTATTTAATAATTCTACTGGAAGATTTACTTTTAGCAAACTAAAATCATTATATAGCTAGTCAACTATATAGAGTGTAGTAGATTTCTTTTGATTAGAAAAGTCTCCAACTAGAATGCTTTCTTCGGCAATGTTTAATACTTTCCAACCTTCTTTACCTAATACTTCACCAATAGTTATTACTTGGTCTAGAGTATCTTTTGTACTTATTATAGCAAAAGATTTTTTAGAAGATAAAACTATGCCTTTTAATATATAATCCTCTGCGGATAAATAGGTTTTAGGATTTTTTATATTAGAGCTTTTTTTAGTTTCAGTTTTCTTTGTAGGAGTTGGACTTGATGCTTTTTTTTCTTCTATAATTGGTTTTTCTATTTCAAGCTCTCGAAATGGGTCTTCAGATTCTTGTGCGACAGAAAATGTTATATTAAAAATGAATAATAAAATAACCGAATTAAATAGTTTCATTATTTTGATCCTCCAGTAAATACCATTCTAGGCACTGAAATTGTTGCTATTGCTAATATACTATTATTTTTAGATCTTATGATACTTTCATTTTCAAAGATAATAACTTTAGCTAGATTTGCTAGATCTTTTCTAATAGCTAAATAATTATTAAAAGATCCTTCTAGCTCATAGGACACACTAACTTTATATTGTTGTACATCAGAATTATTATTTTTATCATCCACTAATATAGTTTTCCCTCGAATAAGAGATTTCATAGTCATTTGTTTTTTTAGTGATAAATTACTTATTGTCTCATAAAATTCTTCGATCTCCTGATCATTTAAAAACAAACCCATTTTAGTATTAAGAGTATTTTTATTATTTTTTAGAACCTCTCTTTTTTTTGAAAGGTTTAAACTTAGTTGATTTAATTCATTATTTTTATTTATTATATTTTGATCCATAAATTTATATTTAGATACCAAAGGCATAGTCACAGTAGTATATGCGATGCCTAAAATAATAGAATATATAAAGGAAAAAATAATAAATGTAGATAATGATTTTTTGCCACTAATAATAGTGTATATTTTTTTCATACTATTCCTTCTTAATTTCTGTTAAACATCTAATTTTAAAATTTTTAATTTTTGACTCATTATCAATGGACATATTATCAATTGTAACTTGAATAATTTTTTCATTTTTTCTTAATTCATCCATAAAAAGTACTATAGCATTATCTGTTTTACCACGCCCTGAAATTGTAAGGCTATCAATTGAATCATACCGTATTTCATCAATGACCATTTCAGAATTACTAGCATTTTTTATTGATATTAGAATATCATAAGATTGCATTTGATTTGAGCTTACTGTCCCCATAGTGTTAATCGCTTTTTCAATAACCTTATTTTCTTTAATGATATTTTTTAGTTCAGAAATTGTTAATTCATATTTATGTATAGCCTTAGAGTTGGTTTTATTAACTATATTATATGTATGTAATATATCGTTATGAATTTTGTAATAAATAGCAGTGGATATAATAAAAAATAGCATACATAATATCAATGCCCATTTTATTCTTTTTTTACGAATTGTTTGATCTATTAATTGTTCTTTATTTGGCAATAAGTTTACATTTCTTACAGCTTCTATAAATTTGTAATAACCAAAAATATCTAATTTTCTTGTGGCAAGACCAATTATTGATGCTGCTATAGATGGATTATTAAGAGCATCTAATTTGCTTTTAAGTTGTTCAGGAATAGTTATCATTCCTAAAATATTTAACACACGTATTTCACAAGTTGGAATATGTTTAGATAAATTAGTTATGATGCTTGGCAGGGCATTTATTGGAGTTGCCACTTCTATAGTAGAAACCAATTTTTTCCCAGATTTTTTTGCAATAGTATTAAATTCAGTAATAGCTTGTTCTACCTGTAAACAATACCGGTCTAGAAAAGGGAAGGATGCAGAAGGTGCGTTCTCATTCTTTTTAAAACTACTTAGTTCTTCGGGCGTAGCAAAAATTTCCGTTATTCTGTGGTTATTTCCTTGTATGACCATAAGGTAGTTTTCGTCACTTCCTATATTTAAAATTGCGCTAGTTTCTTCGGAATCATTATTTATAGATTTGTTTATATCTATAGCGTTTTTATAGGTAAAACATTTTACATCCACAACGACAGGTTTTAACGATGCTTCAATAGCAATTTGAATTATTTTTTCAATATCAGTAATTTTTGAAGCAACAAAAAGAATTTCCATTGTGTTGCTTTCGGTATTTTTATTGATAACTTGATGATAAATAGAATAATCTTCAAAGTTTAAATTATCTATTTGTATTAGGTTTTCCCATAAAGTTTTAGTTTCTATGGCTTCTTTAAGTTCATCATCATTCATTAATGGTGATTGTACGGTCCTAATTATAGCATTTGATAAAGGGACACATAAGGCTACAGATTTTGTTTTAATATTACTTCTTTTAATAAGTCCTGATATTACTCGTGATGCATATTTTCTAGAATTTTCATCGTCAAAATTTATTGGATTATCAAAATGCGTATAGTCAAATTTATCTAATTTCCAATCATTTACGGAACCTGAAAGTTGGGAAACAAAAACTCTATCTTGAGATATTTCTAAAGCAATAATATCTTCTTTCGCAGAATTGCCTCTTTTAGACATATTAAATATTTTCTTGCTTTTAAACAGATCAAATATTTTCTTGCCTTTAGACAGATCAAATATATTCTTGCTTTTAGACAGATCAACTATATTCTTGCTTTTAGATATTATCTTTTTCTTGCTTTTAGGCATTATCTTTCCCTTTGTAAAAATAGTAGCATGTATAGATAGATTTGTGATAAGATATTAATATTTTAGGTTCTTACATTGGATATTAGATCTAAATGAGCGATACAAATATTAATGTAGTTAATATTATCAAGGAAGTTTTTGATAATAATCAGCCATCAGATATTCATATTGGTTCTGGTAAATGCGTATCCATTAGAGTGAATGGTGAAATGGCTTTAACGGAATCTTCTATACTCGACGAAGCATCTATTTGGAACTTTGTCTCAAAAAAATTAACGGAAGAAGAAATAATACAATTTAAAAAAAATGGTTCCATTGACTTTGCATTAGTATTAGGAGATTTAAGATTTAGAGCTAATGCTTATAAAACATTAAAGGGCACTTTTTGTGCTCTAAGAATAATACCTATGCATATTCCTGACTTTAAAGTATTAGGAATACCGAATACTGTTATAGAATTATGCTCTGAAAAATCCGGATTAATTTTAGTCACGGGACCTACAGGATCAGGTAAGTCTACGACACTTGCTATGATAGTTGATCAAATTAACCAGAGGTATCCCCATACTGTTATTACTATAGAAGACCCCATTGAATTTCTTCATAAAGACAAAAGAAGTATTATTTCGCAAAGACAAATTGGACAACATGTACCGGATTTTGCTACGGGGCTTCGTGCATCTTTGAGAGAAGACCCAGATGTCATATTATTAGGAGAGCTTAGAGATCTTGAAACAATTTCCTTAGCTTTAACAGCGGCAGAAACAGGACACTTAGTTTTGGCTACACTTCATACGAGTTCGGCACCTTCTACTATAAGTAGAATTATTGATGTGTTCCCAGCAGGACAACAAGATCAAGTTAGAACACAAGTTGCCGAAGCTTTAAACGCTGTAGTTTCTCAAAGATTAATAAGAGATCCTAAGGGGGAAAGTAGAAATGGGGCATTTGAAATAATGATTAATAATAATCCAATTGCAAACCTTATTAGAGAAAATAAATTATTTCAAATTAATAGTGTAATTCAAACGAATGCTGCTTTGGGAATGATTACAATGGATGCCTCTATTGCTAAATTAAAGGCTGAAGGAAAAGCCTAATTATAAGTATAAGGTTTTAATACAAAATATAGTAATTGCGCCTAATCCTAAAAAAGAACCAAATGGTATAGGGTCAGATAAGGATCCTTTTTTATATTTAATGAGAATAATTCCATAAATTGCACCGCACAGGGCACTTATAGTAAGTATAAAAAATAGAAATTCTATATTTAAAAAGAAACCAAGGGCTCCGAATAAAATAGGATCACCTTCTCCTATGCCTTCTCTTTTTCTAATAAATGTATATATTTTATTAATTGTCCAAAGTGAAAAAAATCCAAAAAATAAGCCTAAAAATTTTAATAAGAGAATGCTTTTGCTAAAATTATCTTCTATTCCCCATAATACAATAGAAAGGATCAATAAAAGTGCTACGACAGGCATTGATATTAACATTTTTTGCCAATCAAGAAGAATTATATAACAGATACAAATTATTATTAGGGATAAAATAATTTGTATTTCTACACTTTGATGAGAACTTATCCACCATATTAGCGGAAGACATAAAGCCATAAATATTTCAGAGATAAGATAGTTGATATTTAAATTTTTACGGCAATAACTACACTGACCTTTTTGACATAAATAAGATATGATAGGTATTAAATTGAATATACCTAAAATTTTCTTACAATGATCACACTGAGAACGACCTTTTAAAGAAAAGACTTTGCTAGGGTCATTAATTATACACAAAAATAAGCTAGCTAAAGAAGCTCCTATAATAAGTAAAATAATTAATGTTAACGTACTTACAGTCATAAAATTGCCGATTGCTGATCATCGTATAAAGAGATACCTTACTATAAGTATATCTTAATGAAAGTTATATGGCGAGGTTGGTTTAAAAAATATGTATTATAATCGCAATGGTTTTACACTTATAGAAATTTTAGTTGTTGTTGTAATAATGGCTGTTGTAAGTTTATTAATCGTACCCCCTGTCAATCACTGGGTTAGTGAAAAAAAAGTTAGAGAGTCTACTGATAAATTAATACAAATTATGCGTTATGCCAGAGAACAATCTATTTCTACAGGATTAATTTATAAAATTGTATATGAAAATGAAAGTTCAGGAATAACAGCACAAACTTATGTTGAAGAAATTCCTTCGGGATTGCTTGCTTGTCCAACGGGCGGATGGAAAAATGATCCAAAGCAAAGTAATAAAATAAATTTCCCAAGCGGTAGTGAAACAAAGATAAGTAAATGTTCTTCTGCCGATGTTTGTACAGATCATTCTTTAGGAGAATTATGCTTTTTTTCTCACGGAGGAGCAACTAACAGTGAGTTACAAATTAAAGATAATTCAGGTAAAGAATCTAATATAAGAAAAATAAAAATATGGTCTTCTACAGGTTTTATTGAAATTTTTCGCCGTAAAAATAATGTTTGGGTAAGTAATTAATGTTTTATAAAAAATTATTTTTAAAAAAGGGCTTTAGTGTTGTTGAAGCTATGATCGCTTGCGCAATTTTTGGAATAGCTTTTGTAGCTTTCCTATCATTAGCAACCTATGGAATTGACCTTACTCAAAAACTTATGGAACGTACCAAAACTTCTTTATTAGCGAATATGATTTTAGAAGATATGATTATAGATCAAGCTAATATTTCTGATTATGATTCTTTTACTCTCAATAATAATAATTTATCAGGAGTAAAAGGTACATCTGGGAAACAAAAAACTAAATGGGTGAAGAATATAAATAGAAATGCATCTCCTTCAAGCACTGATATTAGAAAAGTTACCGTATCTCTAACTGACGATGATACGGGGAAAAAGAAAAATCGAGTAGTTATTGAGATAGAGAGTTTTAATAAAAAAGTTAAGGTGCATGCCGGAAGGGTATTTAATAGTGTGGAATAAAAAACCTGGTATGACATTAGTAGAAATACTTATTGGTCTAGCTGTAGGTTCTATTGTTATAGGAGCAAGTTTTTTTGTAATCACGCAATTTTCTAAACAATATCAAATATCATCAGATTATATAGAAATTTCTCAAAACGCACGTTACTCCTTATATTTGATGAAAAGAGATATTCGTATGGCGGG
>Ga0114996_10006933_pt1 | contig 12950 bp, 5 predicted proteins | sample ArcticOcean_MG_C_4_FD_87039 | JGI IMG/M metagenome (GOLD analysis project Ga0114996, IMG submission 87039) | Marine microbial communities from western Arctic Ocean - ArcticOcean_MG_CB4_134 | ecosystem: Environmental > Aquatic > Marine > Oceanic | place: Arctic Ocean: Canada Basin | collected... | reverse complement strand
TGCGGCTTGTTACGGACGAACTTTTCCTTGCCCATGGCCCTACTCCTCTATTGAGTCATTTCAGCGGAGATTGGCGAACCTTGGGTCCAATCTCCTGGATTTCCCGTCACCTGGAGCCCACGCCCGGGCTTGAACCGGGGACCTCTTCCTTACCAAGGAAGTGCTCTACCACTGAGCTACGTGGGCCTCGGCAATCACGCGTTAGGCCGGCACTCCCGACCCTTCGTGCACTCATAATCTCGAACACAGACACCCATGTTGGAGCGGGAAACGAGGTTCGAACTCGCGACATTCAGCTTGGAAGGCTGACGCTCTACCAACTGAGCTATTCCCGCATACCGTAATTTCCATTCCGCATGCCCTGACGACCCTGGACACGCCTCCGTTCGGGTGGTGGGGGGAGGATTCGAACCTCCGTAGTCTAATGACGACAGATTTACAGTCTGTTCCCTTTGGCCGCTCGGGAACCCCACCGCTATTCCTCTCCCAACCTCGCCGGGCAACTCCTCTTGGACTCCCCAGCCCACCTGGAGCTGGCGAAGGGACTTGAACCCGCAACCTGCTGATTACAAATCAGCTGCTCTACCAATTGAGCTACGCCAGCGTGCTCTCCCAACGATGGATACAGTTCACCGACGGGCGACATCAATTAGTGCATCGTCCACTTCCTGTCAAGCATCGCGTTTCCGAGGACTTCCAGAACACGAGCGCCGACGACGACTACACCTTGTCACGCCCCCTTTCAGGGAACATCCCTGTCCCACGGGCGCGCCAATATATGCGGGTGAGTTTCCAAGGGTCAACGAAAAAAGAAATGTGCGAGGAACTGAAGTCAGGCGTCGCCTTGAACTCCCCCAGAATTGGGGGCTGTAACCAAATCGCTGCCCTCGATCTTGTCGTAGAAGTCGATCACCTTGCGGACATAGGAGCGCTTCTCCAGGTAAGTCCCCGGGAAAAAGCTCCGTTTGAATCCGTAGATCAGGATGTGCCTGAGATCGTGGAGCGTGAGGTTGAAATTCTTCACGGCGAGATCGATCTCCTTGGTCACCGTCGTGTTGGACACCGTGCGATTGTCCGTGCAGAAAGTCGTCGACAGGCGCTTGCGGCGCATCTCGAGGAAGGCGTGCTCCCCCAACGTCTTGATCATCGGGTTCGTCTGAAGATTGCTGGTCAGACACACCTCGATGGTCACGCGCTGATCCGCGATGTACTCGGCGAGGCGGTTCACGTATTCATCCTTGCGCTCCACTCCGTCCGAGATCAGCCATGCGCTCAGCAGATGGTATCCATGCCCGATTCGGTCGGCGTGCAGATCCGTGATCGCCTGGAAGATCGACTCCGGCCCATAGGCTTCGCCGGCATGCACGGTCTTGGAGAGGAAGTTGTGGTGTGCGTAATCGTATGCTGCCTTGTGATCCTCCGCCGGGTACCCGTTCTCCTGACCCGCGAGGTCAAACCCCACGATGGGGAGCCCAAACTCGTCACGAATCGCCACGGCAGCCTGCGCCAACTCCAACGACGCCATGGCATAGGCGGGCTTGGACGGGCTGTACTGATGCACCTCGAGGAAGTTCCGGTAGTACTCCCCGAAGGACTCCGTGAACATCCGGAGCGCACAGACGATGAGCCCGTACTCGAATGGAGGCTCTCCACCGGACCGGATCGGGTCGGATTGGTTGAACTGATCCTTGGCCCGCTTGAACCCCCGGTGGACCGCCCACATCACCTCCTGCATCGACTGCGTCTTGTTGACGTGCAGCTGCGGCGCGAAGCGCGCCTCGACATAACGGACTCCCTCCTCAAAGTTGTCCTCGGCCAATTCAAACGCGACGCGCTCGAGGGACTCGGAGTCCTGTAGAACGGCGCAGAGATACTGAAATCCATGGAGATATTCAGTGAGGCTCGCGTAACGGTCCTTGAAGACCAACTCGCGCAGCCCCTCCTCCGTGTAGGAGGGGAGCTCGACGTTTCGCTCCTTCGCGAGCTCGATCAACGTCGTGATCCGCATGGAACCATCGAGGTGAACGTGCAAATCCGTCTTGGGAAGGCGTCGAATGAACTCGGTGCTGATCAACCCTTTCCTCCCTGCTTTTTCCGCGCCTCTCGCTGGCGATGCACTTCATAGAGCATCACGCCCCCGAACACGCTCACATTCAACGACTCAAGGCCGCCGTGCCCGCCCGGTAAACACACCAGACGATCGCATCGCTTGCGGGTGAGCCGGCGCATCCCGCTCCCCTCCGCCCCCAGGACGACCACAGTGCGTCCCGAGAGATCCACATCTTCCAAGGCTTCGCCGTCTTCCGCAACTGTACCGACTACCCAGTAGCCTGCGTCCTGAAGATCCTGGAGGGCACGAGAGAGATTCGCAACCCGTGCGATGGGGACGATCTGAGCCCCCCCGGACGAGATACGCTCGGCCACCGGCGTCATCGCGACGGACCGATCCTTCGGGATCACCACACCGTCTGCGCCAAAGAACGCGGCGCTTCGAACGATCGCGCCCAGGTTGTGGGGATCCGTGACGCCATCGAGCACCACCAGCACGCTCTGCTCTCCAGCGCTGTCCGCGATCGCGTGCAGATCCGTATAGGGGAAGGGCTTGAGGAGCGCCGCGACGCCCTGTGCGTTGCGCCCGCCCGCGACTCGTCGAAAGAAGTCCGAGTCCTCTTCAGAGAGAGGGATCCCGAGTGATTCCGCCTTCAAACGAAGGGCATCTCGCCCTGGGTGGGGACGCGCATCGGCGAGAACAACGAACTCGATGACGCGCTCTGGGCGCTCCTCGAGTACTGCGGAGACCGCGTTGCATCCAGTGACATGGATTGAATCCTTCACACGTTCAACTCCCCGCCATCTCCTGACGAATGACCCGCGCAGCCGCCACCGGATCCGCGGCCTGCGTGATCGGACGCCCCACGACGAGGACATCGGATCCTGCTTCGACCGCATCCCGCGGCGTGACTGCCCGCGCCTGATCGCCTCGATCCGTCCCCTCTCGACGAATTCCTGGCGTCACGATGAGGAAAGGACGGGGCGCCAGGGAGCGCACATGCCCCGCCTCCAGTGCGGAAGCCACCACGCCGGCCAGCCCAGCCGCCTGGGCCAGCCTGACCCGTTGGTTCACGAGATCGGCGATCGGGCGCGTTCCCCCCGTCGCTTCGACTTCCGCCTGGTCCATGCTCGTCAAGACCGTGACCGCCACCACCGCGACATCGGCTCCCGCGGCGTCCGCGGCCGCTCGGCACATCAAGGGACCTCCCGACGCATGGATCGTCATGATGCGAACGCCAGGACGGGATCCCGCCGCCACCGCGAGGCCTACCTGATGGGGAATGTCGTGGAACTTCAGGTCTAGAAACACGTCCTGACCGCGCTCGACGAACGCGTCCACGATACCCGGCCCGCTGGTCGTGAAGAGCGTCGACCCTATCTTGACCCCGTCGATCGCATCGCCCAGCCGCGCCGCGAGACTCAAGGCCTCCTCTGCGGGCATGTCGAGGGCCACATAGAGCTGGGGACGATCCACGAGCATCTGAACTCCAGAGGAGCGCGTCACGCACTCCATGGGTCGGCGCAGGCTAGCAATGCCCCGGTTGCAGTGTCAATGTTGCGCTCATCTGGCTCCCCGCAACGGCCTCGGGCATGCTGGATGCTGTCCAGCGCAGGAGAGAGGCGTGACCCACGATATCCCGAAGCCGGATCCCCCGGAGGCCCCGGAAGATGCGAACCCGGAATTGGATTCGGAGGACGCGCTTTTCGAAAAGGCGATGCAGGGAGAGCTCACCGACGTGAGCCAGGCCAGGCGCCCCGGCCGCGACTTCTCCGCGCTCGAGGCGAAGGCGAGGCGCCTCACCGCGTCGGCCGCGCTCGAGGCGAAGGCGAGGCGCCTCGCCGCGTCGGACGCGCTCTTTGAGAGGGCAGCAGCGGTGGCAGCTCCCCCCTCCCGAACCCCCTCCTTGGAGCGAGACGAGGAGAAGGGGCTCAACACCCAGGGCATTCTCCGGCGACTCCACGCCGGCGAGATCCCCGCAGATCAGCGTATAGACCTTCACGGCCTGACCCTCGACAACGCCCTGACTCACCTCCGATCGGAGCTGAGAGCGGCCATGAATCGCGGAGCGCGAACCGCGGTCGTGATCACGGGAAAGGGCCTTCATTCTCGGGGACGGCCGCGCCTTCGGGACGCCGTTCCGGGATGGCTGAAGACGGAATGTGGTCAATGGGTGGAGGGCGTGGGGGCGGCCCCACCGCGACTCGGTGGGGAAGGCGCGCTGCTCGTAGTCCTGCTACGAGCAGCGCGATCCCAGATGTCCTAGAGCGAGTACTTCTGGTGCATTCCGCGCACCAGCTCGAGTCGACCCACGAGGAACTGGAGCTCGGACAGGTAGTAGTTGTCCTGCAGCAGACCCAGATTCAATTCGCCCGTCTCCGGATTGATGTAGTTGTCGAACTCCGTCTGCGCAGCCTTCACGAGGTTGTAGGCCGCGTCGTAGCTGCCAGCATCGCCCACGCGTGAAGCGCTGTAGACCTTGCCGCTGAAGGGGTCCTCGAACGTCGCCACGTCGTCCACATCCTGCACGCTCACGCACTCGCCGCTGCCTTGGAGACAAAGGCGCGACGCGTCCATGAAGCTGTAGTCGTTGTTCGTGGTCAACATGGCCATCCCGTAGAGCGCTCCCAGAATCGGCATGCGGTATCGGGAGTTCGGGAACACGGAGAACGTCTCGGGATAGAGTGCCTGCTCACAGGACTCCGGCGGAACGTCGCTGAACTGATCCCGACGGACGATGCTGTCGACCTTCCCCTGGGAGTTCTTGCAAGTCCACCACCCGTAGTTCTGCTCATCCCCCGTCATCAGACTTCCGAACAACCGAACCATCTCTTTCGGGAAGAGAGAGTAATAGCTCGTGAGGTAGCGCTGGGTGTCCGACACCGTCTCCGTCGCGATCAGTCGCCTCATGCTCGGATCCGAGAGAAGGTAGTACGCATTCAGGCGATCGTAGATGGCACCTGCGCGATGCGGAACATAGACGTATCCGGAGAAGTCATAGGCGTTGTAGAACGGGCGGGCTCCATCGTCCTGCGTGATTTCAACCTGGTTGGTGTAGGTCGTGGTCACGTAGTAGTTGATGGGCTCGTACCGGCCGGTGTTGGGGTTGCGACCGAAGCGCGCCTCGGCAGGTCGCCCAAACACGTTGGAGATGACGTTGAACGACTCACGAGCAGCCATCGTGTAGGTCAGGCCCCCGTTGATGTCGAGCTCCCAGGGAGTGCCGTTCCCGATGCTGTTGGCCCACCAATCGTTCTCGTTGTAGTAGACCATCTGCTGGACCCACAACTGGAACATGTTGCGCATCTCACCAAAATAGCGCTGCACGCCGCTGTAGTAGTTGTTGTAGCTCCAGGTCACCTGGTTGTGGCTGTAGCCCATCAACGGCCAGTAGTTCTCGTAGTTGTCCGCGTAGTTGATCACGATCTCGAAGGGATCGACGCCCTCGTCCCAACGCTGACACGTCGGGAGGTAGCCCGCCTGCTCGTCGGAGCAGAAGCGATAGGGCACCTCGGTATCCTCCGCGGTCAACTCATCCTCCCGCTTCAGGCTGCGGTCGTACATCGCGTCGACAGACTCCCCAAAGAACGACGGGTAGCGAGAGTGGTGAATCCGCTTGAACGCATCCTCGAGATCATCCCCTGAAGTCGGAATCAGCGGCAATCCGCCGAGCGATCCTCCCGTCGGCGGCTCCGCCATATAAGGCGCAAGCGCCTCGGCATCCGGCGCCGTGTTGAACACCTCGACGAGATGTCCGTAGCCGTACTGGATGGCCGCGTGATCATAGTGTCCGAGGCCAGCGTTGCGTCCATTGAACTTGCTGCTGTAGTCCATGACCGTGGCTGACTGCATCTCGCGGAGCTTGTTGTACACCTGCTCCTCGGTGTCACGCTGCCAGAGATTGACCGGGTGGAATTCACCCTCCGAGTCCTTGAAGACCTTGAGGTCCCAGTACTCGGGCTCGAAGTTCATGGCATCCGTCGAAGCCTCGAAGTTGTGACGAAGTCCGAGGTTGTGCCCGACCTCATGAAGCTGCGTGCCCTTGTAGACCATCTGCCAGAGCTCGATGTGGTAGACCTCGCGGAGCGTGTCGAGCTTCGTGCGGAACGCGATGACTGCCTCGTTGAGCTCCTGGTTCTTCGTGTCCACGTAGAGCGGGCTCGCCGGATCATAGGAGGCGTTCGGGTCGAGTCCTTCGATGTCCTCGACCGCGAGGCGCATCTGCGAGATCAGCTTGGCCGTCTCACATTTGTTCACCCAGTAGAGCTCTCCCTCGCTGCCCTCGCCCACTTCCTTCGTGAGGAGGGTACAGACCCAACCTGCGTCGTTGATCGCGCCCTGCTGGGCGCAGCTGGCGGCGACATCCGTGAAGACGTCCCAGTCGAGGATGGTCGGGAACTGGCCCTCGAAATCCGTGCAGAAGGACGCGTCATAGCGCTCCTTGTACTCGCGCACGAGGCCCAGAATCGCGTCGTCTGCAAACGACTCCATGTACATGGTGGCCATCGCGTGATCGTGATCCTCGCGCTCGGCCAGGCGCATTCCGGCGTCGTTCGCCCAGTTGCGCGGAGCCAGCACCTTGTCCAGAACCTCCATGCTCATGCCTTCGCCGAGGTAATGCGACGGGTCCTTCAAGAGCGCCTGGACGTCTTCGCCAATGGCGAGCTCCTCAATGTCCGGACGACCCTTGAGCATGTTCATGCGGGTCTGGGCGAAGTTGAGATCTTCCTTCAGTCCCACCGTCTCCAAGCCCACGCGGACCTCCGGGGAGATGAGCGAAGAAGCCATCTCCTGAACCTCGGTGTTCGTGTAGCTCACCTTGCCCCCGCCCGAGCTCTTCAGGCGCTTCGTCTTGCCGTGGAGCTTGATGTACGAGGCGTTCTCGATCTCGAGGAAGGTACGCACGCCCGCCATCATCTCGATGGTGTCGAGGGCGCGCGTCGCGCTCCGCTTCATCGCCGCGGTGTAGGAGTAGGCGTTGGAGTTGATGACCTCACCCGTGAGCGGATCCCAGGAGGGCGGCCCGTAGCCCAGCAGACCATACGAGATCGGCTGGTTCACGGATGCGAGGAAGCTGTAGCGAAGGTCGCCGAAGCGTTTCGCCTTCTCGTCGACGTCGCAGTACGCGGCGTTGGGGTTCTCTCCATCGTCGCTCCAGACAGCGGTCGGGAGCCCATCTTCCGTGGCATTCACCGCCTCTTCGAGGTTGTTCTCGCAGAGGATGAACATGTCGTGACCGATCTCGTAGTCGCCACCCTTGAGAGCCTTCACGGTCGTCTCAAACGCCTCCGACCACTCCGCCGCGATCTCGATGCTCGGAACGACGAGGTCGCGAGGAAAGTCCGGGGAGAGGTAGTACACGATGGGCTTGGGATCCATCGCGTCGTAGTCGAGCCTTCCGTCCTCGCCCAACACGTGATTCTCCCAGATCCGCTGACGAATCATCTTACGGCTCACGCCGCTGTAGGTGATGCCCCGCTCCTCGTCGAAGGTGGGGCGCTCCGCACGGTAGTAGCCGAACTTGTCGAGCTGCTTGTCGTCGAGGTCGTAGGCGACGTAGTCGTTGTCCTTCTGCGGACGCATGAACGCGTGCCGCAATCCGATCTCCTCACTCGCGCACTCAAACACCTGACCATAGGCCCAGGGGAAGAACCAGCATGCGGGAATGTAGGCCCCGTAGTAGGGGTACCAGATCTCCGGCGCCTTCAAGATCACGCGTGCGCTGTAGTCGAAGTACTCGAGGTTCTCGGATCCGTCTCCAGACCACTCGAACACCGGCTGCTCGGCTTCGCCTCCGCCGCTCGCCGGGTTGATCCCCCAGGAGACATTTCCGGCGAGGGGGTGGGCGAACGACCAGGTCTTGACGCCGCTCCAGTCCACGCGCATCCACTCCCGGTCATACCATTTGTTGTCCGAGGTGTTCTCCGAGATGACGTTCGTCTTCTCGCCCGTCGCCGGGTTGTACGACGCCTTCACGTCGAAATGCTTGAGAACCGGAAACGCCGCGACCGGCGCCCCGCGGTAGACATACACCGGCGACGCGACCTCTTCGCCATTGACGACCTTCGTCGTCATGACCGGCTCACCGCTCGCGTCGAGGAGCGGAGTGTCGACGTCCGAGGACTGCCCAGGCGTCTCCGTTCCCGTCGCGTACTCATAGGTGCGGTAGAAGTAGAGCGTATCCTGCTGGATTTCGAACACGCCGCGCTCAAGAGCACTCTGCGCGCCCGGGAATGAGTTCATCGCCAGAGCAGCGGCCTCGTAGATGGTCTCCCGATGGTACCACTCTCCCGAGAGCCACTCCTTCTTCAGGGCATCCGGCTGAACCTTGTTCAACTCTGGCTGACTCTGTGAGCAGCCAAGCGTCGCCACGAGGGCAACAAGCATTCCCGTCCAGACAAGCTTCTCAAAGCGCTTCATGATCGTGTCCTTGAAAGTACAGTTCTTCATCGTGTCTCTCCTCTTCGCTCTGACTAAAGCTGAATGGTTCCGAACAGCTCGTTGCTTTCGCGCAGGAGGTGCAACATGGTGATCAATTCATCGAGTTCTTCTTCGATGAGCGCGGCCTGTGCGTCCGTCGTCTCCGTGTCCAGCATGGAATCGACCAGGTCGTTCCCCTTCTCGATCAGTTCATACGCAGGCGCCGCTCGATCGTCATCGTACTGGGGCTTGAGCGCGAGGAAGGTCTTCCCGCTGAAGGGGTCCGTGAACTCGGCCCACTCCAGCCCCTGCGCGAGGTCGTACTCGCTATGGTTGCCCTTGTAGACCACCGCGAGCGCGTCGGTCACGCTCGGGTCGAACCCGGCCGGAAGCGACGTCATCGCGTAGATGGCCGCCAGCGCCCGCATGGTCAGGTTGTCGAGCGAGGGCCGAACCACTGGCGACGTATCCGACTCGGGATCCGCGGCGAAGAAGTCCGGAGCGCTGTAGTCCACCTGCCCTTCGGGGCTCACGGACGCCCGTCCCCACCAGCGACTCGGGGTGTCCGCGATGATGCCGCCGAAGAGGTCGTTCATCAGGCCCGGGTACATGGTGTTGAATCCGATGGAGGAGGAGACTCCGATCGTCAACTGCTGACCGACGTAGTCGCTCAGGAAGGAGACGTCGTTGTCCGTCAGCGTCACGAGGGCCGCGAGCTTCTCCCAGTAGCTCCCCACGAAGAGCGGATGCCGCCACATGTAGTAGCCGAACTTGGAGTCGAACGTCGTGTACGGGAACTTCCCGACGCCGAGGGGGACGTCGATGGCGTCGGCATCCGCCGAGAGCCCCGTGTCATAACCCTGGTGCTCGTAGATCCCGCTCTCATCGTCCAGCTCGTACGTCCCCGGAGCCGGCGACGCGATGAGCTCGGAGAGGTATTGAACCGCCAGCTCGGCCGAACCCGACCACTGACTTCCGCTCAAGGGCTCCTTCGTGAACTGACGCCAGAAGTCGCCGTACCCGGAGAAGATGAGCGTGTACAGACCGTTGTACACACCGCTGTTGCGCATCGGGCTCATCCAGCGACTCAAGATGCGGCTGTAATACGACAGCTGCGCGTATCCCCACCCGAAGGAGAGGCGCTCTCGCTGGAAAGCGTCGAAGATGTAGTAGTTGCGCAGCATCCCCATCGCGTGCTCGACGATCTCGAGATCATCCGCGCCCGTGTCGAAGATGTAGCAGCCGAGGTTGCCCCGGTACTCGTCACTGCAGAACTCGTACGGGACTTCCTTGTACGCATAGTTCGCATGCCGCTCGAGGTAATCCCAGGTCATCGCCCGGTCGAGCTTGACCTGCTGCCAAGGCATCACGGTGCGGTTGTGGCCGCCCGCGTTCTCCGGGCCGATCGCGTCGTTCAGGAAGTGGAAGGGCGTGTAGATGCTGCTCATCCAGAAGCTCGGCAGTCCGTAGATGGACAAGCTCCCGATGCTGGAAGAGGACGCCTCGGCAAGACCATCCACGTAGTTCTCGATGTGGGAGGTGTCTTTGTAGACCTCGACGAGATCGCCGTATCCAAACCGGATGGCGGCGTAGTCGTACTTTCCGAGTCCGTGGATGTCGGCGTTGATCTTCTGCCCGTAGTCCATGACCGTCGAGTACTGGTACTCCGTACGTCCCTGCTTCGCCTCGTTCTCCGTCATCTTCGCGCGAGGAACGATCTTCTTCACTTCGCTCACGCAGTAGCGCTCGACATCCGTTTCTCCGAGAGACGGCGTCGCGCAGCGACTGCCCTCTCCGCAGTCGAGGTCGTCCTCGCAGACGTCGATGATCGCTGTCTCCGAGAGAATTCCCGTCGCGTCCGCGCAGAAATAGTCTTTGGGATCACAGAACTGCCCCAGACCACACTCCACGTCGTTTTCGCAGTAGGTGCGCGTCTCACATGCCCCGCTGTCATCGTTCCAAAACTTGACCTTCACGGGGCCCTGTCCGATGTAGTCCGCTGCGTTGTACTGGCAATCCAGCTCCGCGACAGCGAGATTCGTCGGCCCCATGCAGACACCGAGCACGTCGTTGTACTCATCGCGCTTGTCGAAGCAGGCGAAGGTGTCGGCCGTGAAGGGCTCGCACTTGGCAAACGAAGGACAGTCGGCGTTGGTCTCGCACTCCGTGACGCAGATTTCTCCCTGACCGTAGTCGCAACCGCCGTTGTCGAGGCAGCGCACGATCTCCCGCTCACGGATGTCATACCACTCATCGAAGTAGTTGAAGACGTCGCCGGAGGCTCCAAAGTTGTGCCGGAGTCCGACCGTGTGGCCGATCTCGTGCTCGAGGACGCCGTCAAACATCTTCCAGGTGATTACGTAGCGAAGCGCCTCACCGGTCAGGCATTTGCCCTCGGGGAGTCGGCCATCGCCGGCTTCTTTCGACGCCTCGATCAGATCGACGGCCGTCACAAAGTCCGTGATCTCCTCGGCGCCTTCCTCGAGCTTCTCGTTCGTGCATCCCAACTCAAGAGCCACACCCGTCAGGGAAGCATCCACGAAGTCGCCCATGTAGACGTTGTTCTTCGCCAGGAGCGTGTCTCGCTTGCTCCACGCCTTCACGAATTCGGGGCCTCCGAAATGCGCCAGGGAGAGCTGCTCCTGCCAGTTGTCATCCACCGGCATGCCAGGCGCGACGGCTCCGCCCGTCATGGCCGTCACGACCTCATCGGTCTTGAGCATGTCGTCGATCCAGCTCCCCCGGAGCATGTCGAGGCGAGTCTGACGAGACGATCCTGGGTGCATCGGGCTGTGGTCCGGGACGATCTTCAGACGGAACGCCGGATCCAGCAGATACTGATTCACGAAGTCCGTCTTGTTTTGAACCGCGTAAGGCTCCGGGAGACGCTCGACCAGGCTCGCCACGATCGGGCTGTCGATCGGCAACGCCTCAACAGGAGTACCGGCGCGTCCGGACAACGAGGAGCCCAATGTGAGCGCGCTGGGGAGCGTCTCGAGATCCGATGCAGGGACCTCCTTCTCCTGGCCCCCCTTGATGTAGTCAGCGATGTACTTTCCGGTGATCACGTCCTCCACGGGGAGGTTCCCGTTGACGAGGTCGAGCAGATCCGCGGCATAAGTCCCGTACGTCACCATCGAGGCGCCATAGATGTTCGCCGCCGCGTGGAAGATCCGTCCGGTCTCGGGGTCACCCGCCGAGGGACCATAACCGAGAGGACTCGCTGCCTGCGCTTCGCCCACCCAGTAGATGTGGTTGTAGCGCGCATCACCGATTTTCTTGAGCGAATCGTGATGGGCCACGAGATCCTTGCACGGGTTCGAGACCGTCCCGTCTTCGTTCTTCGTGGAGTACCGACAGTCGCCGCGGATGGTGAGCGCCGAGGTGTTCACCAGGTCCCAATCGCAATCATCGCCGTTGTAGATGGGCTGGCAGAGAATGAAGAGCTCTGGGAGAGCGGACTCGATCTCCTCGACGGCCTGATCCGTGTCGTCGTTCAGCACGGGCCCCCAGCCGATGCACTTGCCGACTCCTTCATCGTTGTAGCAGGTCACGTCGCCGGGACTGGCGCCCTGCATCGCGACGACCCGGTTGATGCCCTCCACGAGGGGCTCGGTGTAGTCGATCACTGTCCCGAAGGGAACCGCCTGACCCAGACGGAGGGAGTCGATTCCAAAGTTCAAACCACCCGCCTGAACCGACGCGTTGACGACGCGCACGCCGTTGTTTCCGCTGGCGAAGCTGTCGGCGTTGATGATCTGTCCACCGGCGAACACGAAGACATAGCTCTTGCCCGCGGTGATCTTGACGTTGGAGAGCGCAGCAACCACCGCACCCGAAGAAGCATCGCGCACCTCGAGGCGCCGAAGCTTCTGGGAACCGCCAAGGAGGTACGGGAAACGACCGTCATCATACTCGCCCGGCTTGTAACCCAGCTTCTCTTCCTGCTGCGCGATGTCCTCGTCCTGAGGCTTGACGCCCAGGTAGAGGTCGGTCTCCTTCAGCGCCTGGTCGGCGCCGCTGGAGGCCGTGGCCGACGGATCCTCCGTCACCGCGACCAGATCCACGTTCGAGCCCTGAGTCGCGTTCACAAAGCGAATCAACCCGTGCGAGTTCACCGAATCCACGATGTCGTAGGGGAGGACGTTGTCCAGGACGCGAACCATCGAGACCTGGTCGTCGTCGTCGTCGTATGCGACGAAGGTCCATGCCATCGAGTTGCCGACGGTCGAGTAGTCCAGCAATGCGTTCCCATCGTCGTCGACGCAGACGCTGTCGCTCGATCCACACGAGGATCCAAACGGGCAGGGGCCGGTCGCGCAGGTGATCTTCTCGGCGCAGGATTTGACCCCGGAGCCCGTGGACTCACAGCTCAGCCCCGACGCGCAATCGCCGGAACCCGAACACTGGATCCCCACCTTGTCCGTGGAATCCGCGTAGCTCCAGGCGAGGACATTCTCATTGTCGAGGATGCAATCCG
>Ga0114996_10006932_pt1 | contig 12951 bp, 9 predicted proteins | sample ArcticOcean_MG_C_4_FD_87039 | JGI IMG/M metagenome (GOLD analysis project Ga0114996, IMG submission 87039) | Marine microbial communities from western Arctic Ocean - ArcticOcean_MG_CB4_134 | ecosystem: Environmental > Aquatic > Marine > Oceanic | place: Arctic Ocean: Canada Basin | collected... | reverse complement strand
GGCTGTTATGCTTTTCGTTGGTATTTATTTTGCTAAAAATATATATACTGATTGGCTTTGGTTTGATAATCTTGGATATAAGTCAGTCTTTTTAAAAATATTAACAACAAAGCTTTGGCTTTTCTTCTTTGGCACAATTATTTTTGCTGTTATTGCTTCGGTAAATTTAGTTTTAGCACATCGTTTTTCTAAAGGAACCGTCTCCTTATCACTTCCTCCAAGTAGTATAAACTCTATTAGGAAAATAATTGTGGTGGGTTTAGGGTTAGGCATATTAATTCTAAGTATGATATTCGGTTATATTGCTATGGGGAAATGGGAGTCCTTTCTTAAGTTCTTTAATTCAGTACCATTTAATAAACTTGATCCCCAGTTCAATAAAGATATTGCATTTTATGTTTTTGATTTGCCCATTTTCCATTTTATACAGGCATGGCTTTTATGGGCAGTAATCGTGACTCTTATCAGTGTAGTGGGGTTATACTTCATTAATTTTAGTTTACGAGGCATGAAATTTACTTTTAGTACATCAGTTAAAACTCATATTTCATTATTAGGTACTAGCCTTATGTTCTTAATAGCTTGGTCTCATTGGTTAGACAGATGGGAGATTCTTTATTCAAGTGGTGGTGCAATATTTGGAGCAAGTTATACGGATGTTAATGCTCGTCTTCCCGTGCTTTTACTTCTTGCTGTTATTGCTGTTGTAAGTGGCATATTAATGCTAGTTAGTGCCTATCTGAAAAATATTAAACTTCTTATTGGATCTTTTGGTATATGGGTTGTTTTGGCTGTCGTCGGTGGTGCTGTTATACCATCGATGGTTCAGAGGCTCTCAGTTAACCCAAATGAATTTGTTAAAGAACGAGAATATATCCAAAGAAATATAGAATTTACACGTGAAGGATTTGCTTTAAATCGTATAGATGAATCGACTTTTCCTGCTAAGTTATCTATTAATGCTGAGACAATTGCCGAAAACCAACCTACACTGGATAATATTAGAGTATGGGATCATAGGCCTCTCAGGGATAGCTATAACCAAATTCAATTTATACGTTTATATTATGACTTTATAGATGTTGACGTAGATCGATATTTAATTGATGGTAAATACAAGCAAGTAATGCTTAGCGCCAGAGAATTATCGCAGGATAAACTACCTAAGGAAGCTCAGAGATGGGTTAATCAGAAACTTCAATTTACGCATGGTTTTGGTGTTGCTATGAGCCCAGTCACTGAATTTTCTAAAGAAGGTAGACCAGGTTTTTATATACAGGATATTCCTCCGAGCGATGAATATTTTAGTATAAATAATCCTAGGATCTATTACGGTGAAAATACTAAAGATTATGTTGTGGTTAACAGTAATACTAAAGAATTTGATTATCCAACTCAAGGTGATACCGGCATTTATACGAATTATGAAGGGAAAGGAGGAGTTGAACTTAACTCTTTCGTAGCTAAAGCTGCTTATGCATGGGAATTCGCTGACATAAATTTATTGATAAGTAAAGAAATAACAAATGTTAGTCGTATACAATATCATCGTTTAATTACGGATCGTATAAAAACTATCGCTCCTTTTCTTTTACTAGATGCAGATCCATATATCGTTGTTGCTGGTGATGGCCTCTATTGGATACAAGATGCTTATACTTATACGAATAGATATCCATATTCTGAACCTTACAATGATTCATTTAACTACGTTAGAAACAGTGTAAAAATTGTTGTTGATGCCTATAATGGATCAGTAAACTTTTATGTATTTGATGATAAAGACCCTTTGGTTAAGATGTATCAACAAGTTTTCCCGGAATTGTTTAAACCAGGCTCACAAATGCCTGATAATTTAAGGATTCATACCAGATACCCATCAGATTTTCTTAAGTGGCAAGCAGACAAATACTTAACTTACCATATGCAAAACCCACAAGTTTTCTACAACAAAGAAGATAAATGGAGTATCCCAACCGAACTTTTCTATGAATCATTCCAAGAGATGGAACCATATTACTTGATAATGACTTTACCTGGTGAAGAGAAAGAAGAATTTGTTTTACTTATTCCATTTACCCCAGCTAATAAACCTAATCTTGTTGCTTGGTTAGCTGCACGTAGTGACGGGGATGATTATGGAAAATTAAGTGCGTTCTTATTTCCAAAAGATAGACAAGTTTATGGGCCTAGTCAGATAGAAGCCAGGATTGATAATGACCCTTATATATCCCAGCAATTTACATTATGGGGACAAGTTGGATCAACAGTGATTAGGGGCAATCTTTTAGTAATTCCAATAGGCGACTCGATATTGTATATTGAACCAGTATATTTACAGGCTAAGGCATTGAATTTCCCTGAGTTAAAGAGAGTTATCGCAGTTAGTGGCGATCAAGTAGTTATGGAAAATACTTTAGAAGATGCAATCAAGGTGCTTGTAGCTAAAACAAAGCCTGAACTATCGTTAAATGATGGGACTAACTCTAATAGATTTGTAGACGATGTTCCTGCAAAGATAAGTGAGAGTATCCAGGATTTCCTAAATGGCCTAAATGCCTTAAAGGGTGATATTGTCAGTTTAGAAGAGGCTCTAAAGAAAATCGAAACTTTTACAAGTGAAAAGTAAACTTCGCATTAATATTAATTTATAGGTTTAGATATGTTGTTCAAGACAAATGAAAAGATCTAGTAACATTATGGAGGTGATTTTCAATGCCTACAAATTGGATTGAAATTGAAAGCAAATACTATATGTTTGTTGTAAAGAGACAGCCAGTTGTAATAGCTAAAGGGGCAGGAACTAAAGTTTGGGATGTGGATGGAAAGTCATACTTGGACTTTACTTCTGGTTGGGCGGTTAATAATATTGGGCACTGTCATCCTGCTGTCTCAGAAGCGATATCTAAGCAGGCACAAACGTTAATGCAAACCTCAAATCAATTTTACACGATGCCACAGCTCCAGCTCGCAGAAATTTTGGCTGAAAATAGTTGTCTTGATAAGATATTTATTTGTAATAGTGGTGCTGAAGCTAATGAAGGTGCATGTAAGCTAGCAAGAAAATATGGAAAATTAAATAGAAATGGTGCGAATGAAATTATAACCACCTTTAATTCTTTTCATGGACGAACAATGGGTATGATCGCTGCAACTGGGCAACCACACTATCAGGAAGCATGGCAACCCCTTGCGCCAGGGTATGTAAATGTAGACTATAACAATATAGAAGCAATAAAGAGTGCAACTACTGAAAAAACTTGTGCTGTAATGTTGGAGCCATTGCAAGGTGAAGGTGGGGTAATTATACCAGATGATGATTATTTAAGGCTTGTCCGAGAATGGTGCAACAATAATAACCTTGTCCTTATATTTGATGAAATCCAAACTGGACTTGGTCGGCTAGGAACTTTGTTCGGGTATCAGCATTTTGAAGTAGAGCCAGATGTTATAACACTGGCTAAGGGTCTTGGAGGCGGAGCTCCGATTGGTGCTTTTATGGCGAAGGATAAATTCTGTACATTGGAACCAGGCGATCATGGATCTACATTTGGAGGTAATGCCCTTACTTGCGCTGCTGCATATGCCTCAACCAAATTTATTATAGAAAATGATATTCCAACGAAAGCACAAAAGATGGGAGAATATTTTACTAAAGGCCTTAATAAACTAAAGGAAAGTCAGAGTGTTATTAAAGATGTGAGAGGTGTGGGGTTACTTATAGCAATGGAGTTCAATTTAGACTTGACACCTAAAGTGGTTGGAACTTGTAATAAGTTAGGGTTACTTTTAAATCCATTAAAGCCAAATGCTATAAGGTTTATGCCTCCACTAACAGTTAGTGAGAACGAAATAGATCAGGCCTTAGGAATCTTAGAAAAAGCCATAAGTGAGGCTGCTTAGATTAGCTTAATTAATTAGATACAATAGTAACCGTTGATATGCCTCCAGCACCCGAGCATTGGATTAAGCCTGTGTCGGCTTTTGTTATTTGTCGTTCGCCAGCCTCTCTCCTAATTTGGGTTACTATTTCATGAAGCATTCTTATTCCAGATGCCCCAAACGGGTGTCCCATTGCTTGAAGTCCTCCATCTGTATTAACTGGTAAATCTCCCGAAAGACTGGTACGACCTTCTTTGGTTGCTTTCCATCCCTCACCTTTCGGTATCAGTCCAAGTAATTCTAGCTGGAGAATCTCTCCAATTGTTGCGGCATCATGCACTTGAACTAGATCTATATCATCTGGTTTAATACCTGCGTTAAGGTATGCTTTTCCTGCGGCAAATTCAGTTTGATCTTGGTTCTTAATTTCATTGTTGATGAATTGGCTTGTTGCTAATTCTGCACTACGAATATAAATAGGCTTCCTACCGTTAGTAATTCGATTAAATTTTTCTGCAGACATAAGTATAGTAGCAGCTGCTCCTTCTGATGTCGGGCAACATTGAAATAATGTTAATGGATCTGCAATCATTCTGGAACCCAAAACATCCTCAATAGAAAATTTCTTATTAAATTGGGCGAATTGGTTTTTGGATGCATTAGAATGTGCTTTGACAGAAACTTCTGCTATAGACTCAACTGGGGCTTGGTGCTGGCTCATATATTTCCGCATTTTCATAGCATATTGAGCCATCATATGATCATCACCAATAAATTGTTGAGGGTCGTCTTCTTCTGTAATAACAACTGGTCCTTTGGGAACTCTTTCAGCACCAATAACAAGGGCACAATCAAAAAGTCCAGCGGCAATTGACCAGTAAGCTTGCCAAATACCTGTTGTTCCACTTGAACAGGCATTTTCTATATTTAGAATAGGTATTCCAGTTAGTCCAAATGGCATTAAATACCGTTCTCCTGGAGATATTCCTTGATAATAAACATGGGTATAATAGGCAATATCAACATCTTTATAGCTTAGATGGGAATCGTCAAGAACTGATTGAACTGCATCTTTAACCATATCAGCTGTAGATTTTTCTGGAAATCGTCCAAATGGATGAAGTCCGATACCTGCTACAACCACTGGACACCTATTTATTGGTTTTACCATAACGTTTCCATTTCAATTATCCTTCGGATTAACTATCTGATGGAATCCATTTGAATACTATCATTGAATTGTTATTTTTGTCTTGAGCTACTTTATGGAGAGTAAGATCAACCTTCATGCCTTCATATACTTTTGTAGGGGAACAATTTATTAATTCAGCAGTTACATTAATACCTTCTGGCAATAGGACTTCCCCTAATATATATGGTACTGGACCGTTCCATAAATTGGCAGCTCGTCTGACTATGGTGTAGTTTGTCAAAATTCCCTTTTTAGATAGGTCCTGTGTGGATACATTTTGAGAAGTACAATTTGGACAGTAACGGTTGACTCCTATTGAAATGGCGTTACAGTCTGTACAATTTGTTCCTTGTAAAATACCAATTCTTCCATTTAAATCTAGAAGTTTAAGTATATGTGGTATTACAGATACCGCTATGTTACTTGCAGAATTTGATAATTTTGTCATAGATGTTGCTAACAAAGAAATTTGGATCAGTGTTTTTCTACACCATAAAGAGTTATAGTATCAAGGTTTTAAGGTAAATTTACAACAAATACTGAATCACTAACTAAATTGCCTCTGCTTTTTCACTGTTGTATTGACAAAAGACTGATGTGAACTGATACTGAATTTATTGAATATAGCTATGTATATTTGCATAAATATACGGAACAGATTTTAAATACCTTTAAAAATGAGGAGTGTAAAATGCCAGAAGACTCAAATTATTCTGACCTAAGTTCTAACGAATTAGCAAGGCAACGATACGAGCTTGTTCAGAAGCTTGGTGAGTATGACATGGAATTAAACAATAGAAGACATGAAGGCAAAATTCATGTAAAAGGTGAAGAATTAGAGTGGCAAGAAGGGCCATTAGTAAAACCACTTGACGGTAACATTACTCTAAAAACAACCCCGATTATAACACCTGAAAGGGGTTTTGATGCATCCATTCTGATGGCATTTATGGGTGAACTAGCACCAAAAACTGGAGGGGGTAAGTATCATCGACATAATGAGGCGGTGAAGTATTATTTAAGTGGCCGTGGAGTAGAAATAGTTGGAGATAAAGAATATCAAGTTAAGGCTGGTGATTTCGTTTTTATTCCAGCTAATGTATGGCATGGAACTCAAAATCCATATGATGAGCCACTTCGTTTCTACGCTGTTGCAATACAACCAGGTAATCCTGTGCAAACTGCTGCTCCATATATACAAAACGCACATCAAAATTTTGAGTCCTAATAACAAAATCCAACAGGTTATTTGTTAATACAAGGAAAATGTAAATGAATCTCTTGAAAAACTTACGTGATAAAACAAGAGATGAATTAAATGATCATCTTAACTCAATTGGTGTAGATTCACAGTTGGTTGAACGCGGACAATCCGCAGAAAAAGAAGAGAATTCTTGGTACCAACGTTCTCTAGGTGTAATAGAAATCCGTGAAGGACCAATCGTAGTTATAAATATACTTAAGAAGGATAGAACTAAACACAGCCCTCCTAAATGGTGGATTATATTAGGTATTCCAGATGAGAGGCTAACCTCAAATCATTTGGGAGTTAAAATTAAGACGGTTAGGAAGAAATCCTTTCCAATTTTCGGGAAAGTAGTGGATATCGCATGGAAAGGCAATGATAGTGGTACTGGCCTTTTGAAAATATTATCTACCGATGCCGATACCAAGATGTTGTCAACAAGCATAGGTAACCTTGAAGTAAAAAGTAAAATTGGAGGATGGACGCTGACAGTAGACAGGCGAATGACACCTACAAGGAATCAATGGGAATCCTTCGAAAAAATAACAAATTATATTCTAAAATTAGTTTTATAAATTTAACGCTAAGCCTAAGAGTTTCTTCAATTCAATCACCGTTTCACACTGCCAATTAGGAAATTGTGCATTTATCCTTTCTCGTCTTTCCTCTCTAATAATTTGTTCTGACTTTCCTGCCATTTCGATATTGATTTGTTCTTCTATAACCATTCTCTCCTTATTTGCAGTTTCTGGACGTTCGATCCAATGGCAAAGATAATCTAAAGAATTGGTATAAAATACAACAACAGGTATAGCACGATGTTTTCCATTTTTTAAGAATTTATCTATTATGTCCAGGTTTGTGTCTCTTGGGAATATTTTTAATTCCATGCCTGAAACTTCACTAATTCGAGCAATTAATGGCATTCCTCGATAAACATCTGGACACCAATCTTCCCCTATAAGTAATATTCTAGTTGCTCCTTTTTGGAATGCTGCTGTAAAGAATTGGATGCTGTTTTCTGTTACAGCCTCTTTGGCTGTCTCATAATTCTGAATAAATCTATTTTTATTAACATTGATATTAGACAAATAATCTATATATTTTATACCTGTATTGAATCTGGCTAGGTCAATTGGATTTGTTTTCCCCATCATATGTTTTACCTCTCTAAAGTTCATTTTTGTCTATTAAAATAAATTTATCCTATATAGCATCCAATTTTCCCTTCAAAACCTTCCTCTATTCGTCCGTCTGGGTAAACAATTATGGGAACTATGTCTCCATAATTCCTTGCTTCATTCATTATTTCCTGGCTTAAATCAGCTCTACGTTCTTCGTACTGTATTCCATCTGTATTCCATTTCTTTATTAGCTTCACACATGCATCGCATCCTCGAATGGTATAAACAATAGGTTTGGCTGTCATCATGTTGTCCTCTTCAGTTAGCATGTTAAATATGCAGCAATATTACAAGATTTGCATGCTTTTTGTAACCTTAAAATTAATAAAAGACAAAGAAATCTACAGAAGGTATAATGATAACTATAGTAAGCGCACTGGTAGCAATCGTATTAAATTAATTTTTAAGAAATATATGAGAGAGAGAATATAATATGCCTGATAAAAAGAAAGTGGTGTTAGCTTATAGTGGAGGTCTTGATACATCGGTAGCGATCCCATGGATCTCTGAAAAATATGGATATGAAGTTATCGCTCTTACGATAGATTTAGGTGGACAAGAGAAACTTTTAGATGTAAAAACTAGAGCTATCAACGCTGGAGCCATTGCGGCTTATGTTGTAGATGCTAGAGAAACATTTGTCGAGGAGTTTGTTTTTCCGGCTTTGCAAGCTGGGGCTATTTATGAAGATGAGTATCCATTGGCTACTGCATTGGGTAGACCTCTTATTGCACGTAGCTTGGTGAATGTGGCTAAAAAGGAAGGTGCAGATGCTGTTGCTCATGGGTGCACTGGTAAAGGGAATGATCAAGTTCGTTTTGATGTAGCAGTTGCAGCCCTAGCCCCTGATTTTAAAATAATTGCTCCAGCCCGAGAATGGGGTATGAGCAGGGATCAAGAACTTGCCTATGCTAATGGAAAAGGATTGGGGTTAAACTTTAAAAAGGAGAGTCTTTATTCAATAGATGAAAATCTTTGGGGACGATCGATTGAAGCTGGAGTATTAGAGGATCCTTGGATAGAACCTCCAGAGGAGGCATTTGCTTGGACTAAGCAAATTTCTGAAACCCCTGATAAACCAACCTATCTCGAGATTGAATTTGAACAAGGGATTCCAATTTCTATAGATGGATTTCCAATGAATGGTGTTAACTTGATAGATTCTTTGCACAATTTAGCTGGAGATAATGGTGTTGGGCGTATAGACCACGTAGAAAACCGTCTTATTGGAATTAAATCAAGAGAGGTTTATGAATCTCCAGCAGCTGTTGTCTTGAATATTGCACATCGTGCTTTGGAAACACTGACTTTGGGGAAAGATCAAACTAGAATGAAGGAAATGATTGCCTCAGAATATGCGGATGTGGTTTATAATGGTCTATGGTATACCGCGCATAAGGAGAACCTAGATGCTTATGTTAGAAGTACACAGGTGTATGTAACAGGCACCGTACGGCTAAAACTATATAAAGGTAATTGTATAGTTGTAGGGCGCAAGTCAAGTTACTCAATTTATTCCTATGATTTGGCTACTTATGATTCGACTGATCAATTTGATCACAAAGCTGCAGAAGGCTTCATAAAAATTTATGGGTTGCCTGTTCGTACTCAATCTCGTATACATAAACGAATGTTAAAATAGGAAACTCTTATTCCCAGAAGAAGCTATAGAACTGAAATAAATTAAATGGATTGGGAACTTATTTTTTAATTGATACTTTTTTGGTATTATGATTGGATAAGTGAACGTCAAAAAGGTCAAACTATGACAACAACATTTAAGAAACAGTTTAGGAAAACTTCTCAAGGAGCCTCGCGTATTCCTGGTGCAGGCACCCATAATTCAGGAGTTTTGGCTAAAGAGGCAAGATGGATTCCGACAACTTGCTCAATGTGTTATAACCATTGCTCTATACAGGTCCTTGTTCGTGATGGCGTTGCAACAGCAATCGAAGGTCTACCTGGAGCTCCTCCTAATTATGGAAAGATGTGTGCCAAAGGTAAGGCTGGACTGGTAGGTCTTTATAGCCCGAGTAGAGTTACCAGTCCATTAAGACGGACTAACCCCCAAAAAGGCGTGAATGTTGATCCAATGTGGGAAGAGATAAGTTGGGACGAAGCTATGGAGACTATTACGGCGAAATTTATTGATTCTATAAAACGTAATCCTGAAGGGGTCTCAGTTAATACGTTTGATTGGCCAGGTGCTACTAGTTTCTCGGCAGCATTTCTTGCTTCATTTGGTGGGACCCAGGGCGGTACTATCCCAACAAGCTCAAATATGTTTTGTGGTAGAGCAGTCCATCCAGTTGCGTTTATGCTAAGTGGGTCATCTGACCAACAGCCTGATTTTGATTATTGCAAATACCTTTTGGTTATTGGTGGTGGATATGGTACTGGCACAGGAACCCACGCTATGCATATGGCAAAAGGACTTGCCAATGCAAGAGTTAATAATAATCTTAGAATGGTTGTAGTTGATCCATGCCGTAACGCTTCTGGAGCTCGAGCTGATGAATGGGTCCCAATAATTCCAGGTACAGATACGGCTTTTTGTTTAGCGATAGTAAATACTCTAATAAATGAATTGGGTATTTATGATGAGGAATTTCTGAGCAGGTATACCAATGCTCCCTATATGATTATGTCTGATGGACACTACGCGAGAGACAAAATAACAGGAGAACCATTTGTATTGAGCGCATCATCAGGGCATCTAATCCCATATAATAAATGCAAATTGAATGATACTGTTCTTGAAGGACAGGCTGAAATTAATGGACAAATGGTGACTACAGCTTTTTCACTCTTTAGAGAACATTTAAAATCATATTCTTGTGAATTTGCCAGTAAAATTACTTCAATACCAGCTACTAAGATTAGACGTATTGCAAAAGAATTTGGTGAAGCTTCACAGGTTGGTGCAAAAATTACAATTGATGGTGTTAGTTTACCTCTTCGGCCAGCTAGTGTTCATTGGTATAGAGGTATTGGGCAACATCAACATGGGCTTAATAACGGATGGGCTGCAGCTTTGATTGCTATAACGGTAGGAGCTGTAGATGTACCAGGAGGTCATTGTGGGACTGAAGCCACTGGGCCATGGGGCCTTCCTGTAGCTGGAAAAGATGGAATAATTACCCATACTAAGCCATTTAGAGATATGGGATTTTCAATGCCACCAAAGCCGGCACATTTTGATCCAAATGATCCTACTCTTCAAAGAATGTTTCCAGCTACTATTGGTACTAGTAGCATGGTAGGTGTAACAGTTCGTCTTCCAGAAAAATTTAATATGATACATAAACCGGAAATATTATTTTGCTCTCGAAGTAATCCTGTTAAAGGAACTGGTAAGCCTGAGCAAATAGCTGATATTTTACGAAAGATACCTTTTCAGGTGAGTTTTGTTCAACATCATGAAGAAACTAGCCAGTTCGCAGATATAATTTTACCTGACACACACTACCTAGAACGACTTATTCCATTTTCCAGGGATCCTTATTCCAATTTTATAGGAGCTCCGTCTCCAGATGATTTACACTGGGATTTTGCAATTCAACAGCCAGTCATAAAACCAATTGGAGAATCAAAAAATTGGATAGAAGTTCTATGGGATTTAGCTCATAGAGCTGGAATAGCAGACGATTTATATAGTGTAATAAATGTAAGTCTTCAGTTAAAACCTAATCTAAAATTAGAAAGAGGTAAGAAATATACTTTTAAGGAATTTGCGAATTCTTGGATAAAATCGTGGTGTGGTACAGATTATGGTTTAGATTATTTTGAGGAAAATGGATGGGCTCCTTCAAGTGAAGAAAGGACCATACAGGATAGGTATCCTAGGATATTTCATGATGGACGGATTCCATTATATCTCGAACATTGGATAGACTCTGGAAGCCAAATTCAAAAAATCATCACTGATCAGGAACTTGTGTGGGGAGATCTGAGTGATTATTCTCCATTGGTTAGTTTTAAGGAATGCTGGGCATCTAATGAAGGAGGGGATGATTTTCCTTTGTATCTTGTTAGTACAAAGGTAGGTTTTCTTACATTAAATACTAGTTCTATTAAAAATCCGCATCTTCAAGAAATAGCGTCTGCTACAGGAGAAGCCTACAAAATTGGCATTCATCCTGATATTGCGAATAAACTTAGCATTAAGAATGGAGATATTATAGAAATAGAAGGGGCTAGTGGACCAAAAACTTTTAGTACTGCTAGGATAACTCGTGATGTTCATCCGCAGGTAATTATGGTACCAGGTAATGTGATTCATTTATTTACAAAGAACAGTAAAAGAGAAATAGCACAGGGAATCCATTTGAATAGCTTTATACCATTTCAATTAGAACGTATGGATATGGTTTCTGGGGCTTTAGATGCTTGTGTTAAAGTTAGAATTAGAAAAATGATAAAAGGAGGCTAGTATGTGTGGAGGACATAGTGGACATAGCATTAGCAATTGTATACAAATGATTCAATCCTCTAAGACTAATAAAGTAGAGCTTTCAGATGCAGTTTCAGTGGCTAGATTTCTGGCAGAACAACCTGAACTTAGATTCTCAGCAGCTATTGGCTTAGAAGGCTATGGGAATACTAAAAAAGGTGACAAAGTATTTATTTGCACTGATAGTCTTTATGATCCTAAAGTCGCTGATTTGATCAGTTATGCTCTCAAGGAAAAGGGAGCGAAAGTTGATCAATTAGTGGTTGAAGCAGAGCCAGATCGTGAATTTAGAGAAATTGATGAAATGGAAGCTATGATGCGCCGATGTGCCTGGACTGAATATCCCCGTCGTTATGAAGGTATACACTGGGTTGAACAGCTAGCAGTTAGGGAAAACTATGATTTACTTATTATAGGTAGAGGCGGCCCAGCACCTATGTTTGATCCGGCCTCTCCTGCCTCTTCTGAGGTTGTAAAACCAGATAATCGTCCTAAACTTCGATATGAGCAAATTCCATGGTTTGATCTGAATCAGCTCTGTTCCCCATATGTGACTTTTCCTAGAGATCTTCATATGTTGATTAATGAAAAGGTTCATGATGTGGCTGTGATTAAATCACGCGGTGGAACTATTCATATTACAGATCCAGAAGGTACAGATATTCGTTGGACAAATTTTGAAGAGTATTATGATACTGATCGGTATTGGGATACCTCTGGACCTATTTGGTGTCATGTTCAATGTCATGGGACTCCTCCTATTCTTAAAAAGGAAGATGCTGAAGGAGTTGTTGCTGGTACTATAAATCACTTTGGACGTCCCTTCCCGAATATCAAGACATATTATGAAGGTGGGAAATTAGTAAAGATAGATGGAGGAGGAGAATATGGTGATAATTGGCGATCTATGATGGAAGAAACTAGATTAATACAATATCCTAGCTTTCCTAGTCCAGGGCTTTTCTGGCTTTATGAAATAGCCATAGGCACCAAT
>Ga0114996_10006931_pt1 | contig 12951 bp, 10 predicted proteins | sample ArcticOcean_MG_C_4_FD_87039 | JGI IMG/M metagenome (GOLD analysis project Ga0114996, IMG submission 87039) | Marine microbial communities from western Arctic Ocean - ArcticOcean_MG_CB4_134 | ecosystem: Environmental > Aquatic > Marine > Oceanic | place: Arctic Ocean: Canada Basin | collected... | reverse complement strand
GAGGTGTTCCTAGTTGGACAGAATCTGCTGCACGATCGCCACGCCGAATTTGCGCCGCAATTCATTCAGACCCCCAGGGCCGAAGTCGAGCGCGGGGTGTACAGCGGTTTCATCTGGGGATTCTGAACTGGAAGAAGGTACGTGCGCATTCTGATGTTCATAGTCGTACTAGGTGCGATCCAACTGTCCACGGCGAGGGCTCAGAGCGATCTGAAGTCCCAGGTTAAGGCCGCGTTCCTCTTTAAGTTCGCCTATTTCGTCGACTGGCCAGCTGCTGCTTTCAACGATCCGGCTGCGCCCTTGGTTATCGGCATCCTGGGGGAAGATTTCTTTGGAGATGCCTTGGAGAAAATGGTGCGCGGCAAGAAGGTGAAAGGGCGGCAAGTGGAGATCCGGCGGTTCTCCGAGTACGAGGAGGTAGGCGTATGTCATATCCTCTTTATTGGGTCGGGGATGAAGGATAGTCTCAAGGAAACTTTGAAGCAATTGGACGGCACGAACATTTTGACGGTTGGCGAGCACAAACGCTTTGCTCGCGCCGGGGGCATGATCCAGTTTGTTATGCGCGATGGCATGGTGCGTTTTGCCATGCAGCCCGAGGCGGCCCGCCGCGCCGGATTGCGCCTTGGCGCTAAATTGTTAAAACTGGCCGAGATTGTCAAAGAGTGAGGGCGATTTTTCTCTTGCCAGCATCCGGGCAGCTCTTATTTTACACCGATCATTCACCCACCGGCACATTTGACTTGGAGAGACACACAGCATGCATCCATTTGAAGATCTCGTCGTTCCCGAAAAAGCCGTCGGCATTCACTGGTTCGGGCAGAGCACTTTTGCCCTCAAGGACGCAGCGGGCACTATTGTCCAGGTAGATCCTTATTACCCCAGAGTGCGTCCGCCCGAAAATTTTATCCACGCGCGCCCGCCGTTGCACGAGGAGGCCTTGCGCACCGACTTCATTCTGTTGACGCACAACCATGGTGACCACACTTGCCTGGAATCGATCAAGCGCATTCGCGGCACCTATCCCCAAGCCCGCGTTGTCGGCCCGTCAGAAAGTGCTGCAGCGGTTAGGGAAGGCGGCGTGCCGGAAGGGGACATTACGGTGGTGACGGCTGGTGATGAGGCCGAGTTAGGATCGATGAAGGCGTATACGGTGTGGGCTAAATTGCCGGATGGGTTGCCCGAGGACAATATCGACCCACCCGATGTGCAGCATGTAGGTTATGTGGTAGACGCAGGTGGAGTGCGGGTCTACCTTTCCGGCGATCCGGTCAACACGTTTGCCGACCACGAGAAAATGCTCGCACCGGTGCGCGCATTGAATCCGGATATCGGTTGCCTTACCAACCATCCCAACGAGGGCGAGTTTCCTTTCTTCGCTGGTTCGGCTAAGATGGCCAAGGGGGTGGGGCTCAAAGCAGCGGCGCCGGCGCACTACGCCTGTTTCGTGTCGCGCAATTACGACCCGCAGGAGTGGGCGTCGCATCTGGAAGAGGTGGAGCCGTTGATCATTCCGTACAATCAATCGGTGGTGTATGCGGCCTAAACTTTTTGTTCAGACAAAAGTATACATTCGCTCCTTTTCTATCATTGCTATTGTACCTCGAGGAATGAAGGCATGCAATTTCTAAAGGTCAAAACACATGCCGATGGAGGGTTGTTGGCAAGGGAAGAACAGCTGGCCTGGAAAATTGCTGAGATGGCAGCCGGCAATCAAGAAGCGGATGAAGATGTGTTGGAGATGATTGGCAATCGTTTTATCGACAATGCGGCGGTGGCCATTGCTGCTATTAATCGAGAGCCAGTGCGAAATGCGCGATTGCTGGCGTTGGGCTACGCGCATCCCCAAAATGGGGGCGCGCGGCTCTTTGGCCTAGCTAATGGACGCACCTACCACTGCGAGTGGGCGGCGTTGGCTAATGGGGTGGCCGTGCGCGAGCTCGATATGCACGATTGTTACCTAGCGGCGGATTACTCGCATCCGGGGGATACGATTCCCGGCATTTTGGCGGTGGCGCAACAGGCCAGGTGCAATGGGCGCGACCTAGCTCTGGGAGTGCTGACCGCGTACGAAACGCAGATGGCATTGGTTACTGGTATTTGCCTGCACGAACACAAGATTGACCACGTAGCTCATCTGGCGCCGGCGGTGGCGGCCGGCATCGGCACCATGCTGCGCATGCCGGTGGAACAAATATACCAGGCCATTAACCAGAGCCTGCACCTGGCCTGCGCCACGCGGCAATCGCGCAAAGGTCATATAACCAGTTGGAAGGCGTATGCCCCGGCACAGGCCAATAAGATTGCCATTGAAGCCGTCGGTCGGGTGCAGTTGGGGGAGTGTGCTCCGTCGCCTATATATGAAGGCAGAGATGCAGTCATTGCCTGGATGCTCGGGGGGCCGGAGGCTGAATACACCGTGCCCCTGCCCGCTGCAGGGGAAAGACTGCGTTTGATCATGCGGTCTTACACCAAGGAGCACTCAGCCGAGTACCAAGCCCAGGCATTGATCGATATTGGTTTTGCCCTGCACCAGCGGGGGATTGACCTGGAGGCGGTGGAGGACGTGGTCATTGGCACTAGTCACCACACCCACTACGTTATAGGCACTGGGGCCAACGATCCGCAGAAAATGGACCCGGACGCCTCGCGCGAAACATTAGACCACAGCGCCATGTACATTTTGGCGGTGGCCTGGGAAGACGGCGCCTGGCACCACGTGCACAGCTACACTTCTGAACGGGCACACCGGCCGTCTACCGTGGCCCTGTGGCACAAGATTCGCAGTGCAGAGGTGGAAGAGTGGACTACAGCCTACCACGATCCCGATCCACAGTACAAGAAGTTTGGCGCTGAGGTGACTGTGCGTTTGCGCGACGGTGCGACCATTGTCGAGCGGCTCGACAATCCCAATGCCCACTATCTGGGCCGCCACCCGTTCGAACGGCCGGACTATGTAGACAAATTGCGCGTGCTCACCGAAGGTTTGGTAGAAGAGGAAGAAGTAGAGCGCTTTTTGGGTCTGGTAAATAAATTGCCGCAGTTGGACATTAATCAAGTCGAGCAATTAAATGTTGTAGTAGCGGAGGACAAACTGGAAGATGGAACCAGTGACAGGGTAGGGATTATCAGTAAATCAAGCTAACGCAGACAAGAAACATAGGCCAGCAAGGGGCCTCCTAGCAGCCGATGTTGATTCTATCAAATATGCGTCAGTACACTTCTCGCTCAACTCGATTCTCTCACCCTAATATCCGAACGTTCAAAAATTTCGGGACGTAACTGCGTGCCCAGGCCGGGACCTTCTGGGGCGTAGACATAACCGTTCTCGATCTGCGGTTGTACTGTGATGAGATCGCGGTAAAAGCCGTAGTAGTAGGCGCGCACTGTTTCTTGAATGAGGGTGTTGGGGCAGTGAATAGCCAGATGAATAGAGGCAAATAAAGTAACCGGTCCAGTGCAGTCGTGGGCGGCAAAGGGCAGGTTGTGAGTTTCGGCCATACTGGCGATGAGCTTGCTCTCGGCGATGCCGCCGGTCCAGGTCACATCGGTCATGACGATGTCCACGGCCTCTTGCTCGAGCAGATCCGCGACCTGATAGCGGGTCAGGGCGAGTTCGGAGCCGCAGATGGGGATCGAAGTGGCGCGGCGCAATTGCGCTAGCGTTGAGATCTTATCGGGTTTGACAAAATCCTCCAGCCACATGGGTTTGTACGGTTCCAACGCTGCGGCAATGCGCGTCGCTGCTGGTAGTTTCCACAGACCGTGCCCTTCCACCATGATTTCCATGTCCAAACCTACGGCATCGCGGATTTTTTTGACTGGTTCGAGACCGCGGTCGAGATCGGCGAAGCTGATGTGGGTGCCATTGGTTTTGGTGGCGTAACTGTCAAAGGGCCAGATCTTCATGGCAGAGATGCCCTCGGCGCGCAGGTCCAAAGCCAACTCATCGGCGCGGTTCAGGAAGGCTTCGAGGTCTTCGTAGCGGCCCCTGGTGCTAGTAGCGCCGACGCGGTCTTCTGCGGGGGCACCCTGGCCGTACAGTGGGCCGCCACAGGTGTTGTAGATAGCGATCTTATCGCGACTGGCGCCGCCCAGAACGCGATAGATGGGCAAGTTGGCGTGCTGTCCGAGAATATCCCACAGGGCCACTTCTAAGGCGGAGATGGCGCGCATTTCAGCGCCGCGATTGCCGTAGATGTGGGTGAGTTCGTAAAGTCGGCGCCAGTGCCATTCTACGTCGAGGGCGTTGTGGCCCAAGAGCAAGGGGGCGCAGACCTCGTGAATGAGGCCCTCCGTCGCCTGCGGTGTATAATAGGTCTCGCCCAGGCCGACGAGACCGGCGTCGGTGTGCAGGCGCACGAAGAGCAGGTTGGAAAACTCAGCTATACAGATGGTCTCGATGCGGGTGATCTTCACCGGTCGTCCTCAGAAACCGCAGCGCGCAGCTGCTTTAAAGAAGGGGTCGGCCATGGCCATGGCACCGCGAAAGACCATGTCGGAGGTCATGGGGTGCACGCAGATGAGGCGGGCGCCGTTGTCAATGGATTCGGCCATGACGTCTTCGATGTCCTGGGGATCTTCCATCGAGCCCGAGCCGACGACCCGGCCGGTGTGGATGCCCAGTTTGGCGGCGGCGCGGAAGAGATCGTTGACGGCATCGTTGACTTCGGGCAGTTCGCCTTCGCGCAGGATGGCGTCAAAAGGACCGACAAAGGCGCAGGCCTTATTGGGTCCCTGGGCAACCATCAAATCGAGGACGCGGTCGCGCAGGTTCTTGTCGATGATATACTCGGCGGTTTCGAACTGGATCCAGCCCTGGGTTTCGGTCTCGGCATTGCGCAGCGAATCCGGGGTGAAGGTCATAATGCGCTCGCCGGAGCGCACTGGATAACCGCCGCGGTCATCGGGTGTGGCCTGGCCAGGTACGGGGAAATTGACGGCGCGATAGTAATTTTCGGCATCCTCGTAGATAGTGCTATAGGGTCTCATGGTGGCGCGTGCCCCCAATTGGTAGGCGTCACCGTGCTGACTGCGCGCCTCGCGGTGCAAACGCTGTACTGGCAGCAAACCCAAGCGGCACTGGGTGGCATTCTGCTCGCGGCCGTACCAGCCTTCCCACTGGGAGTGTTCGGCGTCATTGACGATCCACGAGTAGCCGGCTTTGGCCCAGGCATGGCCTTCATTTTCGCGGAACTGGTGCCAGGGGACATCGTTAAAAATGCCCAAGAGCGGCGGCGTCTCGGCGACGGAGGCGCATTGATCGAGTATTTCTTTAAGCGGGTTGCGGCTGGGGTTGAGCGTATAGGCATGGGCTCGGCGGGCGAATTCCTCGGCATTGAGGGGTAGGTTGCCACCGATGGCTTCAATAGCTGTCACAGTCGTTTCTCCCTATCATAAAAAAGCGTGCATAGAAACAAAAAAGATGGTTGAGAAGATGGAGTACCAGACGCCGTCTGGCAAGATGTCACATCCTCTGGCGGCGTTTGCCCATTCGTCATTTATCTCCTACTTTCCTGCGTCAGATCTACATATACCAGTCCAAGGAGGAGAGGGATGACTACGCAAAAGACCTATCGGGCTGTGGCGATTGGCCGCACGGACAAAGGCGGCTATGGCCACGGCTTGCACACGGCGTACAAGGAGGTCGACAACGTCGAATTTACAGCCGTGGCGGACGAGGACGACGAAGGACGTGCTGAAGGGCAGGAAACCACCGGGGCGCCGCGTGCCTACGCCGACTGGCAAGAAATGTTGAAAGAGGAGCAGCCCGATATTGTCAGCGTGTGTCCGCGTTGGACGGATTGCCATTTAGAAATGGTGCTGGCATGTATCGAGGTCGGGGCGCACGTGTATTGCGAGAAACCTATGACCTGGAATCTGGAAGAAGGGGACGAGATCGTCAGCATGGCGGATGCGGCCGGCAAGAAAGTGGCAGTTGCGCACCAGGCGGTGTACCTGCCGCGCGTGCAGGTTTTAAAAAAGTTTCTGCAAGAAGGCGGTATTGGTGAGGTCGAGGCCATTTATGCGCACGGCAAGCAGGACCGCCGCGGCGGCGGTGAGGATATGATCGTATTGGGTACCCACCTCTTTAATATGATGCGTTATTTTGTCGGCGATGTGGACTGGATGTCGGGGCACGTCATGGCGCAAGGTCGCGAGATTGAACCTAGTGATGTGCGCGAAGCTGGCGAGCCGGTGGGACCTATCGCCGGCGATTGCGTCAACAGCTACTTTGCTTTCAAAAGCGGGGTGGTAGGTACTTTCGATTCGCGCCAATACGAAAATAGCGGCGGCGGTATGCGCTATGGCATGGAAATCGTTGGTAGCGAGGGGCGCCTTGCGCTGCGCGGCGGCAGTGGCAGCGATTTGATGATCTATCCCCATCCAATTTTCACCCCGAGTGACGCCGAACAACAATGGAAAGCTCTCGACATCGCGCCAGATGAACCATTGCCGACGGGCAATCATTTGGCCATCGTCGATTTGATTGAAGCGGCGGAGCAGGGGCGCGAGCCCATTTCCAGCGCCCGCGCTGCCGTGGCCGCCCTGGAGATGATCTTGGGTGCCTATGAATCGCAGATCACCGGCGCTCGCGTGTCCATGCCCATGCCGCGGCGGCACCCGCTGGTGGCCTGGAAGGAAAGGTAATATGGAAGATAGACCCGTACCCCACGAGATCATACCCAATGACAATCTGCCGGCGGCGCAGTACCGCGACCTGCCCGAAGCGCCTCCCTGGAAGGCATTGATTGGTCCAAGTATTCTATTATTGGGTTTATCCCTGGGCAGCGGAGAGTTTATTCTATGGCCTTATATCACCTATAAATTTGGTTTTGTGGTGTTCTGGGCCTGTATGGTGGGAGTGACGACGCAGTATTTCATCAATATGGAAGTAGAGCGCTGGACTCTGCTTACCGGGGAGACGGCGGTGACCGGTTTTTGTCGGCTGTGGAAACACTGGTCCTGGATCTTTCTCTTGTGCAATGTTTTACCCTGGGTGTGGCCCGGTTGGGCCTCGGGAGCGGCGACGATCCTCACTTGGGAGCTCGGCGGTGGGGAGACGGCGCGCACGATTTATTCGCTTGTCAGCCTGATTGCCGTGGGGCTGGCGTTGAGTCTGGGGCCGGTAGTTTACAATACGGTCGAGCGCATCCAGACGGTACTGGTGGGCGTGGTCTTAGTTTCTCTATTAGTGATTTTCTTTTTGGTGGTGGAAGTAGCGCACATTGTCGAAATGTTTAAAGGCATCGCCAATGTAGGTTATATTCCCGAGGGCATGGAGTTGCCCCTGCTGCTGGGCGCGCTAGCGTTTGCCGGGGCGGGTGGCACCATGAACCTGGCGCAGAGCGATTTCGTGCGCGACAAGGGGTATGCGATGGGGCATTATATTGGCCGCATCACCAGTCCATTGACCGGCAAGGAGGAAGTGGTGGCCGACATTGGTTACCATTTTGAGCCCAGCGAGGAGAATATGGGGCGCTGGCGGGCGTGGTGGAAGGCGGCCAGCCGCGAGCACTTTCTCACGTTTTTCTTATTGGCGGCTCTGTCGCTCATGATGCTTTCGTTGATTTCCTATAGCACGACGCGCGGGGCGACGGGGTTGGAACAGGGAATGGGATTTATCCGCATCGAAGGAGAGTTTATCGGCGCGGCGTACGGCAACTTTTCTCAGCATCTCTTTCACTGGATGGGCATCGCCATTCTGCTGACTACAGAGCTGGGGTTGCTGGACGCATGCGCGCGTATTTCCACCGATATCATCAAAGTGAATTGGTTGCGCAACAGCGAGCGGTGGACGGATAGCCGGCTCTATTTCCTGCTGCTTTGGGGGCAGATCGTTTTGGGCTGTGTGATTATGCTGGTGGGTTTGGTGGTGCCGGGTTTCAGTCAGCCGCTTACTTTATTGGTGTTGAGCGCCTCGCTCAACGGCGGAGTGATGTTGATCTATTCGCTCTTGTTGCTGTGGATGAACAATCGGGTGCTGCGCCAGGCACTGGCTATGCACCCGGTGCGTTTTGTGGCGATGGTTTGGTCGTGCGCATTTTTTGGTTATTTCACCTTTGTTACGTTGAAGAGTCAATTGCCGAAGTTGTGGGCGGGGTGAGGGGATAATAGAAGTTACAAGCTATAATTTGGAGAAAGGAAAACAAAATGCCCCAACGTCAAAGCACGAGCATTGGAGTCGACAATCCCTGGTATCCGGAAGGTGGTCCCGGACGCCATCTCAAGGCGCGGTTAAAGCAGGGCGATGTATTGATCGGTCCGTTACTCGAGGAATACGCCCGTCCGTCGCTGGTTAAGTTATTTCAACACGCCGGTTTTGATTTTCTCTATATCGAGTATGAACACACGTATTTTGATCTGGCCGATTTGTCTGATACGATTCTCTCGGCCCGCGATAATGGCTTGCCGGTGATTGCTAAAACGCCGCAGCTTGAGCGCATGGAAGTGGCCAAGTTGCTGGAGGCGGGTGTGGTGGGGATTCAATTGCCGCGGACGGAGACGCGCCAGCAGGTGGAGACGCTGGTGAGTTATCTAAAATTCCCACCGCATGGTTCGCGGGCGGTGGCTCCGGGATGGGGTAATAGCGATTATCGGGGGGTTACGGATTGGCAGGGGTGGATGGATGAGCAGGATGAGGAAACGGTGGTTGTGCTGCATTTTGAGACGGCGCTGGCGTATGAGAATGCGGAGGAATTAATCAGCGTTCCGGGGGTTGATATGGTGTATGCGGGGCCGGGGGATTCATCTATTGAGCTGGGGCATCCGGGTGACTACAATCATCCTGATGTGCGGGGGCCGATGGAGCATGTGCTCGAGTTGTGCCAGAAGTATGGGGTGGCTTTTGGGACGACGCCTGCGGATGGCAAGGCGGCGGGGGAATGGGTGAGGAAGGGGGCGGTGTTTTTTGAGGCGGATTCGGAGGTTGGGTTTATTCGGGCGGGGGCGGCGGCGTTGTTGGCGGATTATAAGGAGCATATTGGGTAGTTGTTGGTTGTTGTTCTTGTTAGGTACTGGGTTTTCTTTTGTACTGTACGATTCTCTGGGCATCGACCGCGGCCTCTCGCTCATTCTCGCCCGGCTCCTGCCGGGCTCCGAGGCATTACCCCCTGCGCCGCTCCTGCGGCTTCGGGGGTAATGAATCCGCTCTGAGGCCACGGCCGATGCCCAGAGAATCTCCGTTGGCTTGATGGTGATCGATATGGTATGGGTAGAGGTGGTGACTGTAATTCTGGCAATGTCATTGATGGATCTACCTAGCGAAGTAATTTGAAATGTCTAATGTATTCTGGGAGCGGCTCGATGAGTTGGTTGGTTCGTCACGAATCATAGTCGATCGTCCGCGAGGATCAAGACATCCTAATTTTCCATCAGCTGTCTATCCGCTCGACTATGGATATCTGGAAAACACGACAGGTGGTGATGGGCACGAGATCGACGTTTGGTCGGGTTCATCTGCATCTAAAGTCCTAGACGCCGTTCTTTGTACGGTTGATTTACATAAACGAGACGCAGAGTTAAAGCTGCTAATTGGCTGTACGGAGGAAGAAAAGCGACTAGTGTACGATTTTCACACAACAGCGAGTTCGGCGGCTGTCTTTGTGGAAAGACACTGAAAGGCGATCAACCTAGGTTATGGATTGATAAGGGCGCGTAGAGAGCTAGCTCAGATCTATTCCGTTGCAGAGGTAGTCGAAGAGATCGAAATTTCGGGCTTGGCCCGATGTGAGGCGGTCGGCGTATGCGGGGTTGAGGGGGCGGTTGAAGATCATTGGGACTTCGGCCTCGTGCAGGCCGCCGTGGGAGCGCAGGCCGGTGGCGACTTCGGTGAGGTCGTGCCATTGGGGGGTGCGGCCTAGGACAGTGTGGCGATCGCTGAGGACGACCAGGTCGCCGATGCGGTCGGGGGGGAGAGCGTAGGTGGTGGTGGCTTGCTGGCGGGTGAGTACTTGTTCGACACCGGGGATTTGGCGCAGGATGGTGGCGGCGGGTTCGATATTGTTGGGAGCAACGTAGACGGTGGCGTAGGAGCCTAAGGCGCCGTGGTGGACTACGTAGGGGTCGGTGATGGGCAGGATGACGCGGGCTTCGGAGATTCCCTCTTTATTTAATATCGTTTCGATGTATTCTACTCTGGGACTGCCGTCTTCTCGGGTTTTGTCGTTCATGCCGTGGTCGGCGGTGATGCCTAGGATGATGTCTTTGGCATCGAGTTCGCCGAGGAATTGGTCTAGGCGGGCGTAGAACTGGTTGGCTTCGGGGCTACCGGGGACGTATTTGTGCTGTACGTAGTCGGTGGTGGAGAGGTAGAGTACGTCGATGTCGTGGTGTTCGAGGAGACGGGCACCGGCTTCGATGCAGAAGACGCTGGCTTCCGGGTCGTAGATACCGGGGTTGGCGCGGCCGACCAATTGTAGTACGTCGGCGATGCGGTGTTCTTGCTCGTTAACTTCGTGGGCTTTCTCGACAGAAAAATTGATTCCCTGCCAGCCCTGTGCCAAGAACAGGCGCAGCTTGTCTTTGGTGGTGACGGCGGCGACGTGCTGGCCGGCCTGGCTGAAGGCGGCTAGGATGGTTGGGGCGCGCAAGTATTTGGGGTCGTTCATCAGCACCTCTTCATCGGCGTCGGCGTCGTAGTAGAAGTTGCCGGGAATGCCGTTGACGTCGGGGGTAGTGCCGGTGACGATGGCGACGTTGTTGGGATTGGTGAAAGAAGGGATCACGGTTTTGACTTGGCCGCTGGCGCCTTTGGCGATGATGGTCTGGAGATTGGGCATGAGATCGGTAGCCGCGTCGAGGTAGTCGCGGGCGCAGCCGTCGATGCAGATGCCGACGATAGGGCGAGCCGGCGTCTGATAGGCGCGGTCGTTGACTTGGATCATGATTGCTCCTGTGGTTGGACGGCGACGCGGAAATACTGTTGAGATTGGGCCAATTGTACGGCTTCTTCCAGGGCGGAGAGGGGGTGGGGCGGACTGACCAGGGAGGAATAGGGGTATTTATCTGCAGTTTTTGCAAGAAAGGTTATGGCTTCTTCGAGGTGCCAGGGGCTGTAGTTGTGGACCCCGCGGATGTGCAGGCATTTGCGAATGATTTGCTCGCCGGTCAAGTCGAGTGCAGTGTTGGGATGGACCATGCCGACGAAGGCGTAATAGCCGCCGGGTCGCAGGTAATGTAGGCCTTCGGGAATCAAGGCGGAGACCCCGGCTACTTCGAGCACGGCATCGACGCCGTTGGGTGCGGCGGCGGCGATCTGGTCGCGGCGCTGATTGTAGTAATCGGGTCGGCCGTCGATGGGGGTGGCGCCAAAGCGGGCGACTTGGGTTAGGCGTTTTTCGTTGATATCGACGCAGAAGATGTGTTCGACGCCGCGTTCTCTGAGCAGGGCGCAGGCGTAGATGCCCAGCAGGCCGGCGCCCTGGATGACGACTGCACGGCATGGATCGGGCAGATGGGACGCAGCGTTGATTACGGTGGCTAGGGCGCAATTGGCCGGTGCAACGAGGGCGTCGGCCAAGGTGTCGGGAATTTTGACGACGTGGGTGCCGGGGCGCAGGAGGATGTGTGAGGCGTAACAACCGTTGAGACCGCAGCCGTCGTCTAGGGCGGCGTGGCCGTATTTGAAGAGGTGGTGGCACTTTTCCGGCAGTCGGTGTTCGGTGCAGGCGGGGCAAGTGCCGCAGCTGTCGGCGATACTCCAGGTCAGGCGGTCGCCGATTGTCAGGTCGCTATGGTTAGGGCCCAGGTCGACTATACGTCCCACGGCTTCATGGCCTAGGATGCAGGGAGTCGGTTCGTTGCGGTGGCCGGCCAGGGTGTGCAAGTCGGAGCCGCAGATAGTAGCTAATTGGATTTCTACTAGGATTTCGCCGGGGGCCAGATTGGTGGGGAGAGCGTGACTTTTGAGACGCAGGGGTTGGCTGGGACCGTCGAAAATTTGGACGCGGGCCACGGTGGGCATGGTTAGCTGTTCCAGACCTGGCTCAGAATGTCGAGTTTCTCGTCCGACAGATAGCAGTAGCGTTGCACCCACATGCCGTCGGCGGCGCTGTGGCGCACGATGTCCACTTTTTCGCGCCACTGGTGCGCTGGGCGGTAGCCGTGCGCCAGAATCTGCACCGGAATTTTGCCGCCCACCTGGTCTACGACTTCGGCAATGCGTGTGGTGAAGGTCTGCGGGTCTACGGGGTGGTCTTCGTCGGGGCCGGGGATATTGTAGTGGGCAAAGCGCGGGGCCGGATTGGCGTCGGGCAATTGGCACCAATGTTTGACGGCTTCGATGAGGGCGCTTTCTTCGAGCTCGGGATTCCACGACTGCAACACCTGGCCGTACCAGCGCGGCATGGCCGACCAATGGAAGGTGTAGAGTTTGGGGCGCACGATCTGTACGGAGCCGGGTAAACGCGCGTAATCCATGCCTGAGGAGCGGTTGAAGGGCGGGGCCCAGCCGTTGGCTACCAATTCGACATGGCCGTAGCCAGATTGGTCCATAGCTCGGCGGATATCGGTGAAGGCCAGGCGCACTGCATCGGCTTTAAAGCGCAATAAGTCGAGCCAGCCGGGATGGCCGGTGAACAGTTCCAGCACTTCGCCGGGGCTGCGGCTCATGCGTGCGGCCGCGGTCAGGGAGGAAGGAGTAAGTTGGTGCAGGTGGTCCCAGAGGATGAGCGCGTCTTCTTCGATGCGCACAGGATCGTAACCCAATTCGCCCATATGGCGGCGGCAGTGGTCGCAGAAACAGAGGAAGTGATCCTCAAGTAGGTAGGTAGTGAATTCCAGCCAGTCGAGGCAGATGCCGTCGATTTGCGGGTCCTGGCCGATGGTGTCGAGCACGTTGGCGATGGCGTAGGCGCGCACTTGGGGCGCGTTGGGACAGCCCTGGCGAGCGACGCGGCGCTGTGGGTCGGGAATGGCGCCGTCGACCCAGCGCATCTGATCTTCGTCTTT